>Ga0164243_10003674_pt1 | contig 24502 bp, 5 predicted proteins | sample OricompcompostOP_FD_108781 | JGI IMG/M metagenome (GOLD analysis project Ga0164243, IMG submission 108781) | Organic Plus compost microbial communities from Emeryville, California, USA - Original compost - Organic plus compost (OP) | ecosystem: Engineered > Solid waste > Mixed feedstock >...
CGCGTAGGCGCAGTAGATGTTCGACTGGCCAGGGTCGAAGCCGCACCCAAGGATGGCCATGATGCCCTTGTCCTTGTAGCGGTCCTGGTACTTCCACTGCCAGGAGTACTCGAACTTGGCGACATCGCGCGGCTCGTAGTTGGCCGTATCGAGGTAGTGCACGCCCGTCTCCAGGCAGGCGTCCATGATCGGCAGGTCCTGGTAGGGCAACGCCATGTTGATCACGAGATCAGGCTTCACCTTGTTGATCAAGGCGACGGTCTCGGCGACGTTGTCGGCATCGACCTGGCTGATGTCGATCGGCGTCTTGCAGCGTTCGGCCACCGCCTCGCAGCTCGCCAGACGGCGTGAGGTGAGATGCACGCGCTTGAACACGTCACGGTTCATCGCGCACTTCTGCGCCGTGACAGATCCAGCGGCGCCGGCGCCGATGATGAGGACACCTTCCAATCCAATCTCCCGCGGGTCAGTGTGGAGGCCAAGGCAACGCCGGCCGTCGGCCGGTTGCGTGGCGACGAATTAGTGCAGCCGGCCGGCAAGCACAATACCCTTTGGCCCATATCCGGCTTTTGTGACAGTGCTCCAATCCTCTCGTGCGCGTAGCCGGCGTGGCGACGGGCGCCTGCAGCGGCCTGTCACGCCGGTGACAGCCAGGTTGAGCGCCGTTCTTTAGATCAGTGCGGCTGCCGAACCAGCGGCAGCTCGAGGTGGGCGGATCAGCGATCCGCCCGACGACGTCCCGCGCCTCGATGGCATGCAAGGGAGCCTTCACCATGACTGCATTGACGCCTCAAGAGCAGCTTCTTCTCGAACTCACCAATCGCGCGCGCCTCGACCCGCTCGGCGAGGTCACGATCACCAAGGTGGCTTCGCTCAACGCGTACATCGACCCGAAATCCTCCGGGTATCCGATCACAGCCGATCCCAAACAGCCGCTGGCCGGCAACAACACGCTGACGCGTGTGGCGGAGAGCCACACGGCGGCGGTGTTCAACAAGGCCATCGCGACGGGTGGGTTCAACTTCGACGCCCACAGCAAGGCCGATGACGGCGGCACCCCTTCAGAGCGCATCGCCAAAGCCGGCTATGCGCAGAACCCGCTCGCTTACTACCGCAACGAAAACTGGGCCAACCGCTTCACAAGCGACGAGTTCGCCACCCCGCAACAGCAGCAGGCGGCGATCGAGGCCATGCACGTCGCCCTGTTCTACGACAACCCGGCCAACAGCACCGGCGAGCGGGGCGGCCACCGGCTTGCGATGCTGGACCCCAACATGAAGGAGATGGGTGTTGCGGTGCAGTTCGGGAAGCTGCAGGGCCAGAGCACGGCGGTCACCTTCGAGAACTTCGGCGTCTCCGGCACGCAGTCGTTCCTCACCGGCGCCGTCTACAACGACACGACAATCGTCGACAACTTCTACAGCCTCGGCGAGGCCGTGCAGGGCGTGACGGCGACGGTGCGCAATGCAGCCGGCACCGTCATCGGAAGCGATGTCACCGGCTCGGGTGGCGGCTGGTCGGTCGGCGAGCCCGGCGGCACGTACAAGGTCACCTTTTCAGGCGGCGGGCTCCCCGCACCGGTCTCGGCGACGGTCGAAACGGGGAACCTCAATGCCAAGGTGGATCTCGTCAACGGCAATCGCATCGAGTCGTCGGCCTCAGTGACGCTGGGCGATGGCGCCAAGGATCTGCGTCTGCTTGGCGCCGGCAATTTCAACGGCACCGGCAACGCGGCGGCCAACGTCATCACCGGCAACAAGGGCGCCAACGTCCTCGACGGCAAAGGCGGCAACGACACCATCGACGGCGGTGCCGGCGACGACACGGCGGTGTTCAGCGGCAAGACGTCCGACTACCAGATCACAGTGTTGTCGGCGACGTCGGCACGCCTCGTCGATACGCGGGCCGGTTCGCCCGATGGCACCGACACGATCCTCAACATCGAGCACGTCAGGTTCGCCGACCAGATCCTCGACTTCAGCAAGCTGCAGTCCACCCCGCCGCCTCCAGCCGCGGTGGCGGGCTCGCTGAAGATCAACGACGTGTCCATCACGGAGGGCGCGAACGGGCAGACGTTCGCCAACTTCACGGTGACGCGCACCGGCGGCACGGCAGCGTTCGACGTCAAGTTCACCACTGCCGATGGCACCGCGACGGCGGCAAGCGACTATATCGCGCAAAACGGCACGCTGCATTTCAACGCCGGCGTCAACACGCAGACGATCTCCATCGCCGTCAAAGGCGATACGCTCGTCGAGGCGAACGAGACGTTCAAGGTGCTGCTGTCGGGGGCGACCAACGGTGCGACCATCGCAGATGGCGAAGGCATCGGCACCATCGTCAACGACGATGTGGCACCCGTGAACCACGCCCCGGTCGTCAAGGCGAACAACGTGAGCCTGGCGACCAACACGGCCATCTCGGCCGCGTCCTTGTTCTCCGCCACCGATCAGGATGGCAACGCCGCGATCAAACAGTACATCCTCTGGGATGGCGGCCAGGATGGCGGCTACTTCACCGTCAACGGCGTGAAACAGGCCGCCGGAGCGTGGATCTATGTCGACGCCAACAATCTCGGCGCGGTGAAGTACGTTGGCGGCCCGAATGTCGGGTCGGAGAAGATCTACGTCTCGGCCTATGACGGCCAGGCGTGGGCAATCAACGTCTCGCTTACCGCCACGACGACTGCGCACTCGCCCGAAGACTTCAACGGCGACAACGCCAGCGACCTGCTCTTGCACAACGCAGGCACGGGTGGCGTCGCCATGTGGCAGATGGACGGCGCCAAGATCGTCTCCAACGCCACGTTCGGGACAGTCGGCAAGGGCTGGCATGTCGAAGGCACGAGCGACTTCGGCGGCGACGGCAAGGCCGACATCCTGCTGCGCGCCGACAACGGCGCCGTGGCGCTGTGGCAGATGGACGGCAACAAGATCGTCTCGAACGTGACGTTCGGATCAATCGGCACCAACTGGCAGGTCGCCAGCGTCGATGATTTTAACGGTGACGGCAAAGCCGACATCCTCTGGAGCAGCAATACAGGCCAGTTGGCGATGTGGCAGATGGACGGGACGAAGATCACCGTCAATCAGATCTTCGCCACCGTCGGCAACGGCTGGCATGTCGCCGGCACGGCCGATTTCGACGGCAACGGTAAGGCGGATATCCTTCTGCGCGCCGACAACAGCTCGGTTGCCATGTGGCAGATGGACGGCACCCAGATCGTCTCCAACAAGGCGTTCGGCACCATCGGCACCGATTGGCACTTTGCCGGCGCCGGCGATTTCGGCGGTGATGGCGAGGCCGACATCCTCTGGCACAACGACAACGGCAAGGTCGCCCTCTGGCAAATGGATGGAACGACGATCAAGACCAACGACATCGTCGGATCAACCGCGACGAGTTGGGATATCGCCGACGTCGGCGATTACAACCACGACGGCCAAGCCGACATCCTCTGGCAAAGCGCCAGCAACCAGATCGCCATGTGGCAGATGGACGGTGCGCATATCGACAGCAACGTGTCCGTCGGCACCGCTGCCAGCGGCTGGATGCTTGTCTAGCGCACGCTCCAAGGGGCCGCAGTCATTGCGACTGCGGTTCCCCCTGGAACAGCTCCCAGCGGCGGACGGGCGTACCAGTCAGGATCATAGATTTCTGATTTTCCCCTGGGAGCATGATCCATGCCGTCGCCATACGCCAAAGACCAACTCCGCGAAGCCCTAGCCTCGTGCAAGAGCGTCACTGTCGTGCTCTCAGCGATGTCCTGCGTCATCAATATTCTGATGCTCAGCGGCTCTCTCTACATGCTGCAGGTCTACGACCGGGTGCTGACGAGCCACAGCGTGCCGACGCTCGTCGCACTGTCCATTCTCGTGGCCGGTCTCTATGCGGTGCTCGGGATATTGGACGCGCTGCGCTCGCAGGTGCTGGTGCGCGTTGCCAGCAGCGTCAATGCACGACTGGCGCCACTGGCGCACAACGCCGCCATCCGCGCACCGCTGCACGGCGCCTCGCACACCGAAGCGGCGCAGCCGGTCCGCGACGTCGACACCCTGCGCGCGTTCCTGTCGGGGCAGGGGCCGGTCGCGCTGCTCGATCTGCCATGGATGCCGATCTACATCGCGTTCGCGTTTGTCCTCCACGCGCTGATCGGCTGGCTGACGGTGGCCGGCGTCCTGGTTCTCGTCCTTTTGACGCTGGTGACGGAGCGCAAGACCGAGGCGCTCAACCGCGTGCTGGGGATTGCAGCCACGGCACGCAACGCGATCCTCGAGAACAACACGCGCAACGCCGAGGTGCTGCAGGCGATGGGCCTTGGTGCTCGCGCCGGCCGGCGCTTCAGCAGCGCCAACGCCGACTATCTCGCCACGCACGCCAAGGCGAGCGACATCACCGGCACCATGAGCGGGCTGTCCAAGGTCATGCGCATGCTGCTGCAGTCGGCAACGCTCGGGCTCGGCGCCTACCTGGTGCTGGAGGGGGAGATGACGGGCGGTGCCATCATAGCGGCCTCGATTGCCGCCTCGCGCGCCATGGCGCCCATCGAGCTCGCCATCGGCCAATGGAAGTCGTTCGTCGCCGCGCGCCAGGGCTATCAGAGGCTCAAGACCACGCTGAACCTTGCGCAGCGCGCGGCTGATCCGCTGCCACTGCCGGCTCCGGTCAAGGCCCTCGCGCTCAGCAACGTCACGGTGACGGCACCACGCAGCCAGCGGCTGCTGCTGAATGGCATCAGCTTCGAGCTGGCGGCTGGTCAGGGGCTCGGCATCGTCGGGCCCAGCGCCGCCGGCAAGTCCACGCTTGCCCGTGCCATCACCGGTGTTCTCCCCCTCGCCCGCGGCACCGTCCGGCTGGACGGTGCGGCGCTCGACCGCTGGCGGGCGGAGGACCTTGGGCGCCATGTCGGCTACCTGCCGCAGGACGTCGAGCTGTTCGACGGCACCATCAGCGAGACGATCTCTCGCTTCGAGGAGGCGCCCGATGGTGCCGCCATCATTGCCGCGGCGCAGGCGGCAAATGTGCACGAGATGATCCTGCGGCTGCCCGACGGCTACGAAACGGTGCTCGGACCGCGAGGCGCCGCGCTCTCCGCCGGCCAGCGCCAGCGCATCGCACTTGCTCGCGCGCTCTATCGCGACCCTTTCCTGGTGGTGCTCGACGAGCCGAACTCGAACCTCGACGGCGAGGGCGAGGCAGCGCTGACGCGTGCCATCGAAGGCGTACGCCGGCGCGGCGGCATCGCCATCATAGTCGCTCACCGGCCGAGCGCGCTCGCGGCCGTCGACCTCGTCGCGGTCATGAACGGCGGACAGCTCGCCAGCTTCGGCGCGCGCGATGAGACGCTGCGCACCCTCATCCGCACCGTTCCCGTCGCCGCCGCATCGTGAAAACCCATCATTCCGAAAGAGCAAACCCATGTTGACGAAAATGACCTCCAAGGAGAACGGCTCGTACGCCGATGCAGCGATGCCGCCGGAGTTGAGGATGCGGCTCATCGCCGGATTGGCGGTCGTCGGTGTGATGGTTCTGGGTGTTGGCGGGTGGTCGGCCACGGCCAAGCTGTCGGGTGCAGTGATCGCGCCCGGTCAGGTGGTCATCGAGGGTAGCAGCAAGAAAGTGCAGCACCCGAGCGGCGGCGTCGTCGGCGCCATCCTCGTGCAGGAGGGAGATCGGGTCGCGGCCAATTCAGTCGTGCTCCGCCTCGACGACACGCAGACACGCGCCGCGCTCGGCATCGTGCGCTCGCAGCTCATCGAGCTCACGGGCCGCAAGGCGCGGCTCGTCGCTGAGAGCAATGCCGACAAGGAGATGGTGTTTCCCGAAGGTTTCGAGGATGCGGACGCGCCGTCGCGGCAGGTCGCTGCCGGCGAACGGCGTCTGTTCGAGGCGCGCCGCACCACCATGGAAGGTCAGGCGACGCAGCTACGCGAGCGGATCGGACAGTACAAGATGGAGATCGAGGGGCTCAGCGCCCAGCGCGACGCCAAGAAGAAGGAGGTCAAGCTGGTCGAGGACGAGCTGCGACGCGTGCGCGACCTGGCGGACCGCAGCCTCTTGCCGGTCACGCGCCTGCTCGCCAGCGAGCGCGAGGCGCTGCGCGTCGAGGCCGAGCACGGCGCCCTGATCGCGCAGATCGCGCGCACCGAAGGACAGATCAGCGAGACGCGGGTGCAGATCCTGTCCCTGGAGCAGAACCTGCGCGCCGACGCGCAGAAGGAGCTGCGCGATGTCGAAGCGCGCATCAGCGAGCTGTCGGAGCGCCGGATCGCTGCCGAGGACGAGCTGCGCCGCGTCGAGATCCGCGCGCCGCATGCCGGCATCGTGCACCAGCTTGCCGTGCACACCATCGGCGGCGTCGTCAGAGCCGGAGAGGAGCTGATGACCATCGTCCCCGAGGATGAGCCGCTCACCATCGAGATCAAAGTCGCGGCCGCGGACATCGATCAGGTCAACCCGGGACAGACGACCGTCGTGCGTTTCCCGGCCTTCAACCAGCGCACCACGCCGGAGCTTACCGGCACGCTGACGCGCGTTGCAGCCGACCTGACGCGCGAGGAACGCACGGGCCAGAGCTACTACATTGCCAAGGTCGAGCTCGGCAACGACGAGCTGTCGAAGCTCGACCGCATGAAGCTGATCCCGGGCATGCCGGTGGAAAGCTTCACGCAGACCGAGGAGCGGACGGCGCTGGCCTATTTCACGCGGCCGCTCACCGATCAGTTCGCCCGCGCCTTCCGCGAGAACTGATCGCTGCCAGAGTCGCTTCGACTTGAAGCGAACGCCCCCTCACCCGGAAGCGAACTGACGATCGCTTCCGACCTCTCCCCGGCGGGGGAGAGGTTAAGTGGCGCCTAGGTGGGGGAGACCGCTTCTCCCCGGGGCGCCGCGAATACGCAAGCGCGAGCAGCGCAGCGAGGCGTCACCAGCCGCGGCTCGGCATGATCCAGTTGCCCGTCACCTGACGTCCGCCGTTGCCAGCAGGGCTGCCGTTCTCGGTGGCGGCCTGCGGCGCGCGTGGCTCGCCGGCGGGTGCTTGGGCCGGGACATTGCGGTCTGCCGGCAGATCGACGTGGGCGCCGTTGCGCAAGCCTGCCGCAGCAGCGCCGTTCGCATGCGCGCCGTTGACGACCGCCGCCGTCGGTGCTGGTTGCACCAGCTGCACGGTGCGTCTCTCCGGTGCGCCAGCCGCCTTGTCCGCAGGCGCCACGTTGACGCTCGGTGCGCTCGGCCGGTCGGCGAGCACCTTGGCCAGCCGGGTTTCGATGCGCAGCATGGTCTCCCGGCTCGTTGCCAACGACACGACGGTGATACCGAACGCGGAGGCAACCTCGACCAGCGTGGCGAGCAACAGCACGAGGCCCAGCTTTACGGTATCGGGCGGCAGCGCCGTCACCATCGACAGCGTGTGCACCTGGGGATCGATGTCGGTCACGATCCCGGCGAAGGTGCCAAGACGCTTCTGCACGTCGGCGAGCTCTCCCTCGAGCCGTGCAGACTCCTCGGCCGCAGCCAGCTCACGGCGCAGGGCGAGGGCGTTCTGGCAGATCTGCCGGCTGTCCTCACGGGTGAAGTCGGTGCAGCCCTTGGTACGCCGCCAAACGGTGACGGGGACGTCCACGGTGTCGAGCTCCGCCTTGACCACGGCCGACATGCGGTGCGCGGGAATGGCGGAGAGGAGCTGCTTGATCTCGCCCGCACGCTCAGCCAATGCATTGCGCGTCTCGACCTGCCCCGTGCGGCCGGCGAAAGCTTCGGCGCGTGTCGAGGCAGAAAAGCCAACCGCGCTGGCCATGGACCAGGAAAAGCAAAGGAGCCACAGCGCCAGGGCAATGAACGTCATGCCGATGTGCCGCGCGCGCCAGAGAAAGACGATGAACAGCGGCAGCGTGGCCTTGAGCCCGTCGACGGCGAGGCTCGCCAGGCCGAAGAGGTGGCGCTCGGTGGGGTCGGGGCTTAGGCTGTAGCCGAACTTCCAGTTCATCGTCGCCGATATGGCGAGGATGGCACCGGCGAACAGAAAGCCGAACAGCTTCATCAGCAGCCGACTCTGCGGCCGCATCGGTCCTGAACCGACAGCAACGCCCATACCCCGCACTCCTCAAGCTCCGCCCGCCCGGAAAAAGCCTTGCCCGCCACCGGCCCAGGCGGCGGGCAAGGCTTAGTGTCGTTGTATCAGGTCTCGATCTTGATGGCGCCGAAGCGGCGCTCGTACTCGTCGACCGTGCGCGACAGCACGTCGAGGAGCCGCTTGGCAAGGAAGGGATTGACGAGGATGCGGTTGGTCAGCTGCACCTGCATGCCACGCGGGTCGGGACGCAGGCCGCGCTGGATGCCGAACAGGATCGAGAACTCCTCCTGCGTGGCGAGGATGGTGGCCACGTTGGCGTAGTTCTCCTCCATCTTGCTCTCGTCCCACACGACGCGCGAGTTCCTCGGAGCCGCCTCCACGGTGCCAGTGGCGGGAACGGCTTCATCGGCCGCGTTCAACGGTTTCGTATTTGCTGTCGTCATGTGTCACCTTCCTACTGTCAGTTCTTCGCACGCGGGCCCCGAAAAGCCGCACGATGCATTTGTTGACGTTGTGGGTGTCTCGCCCACACTCCATCAGTCCAAGCGTTTGATCTGCCCATTGTTCGCGTCGTAGCGCCAGCGCTCGCGCCGTTGCTTGCGGCCGCCGAGTCCAAACAATGCCCACAGGCCGCCGGCCAGTGACCTGTCGGCATCGGTGTCGTCGCCCGCACCCTCAGCACCACCGTCGGCGTTGACCGGCCCGAACTCGTGCAGACCCGCGCCGACGACATCGGCATGGTGCAGCGGCCCATCCTGGTGCTGGTGGTGCAGCGGCTCGTCGAGCATAGGCCCTTGATCCAACGGCTCGAGCTCTGCGGGTACGGCGGCTGCCACATAGACGGGTGCTGCGCCGGCATCGCGCTCGATACCCTCCGCACCAAGCGGCGCCATGGTCGAGCGGAACGAGCCGTCGATCAGCGGCAGGATGAAGTCGCGGTGGAACACGTCCTGCCTGCCGGAGGCGAGCCCGCGCTCGAAGCGGTCGAAGAAATCGCCCGTCGCGCCGTCGAGCGGGTCGAGGTAGCGCCACGTGCCAAGGATGATCGGCCGCTGCGCCGAATAGAGCGCGGTCATCAGCTCCGTGGGCTTGAGGCGCTGCTTCTCGTCGAACGGACCGCCGCCGTAGGCGTTGATGCCGGTGCCGCCCTGGGTGCTGTCCTCGGTGACGATCTCGGTCGGGGGCGGGCCCCAATACTCGATGCGCGTGATGGCGCGATCGAGCTCGCAGGGAAGCGCCGACCTCACCTGGAAGGCGATGTTGTCGCCAAAGAGCAGGTCCTCGTGGTTGTTGCCGACCAGGAGGTCCTTGCCCTGACCGGCGACAAGCACGTCGTTGCCGGGGCCACCGTCGACGACATCGTAGCCGCCGCGGAAGATGTCGATGCTCTGGAAGTCTGCCTGCTGCTTGCCGAACGGCACGTAGAAGCGGACATAGGCCGAGTCACCGGCAACGATGTCGTCGCCATCGTTACCTTCGACGTGATCGTCGCCGAGGGCGCCGATGACGTAGTCGCAGGACTCATCGCCATACAGATAGTCGTCGCCGCCGACGCTGCTCTCGGTGGTGCTGATGAACGCAAGGCGCTCGGTGAGGACGCCCTTGCGTGGGTCATAGATGGCATAGCCGACGTCACCCAGAATGCGATCGGATCCGGTGCCGCCGTGCACGACGTCGTTGCCGGCGCCGCCGAAGATCAGATCCTCGCCGTCGTCGCCATTGATGGCGTCGTCGTCGCCGCTGGCCTCGAAGATCGCCTCCGCATAGATCGGCCGATAGGGGAACTCGACGTCACGCGGATCGAGGAAGCGAATGAAGGCGTGATCGCCGAAGATGAGATCATCGTCGAGGCCACCCGACACCCAATCGCGGCCCGTACCGGCGACGATCTCATCGCGGCCGTCGTCGCCATAGATCGTGTCGCCGGCGCCGAGGTCCGGATCGGTTGAGGTGATGGTGAGCGCGTCCGCCGAGCCGTCCTCGCCGACGATGCGGCCGTGATCGCCAATGATGATGTCGTTCCCGTCATCACCGTGGATCGTGTCGCTCGCCCCGGCACCGAAGATCCAGTCGTGGCCGCCGTTGCCGAAGATCCGGTCCTGGTCGCCGTAGGGCGTCGCCGCGGTGAACGCCGAGCCCTTGCGGTGGTCACCGCCGGGGCCAAGGCGCACGGTGCCGAAGTCGCCGATGATCACATCGTCGCCGTCGCGGACGCTGCCGCCCCGGTAGTCACCGTAGATCTCATCGCCGTCGACGCCGTTGCCGATGCCAGCGATGATGACGTCGTCGTCCTCGCCGCCCTCGATGATGTCGCGACCGTCGTAGTTACCGGGCTCCAGCCCGCGCTCGCCCAGCGCCGTTGCGTTCTCGATCTCAATCACCGTGTCCGGCAGCGTCGTGTAGATCTTCTCGCTGTCGGGGACGGACTGCACGACGTAGCCGTAGTCGCCGAGGATGTAGTCGTTGCCCTCACCGCCGTCGATGATGTCGGCACCGACGGTCAACGGGTCGCGGTTGATGAACGTGCTGGCATCCTTGTTGACGACATGCAGCGTATGCGTGACGACGTCGACGTTGAAACCGCTGTCGCCATAGATGTGATCCGAGCCGCCGTTGCCGTAGATCTCGTCGTTGCCCGAGCCGCCAGCGATGTGATCACCTGCCCAGCTACCATAGATCTTGTCGTCGCCTTCTCCGCCGTAGACCGTGATGCCGACGCTCGGGATGGGACCCGTATTGTACAAGTCGGCGGCGTTGATGACGTCGTTGCCGAAGTGGTCGAAGGGCGAGGCCACCGGGTATTTGAACTGGGTGTAACCCTTTTCGCCGCGCTCGCCGATTTCGCCGAATACATCCGACGACGGCCGGCCCGGCGTGCCCGAGTACCACTTCCCGTCCTGGCTGGTGTCACCGTAGATGACGAGCGGGCTGTCAGGCCCCGCCGTGGTGGCGGCCGTTCCCGTCACGTTGAACGTGTCGCCGCCCATGACGCCGGTGTCGAGCATGGTATTGCCGCCGCCATGCAGCGTGGTGATGCCGCCGTGGTCGGCGTTGGTGTGCAGCGTGCCGGTAACGTCGACCGTGTCGTTACCCTGGCCGAGCAAAAGGTTGAACACCTCGACGGTCGAGATGCCGGTCGCACTGTCGCCGAAGGTGATGCCAGCCCTGTAGAAGAGCGGCTCGTTGCCCACCGTGCCGTATTGCCGGAAGTCGAGATCGCGGTCCGACATGCCAAGACCGGACAGGTTCGTGTCGGTCAGCAGGGCGTGCTGATCCTGCTGGCTCGAGTCATCGAAGATGTTGAGCGTGTCGATGTACTTCGTCTCATCGAGGCCAGGGCCGCCGCTGACGACGTCCGGCGCAACGTTGTGCTCGCCGGGCAGGATCACGGCGGCGGCCAACGTGCGCGCGGGGCCGCTGTCGCCGATCACCTCTAGCGGTCCGCGCAGCTTGGAGACGAGGTGCGGCTCGGTCGGGAACTCCTTCTTGTACTTGTCCTCCGGGCGCTTGTCGAAATAGGGATCGGCGGCGACGGTAATGGTCACCTCGTCGGCGAAGTTGGTCTGGTCGAAGCTGATCGCCTGAGCGACACGCGTGACATCAGCGGTGCCCGATGTGGGCGCGACGGCACCGGCGGCGAGCAGCGCGCCCGTTGTCGCGTTGTAGGCGCCATTGGTGAGCATCGCCGCGGTCCCGTCCGAGGCGATGCGCGAGATCTTGTAGACGTCCGATCCGATACGGACGAGGTCGCCTTCACGATAGCCGTGCTCGATCCAGCTCTGGTTGCCGCCGAGCGTGAGCACGCTCGCGCCGTCGGCGGACGTGCTGACCGTGAACGTCAGACTCTCGGTGGCGCCGACGTCGGCCAGGATCAGTCTTTCCTGGCCGCCGGCCATGGCGCTCTGGATGTACGTCTGGCCATCGCCGAGCAGGCTGATTGTCGCCACACCCGGCTGGCCGGCTTCGCCGACAGGCTCCTTGGTCAGCCGCATGGTGTAGGTGTCGGTCGTGCCGACGCCCTGCGCCACGCCGTTGGCGTCGAGGGTCGGCTTGGTGACGAGCGTGCGCCCGTCGCTCTCGACGACGTAGAGGCCAGCGGTGTCGTTGTCGTAGACGACGACATCGAGCGTCTGCTCGGGCAGGTCCTTGTAGTCGCTGGGGCCTGCGGCGTCGGTCGTGAGCTTCACGCTGATGGAGGAGACAGCAGTGTCCTCGCGCGTCGCATCATCGATGGCGGTGACGGTGATGGTCTGCAGCTGATCCCAATTGGCATCGGTAAAGCTTAGAGAGATCTGCGACTGCGGTATGCCACCGCCGGGGGCCGTCAGCAGCAGACCAGTGGGCGCCGTGAGCGTCATGGTCACGGTCTCGCCGGACGCGGGCGGCTTGCCGAGCTTGACGGTGAAGGTGTCCGACACCTCGGTGCCGTTACTGCCCTCCAGAACGCGTGTCGTGTTGTCGCTTTCGACGATGATGGCTTCCGCCTTGTCGTTGTCGCGGACCTTCACCTCGATATTGGCGACATCGACGCGATGGAAGTCGGAATCTGCCGAGCGCGTCGACGTGCTGATGGCGACGGTGCGCTCGCCTTCGACGAGCCCGTCATCGACCGCCTTGACATATACGGTCTTGGCGTTCCCGGCACCGACGTTGCTCGCGTCGAGCACCAGGATCACGTCGCGGCGGTCGACATTCTCGTCCGCTCCATTGCGCTTCAGGATATCGGAGAACACGTTGGGGTCGGTCGAAATCAGGACCGTATCGCCACCCTGTGCTTGCTCGGACTTCGTGGAGCGTGCCGCGGAGATGTAGACGTAAACGGGGGCGGTCGGCGCCTCAGCGAGGTACACCCTGAAGCTGTCGGTCGCGCCGCCCTCCTCGACATCCGTTGAGCCGCCCGTCGGCTCGATGACGACGAGGCCTTCGGCGGCGGAGGCGATGAGCGGCATGATGCCGCCGGCCAGCATGGCGTCGTATGCGGGATCGGTCGACGCGACGGCGTGGTTGATGACGCCAGAGAGACCCTCGAGCTCGCGCGACTCGATGCGCTCGGTCACGTCGCTGGTGACGTTGATGGTGTCGTTGCCGGTGCCGCCGATGATGCGGGTGTGCCCGCCAGCCGGAGTCGAGAGAACGAAGAAGTCATCGTCGCCCTCAAGCCCGTCGATCTCGGTCAGCTCCTCGTTGCCTGAAAGACGAACGTTGAGGCCGGCGCCGAAGACGCCATCCTCGGTGATGACGAAAGCGTCGTTCTGCTCAGTGCCGATGACGACGACCTTGTCGAAGCCGGCGCCGCCATCGATAGAGACCGGCGCGTTGATATTGTACTGGATGAGATCGTCGTCGTTGCCGCCGAAGATGTCCGTCTTGGCGCCGGTCGAGACGGTGGACTGATCGAGCACGAACGCGCGTACGAGGAACTCGTCGTTGCCATCGTCGCCCTCAAGGCGCAGCTCGGCCTGATTGGAGTAGACGGTGAACTTGTCGTTGCCGGCACCGCCTTGGACGAGCAGCGGCAGGCTGTTGCCGCGCGACAGCTCGCCGGTGACCGGTCCGCCCGGTGCGTCGCTGTCGAGCAGCACCGTCAGCGTCTCGAACTCGTCGTTCGGCGCGACCTCGCCGTTGGCACGCTTCGATCCGTAGAGCTGGCCGATCTGGAACTCGTCGTCGCCGTCACCGCCGTCGAGGGTGATGATGGCGCTGGTATCATCGACGGCGAAGTAGTCGTTGCCGGCGCCGCCAGCCACGGTGAGGCGCCCGTCGATGTTCATGTCGTAGTTGATCCGCGCGACCTCCTGCGGCCGTGCGGGGTCTTCCGACTTTGCCTGCTCCAGAGTGCCGTAGAGCAGCGCGACGAAAGCGGGATCGACAAGGCCCGTCTCGCCGTCGACGGCCTTCATGGCGCGCAGGAGGAAGATGTCGTTGCTGTCCTCGCCGTTGATGTCGAGCGTATCCGACCCGTCGTCCGGAGCGCCGCCATCGAGCACGTTGATCACATAGTCGCCGCGCAATGTTCCCGTCGCGCCGCTGCCGGCGGTGTTGACGATATAGACGTCGGCGTCCGCCTGGCCGTCGAGACGCAGCGCGTAGTGCTCCACCTGACCGCCGAACAGGCCCTTCGTGTCGCCGAGTTGATCGACGAGGAAGATGTCGCGGCCATCGTCGACGGACTTGTCGGCAGGCGCCGCCATCGAAGCGCTGCCGTAGGCTGCGGCGTTGCTCTCGAATGTCGTGCCGACGAAGTGGAAGGTGTCGGCGTCGCCATTGCCGAAGAAGTAGGTCTTTTGCGTGAAGGGGTCCGTGGTACGTCCCGAGGCGAACAGGCCCTGGATGAGCATGTTGGTGCCATAGTTCATATCGGCATCGCCGTGGTCGCCGAAAAAGCGGATCGCGTCGCCGGCCAGCGTCTCGGTCTCCGCCTCGGTCGTGATGTCGTCGGCCACATAGACGTCGATCGTCGTCCCGGCAGCCAGGTGTCCCTTCGCAGGTGTGCGCGACGGTGCCGACGCAGCGGCGATCACGCCAATCTCGCCGAAGCGGGTTGCGCGGTCGAAGGTACCATTGTCGGCGCCGATGAGCAGGAAGTCCTCGGTGGTGTCGGTAGCGTCCGCCGTCTCAGGGAGCGTCAACACCACCTTGCCGTCCACCGCCTCGATGAAGAAGACGTTGAGCCTGTTGAGGTCCTGCTTGACGGTCTCGGTCAGGAAGATGGAGCCCTTGGCATAGGCGTTGAGCCGTCCATCGACCTCGCGGTCGCCGCTGCCATCGCTGCTGTCTATGGTCTGGTACGATGAGTTGACCTCGAAGGCATTGGAAGCGGTGCCAATGCTGCCGGCAACGGAGAACAGGTCGATGTTGACGCCGACGACATCGGCCGGATCGTCGTTGGTGGGATCGCCTACGTCGACGATGTCGCCTTCGGCGCCGAGGGCGACGTCCTCCTGGTTGGAGACGATGGCGCCGACCTGGGCCGGGCCTTCCGTCTCGTAGAGCCAGATGCTGCTCTGGGCCGTCGCAGTGATCGCGTCGCCGGTCGTCGATGCGCCGGTGGCATCGGTCTTCGCGGAGTTGATCTCGAGGAAATGGTCAACGCCGGAGCCGATGCCACCGAACAGCGCCGTCAATGTCACGTTGCGGCCGATGACATCGGGATCCGGGTCGGCGCTGACGTCGCTCTCGTTCTCGATGATGCTGCCGTCGTTCGCGGTGAGCGTGACGTCGCCCGCCGCCGAGCGGACGAGAGACAGGCGCATATTTCCAGTGTGCTCGATGGCGGTCACCGGGCCGGTCACGGCGATGGTGATACCGCCGAGCTGCTCGCCGGCATCGACCAGGTCGAGCTCGGCGTCGATGCTGATGTACTTGTCGGCGTGCTTGGCGACGTCCGTAAGATCACCGGCCTGGACGACCGTGATGTTGTGGCCGGCACTGAGGCCCGGCTGGCGAGGCGCAAGCTCGGCGCCGCTGTCGTCCTGGCCGGCGAAGACGTAGGTCATCGCCGTGTCGGTGGAGGGGCCGCCACTGAGACCGGTGGGTCCGATAGTCGGACGGCCCGTCACGCCGCCGGCTTCCGGCTTGTAGTGGGCGTAGTAGGTGCCGTCGTAGCTGTACATCGCGCGCGGCGGGGTGAAATTCGGCGTATCGCCTCCGCCGCGGATGAGCGCGTCGACGCCGACACCGAGGATCGACTGCGGTGCCTGGCGCACGCCAGACTGCAGCAGGAGATCGGCGTCATAGCCGGCCGATATCTCGTCCACCGCGATCGCGAAGTCGGACGGAGACGCGACACGCTGGATGCCGAGCAGGTCGAGATAGAGACTATCGCCAGCGTGCACGTGAACATAGGCGTCGCCGCCAGTGCCTGCATACTCGACGAGGTCGATGTTGAGGCGCTCGCCCAGCGAGCCGATGCTCCCGTCGTCGGCGTCGATTGTCAGCTCGTGGGTGCGGATCAGCGCCTCGCGGGCCTTGATGGTGCCGACGGCACGCGTCGACTTGCTCTCGCCGCGGTCGGTGCGCGAGATGATGTCGCCAGCCGTATTGAGGATGGTGGTGACGCCGATCGGGTTGTCGATCGTCCCTTCGAACTCGAGTGTCGAGGCGGAGAGATTGGCGATCGACACGTTGGTTCCGGCGGCGACACTCTCGATATCGAAGAGGAGCGACTTGGAGGCGCCGTTGATATAGACCTCCGGATCGGTGGCCGCGCTGCCCGCCGCGTAGGTCGTGATATTGCGGATCACGAGATCCTTGTTCGAGGCGTTCTCGATATTCACCGCGCCGAGGGAGACGCTGAACGAGAAGGTTCCCTGGTCGCCGGATACGCTCGTCCCACCGTCGAACAGCAGCTTGCCGCGTCCGCTCGGCGCGATGTCGTCGACGATGATCTCGTCAGCGTTGATGGTGGCGCCTTCGGCGTAAGGGTTGCCGGCGTTCGTCGCGGTGCCGTTGGTGCTGCCATAGACGTTGATGTTCTGCAGCGTCGTGATCGTCCCGTGCTCATCAATGATCAGCGTCGGGTTGAGGCCTGAACCGATGACGACGTCGGCGTTCCACGAAACGCGCTCGGGCGATTCGCCGCCGGCGCTGCCCGGCCTCGAGGTGAACAGGCCGCGCGCGTCTGCGTTGCGACGGCGCGAGATGCTCTCGTTGTCGGAGACGGCGCGCAGGGCAAAGCCATCGCGGTCGGGGCCTGCGGCTGCGTAGAACGTTGCACCGGACGCGCCGACGATATCGGAGCGCACATCGGTGGTGCTGTCGGCGCGTGCCTCGGCGACGGGGACACGCCCGAGGAAGAGCACGAAGATGTTGGGCAGGCCGCCGGCGATGGTCTTGGCATAGGTGAGCGTATTGACTGTACCGTGCGTGGCGAAGAGATCGACTCCGCCATCTCCACGGATGACGGCGCCCGAGCCGACGTCGACGCGGCTGTCGCTGTCGACGTCAAGCGGTGCACTCGACTTGGCATCGACGAGAGCGGCGTAGATCTCCGCATTGGCGCGTGATTCGGCGCGCAGCTCCTGAACACGCGCTGCCATCTCGACGAAGCGACCGGCAAGCTTCGCCCCGGCGGCGACAGCAACGTTGGTATCGGCGGTGACGAACGTGCCGACACCCGAGGGCGAGCCGTCGGAGAATGGGAGATTGGAGCGGTTGGCGAAAGCATCGCCGCCCGCGCCGCCGGTCGCCACATCCGCATCGGAAACGATGTTTGTGCCGCGGCTCGTAGCGCCGATCCTGATGTCACCCAGTGCCTCGACGTCGGCATTCTGAGCTATCTCGGCGCGTGTCGAGTAGGTAATCGATGTGCCCGAACGGGCCTGATAGATCGGGATGCCGGCGCCGCCGCGCGTGTTGGCGCTGCTGGTCCCCTGCACGTCGGACGAAGCGTTGACCTTGACATCGCCGTCGGCCCGCACCTTTCCACCGAGCTCGGCGATCGTCGTGTAGTTGCCTGCGGTCCGGCTCTCGGTCTCGCCGTAGGCGGCGAGGCCGCCGGAGCGATTGGTGCCGCTGCTCGTCGACTGCGCGATGGTCGTGGCATTCACGATCACATCGCCGCGCGAGACGATATCGGCGAGGCTCGACGCCTTCACCTTCACGGTGCTTTGCGATGAGCCGTATTGCAGCGCCACGTCGATGATGCCGCCAGAGGAACCGCTGGCCGAGGAGTCCGTCTTGCCGTCCCCGGCGAGGGGGAGGACGAAGTTGATCGGCGCGCCGGTGCCGGCGAGAATCTTGTGCGTCGCATTCGCCGCCGGCTGGCTGCCGATATCGATGCGGAACTGGTGCGTCCCGCTGCCCGTCGGCGCGGTGAGATCGACGCCCTCGGCAGAGAACACGTGGGCGGCGGACGTGCGCCCGGAAGCGTCGATGCCGGTGACATCGTTGCCCTGCGCATCCTTGAGCGTGAAGTGGTCGCTGTCCTGCTTCACCACATAGTAGGTCTGACCGTCCACGAGGCCGCTGATGGCCGACTCTGAGAGCGAAGCGAGCGTATGCTTGCCGGTGACGCCCGATGCCGACAGGTGAATGGTCGCCGCTGTCGAGGTGGTGTCGCGCGCGATGGTGCCGAGCTTCACATAGTTGCCCTCGACGGAGGTCACCACATAGGCGCGGCCGTCCTTGAGGGCGCGATTGCCAACGGTCTCGATGACATGGGTGCCGGCGGGCAACTGGTGCGAGGCGTTGCCGGTGATGGCAACCGCCGTCGCCGAGCCGGCCGTCGCCGCGTTGGCGAGGCGCCACGCGGCATCCTCGCTGGTGGCGAGCTGGATGGTGGTGTTGTTGATGACGGCGACGAAGTAGTCGCCGCTGTTCAGGCCGCCGAGCGGTTGATCGTTGTCGACATTGTCGTCGGCGGTGAAGACGTAGTGCACCCTGTCGCCGGTGACGAAGCCGTGACCGCCCGTGAAGGTGATGGTCCGATTGGCCTCGTCGATGCTCTGGATGGTGCCCGAGGCGCTCGCGTCGATCTTGAGCGGAACGTCGGACGCGCGCGAGAGCGTCGCCGTGAACCCGGTCGACGGCTGCAGCACGAAACCGGCGGTGGGAGCATTTGCGTACGGGATGCTGACACTGGTGAGCTGCAAGGTGTCCGCGTCGCCGACCAGCACCTTGAACGTGTAGGTGCCAGGGCCAAGCGTGTGAACGCCGGTGCCGCCGAGCTGCTTCTCTCTATAGTCCGTGTAGGTCAGGCTGCCATTGGTGATGGTGAGCGTAACGGTGTCGCCGTCGCTGAAGCCGTGGCCGCGCGAATAGATCTCGTTGGTGGCTGTGTCGATGGAGCTGCCGTCGATCGTCAGCGCCTTGGGTGCATGGTAGACGACCGTGTCGCCAACCGTGAAGCCGTGCTGGTCGATGTAGAGCGTCTCGGCGCCGGTCGACTCATCGCCGGTGCCAGGGTCGAGGTCGACGCCGGTGATCTGCTCTTCCTCTCCCGGCGCGTAGTAGGTGACGGCATCGCCGGTCTCAAAGCCGTGGTCGTCGACATGGAACACACCGCCGGTCGTCACGTTGCCGTCGGGTGCGAACGATTTCGTCTGGCCGAGCTTGGCAGGGTCGAGCAGCTTGATGGTGCGGCTGTCGACGACCTGGACGATATAGGTCTTGGTGTTCTCGACGAGACCGCCGACGGCCGACCCGGTGCCGACCGCATAGTGCACAAGGTCGCCGTCCTGGAACGTGTGGTCCGTCTTGAAGACGATGACATCCTTGACGGCGTCTATGAGGTCCGACGTCGTCTCGTTGCCGAGCTGGAACGTGTCGTCGGAGACCCTGATGATCGCGTACTTGCGCTGGTCGGGATCGGGGTTCGTCGTGGTGCCGTCGCCATCAACGTCGATACCACCATCGATCAGCGTGCGCTGGCTGGTGCCCATAGTGAGCGCGGCGTTGCCGTTCGGGTCGTAGAGCACGACGAAGCCCGTTGACATGCCGTGGTCGGGGATCGTGAACGTGTCATCGTCGATGTTGACGTCGCCGGTGACGATGTTGTCGTCGTAGGCGCTCGTCTTGCCGAATGTCGCCTCGACGACGACATCGCCGGCAATCACCGTCGTGCCAGAGCCGATAGCGGCCAGAACGCTCTGCGCGTCGCCAGAAGGTCCGATGAGCTTGGCATCGGCCTGCGAGACGCCGACGCTGACACCGCCGCCGCCGTATCCCTTGGCGATGGCATCAGCTTCGGCGATCTCGGCCGCCTTCACGTTGAGAATGCCGCCAACGTCGATAGCGACGCCCGAGCCGATACTGGCCTCGTTGATCGGCTTGACGGTCGCTTCGGCGACGCTGCCGCGTCCTGAAATGATGCCGCCGGACACGGCCTGGCTCTCGGCGCGCGCGTAGTCCTGCGCGCTCGTCGAAACCTGCAGGCCGCCGGTTGCCACGTTGATGATGGCGTTGTCGCCGATCAGGGCCTGCGTCGTACCCTCGACCTCGCTCTTCGTCATGGCAATGCCGACGCCGACGCCAATCGCGCCGGCGAACGTCAGGTTGTTGGTGCGCGCATCGCGCTTGACGCCAATCGCGTCGACGAACACGCCGCTCGCTGCGTCGATTCTGGCGCCGTCTCCAACGCTGGCCATCACTGTGGTGTTGATGGTGGCGTTGGCGCTGCCGCCGGCGCCGGCGGCGAGACCCGCCACCGCACCCGGTGTCGCCGAGGCGGTGATGGTCTGCGTCGCTTGCGCCGTGATGCGCACCTCGCGGTCGCGCGAGGATAGCCGCGCACCGTTGCCCACCTGCACAATGGTGGCGCCAGTGATCTTGGCGGAGGCGATGGATACGCCGATGCCGAAGCCGACCGGTGCCAGGGCGACCGCGATCCCGAGCGTGTTGGTCTTGATGTCGCTCACGCTCGTAGCAGTGACGCCGATGTCGCCGCTGGCATAAACTTCCGCCCCGCCATAGACGGCGGCCTCGGTCCGCTTCGTATCGTTGATGTATGCGAAGCCACCCGCGAACGAGCCGGCATAGGTCAACGATGCGGAGGCGGCAATGGCGATCGCCATCGGCGCACCGTCATCGAGCGGCTTGACCTCGCGATTGCTGGTCGCCTCGACCGCGACGGCGCCGACGGGCTGGCTCGCCGTGCCGATTTTCGCTGTGCCGCCAATGGCCGCGCGTGTATCGCCGCCGAGGTCGACCGAGACCACGCCGACGCCGGCGGCGAGGCCCAGAACGCCGCTGATGGCCACGGCGCCCGCGCCGATCGCAATCTCGACTCCGAAGCTGCTCGTGGCGCGCACGGTGACGTCGCTGAACCCGGTGACCGTCGTGTTGCCGCTCGGCGTCGGGCCGCTGGGGACAGCTCCGAGCAGCGCGTAGACGTCGCTGCTGTCGTTGACGACGCCGACGCTGGCGCCGAGGGCGAGGAGGCCGCTGCCACCGCCGGCGAGCCCCAGCACCTCGATGTGGGAGGCGAGGTCGGCTTCGACGGAGAGCCGTCCGCTCAGCGGGTCGTTGCCCCTCACCGTGACGCCTGGATCGAGGTAGGCCTGCACGTCGGCGTTGATGGTGGTGACGACAATGCCGACGCCCGCGCCGACGATGCCGGCGAGGCCTACGCCACCCGCCTTCGCGTCCATTGTGAAGGAGTCGCGGGCGCCAACGGCGACGTCGTCAGCACCGAGATTGGCGCCAGATTCGACGTGCGCGACGGTGCCGCCGGTCTCCTGCGCGGTCAGGACGTCGTCTGCGTTGAGCACATCGTCTCTCGCCGCGCTGTTTGCCTGCACGTCCTTGCGGGCCATGCTGGCAATCTCGTTGGCGTGGAGGCCGATGCGATGGTTGGAGCCCGAGACGGTGCCGAGCGAGATGGCGACAGGCGTATCGGCGGTGGCGTTCGCGTACGACGTCGCGAGGCCGATCCGCGTCGGATGGTCGGGGTCGACGATGGCGAAGTATGCTTCGCCGCTGCGCAGACCGCCGATCGCCGGATCTCCGCCCGAGCCGTAGTAAACGACGTCACCGCTCTTGAGGCCGTAGTCGGCCCCGAGCTCGATGGTGTCGTAGGCGCCTGCGGTTCCGTCGTGGACGCTGGAAGCGCCGAAGGCGGGGATGGATCGGCGCATCAGTCCGTGATCGCTGCCAGCGATCACGCCGTCGAGATCGATGTTGCCGACAACGGTGAGCTTGTAGCGATCATCGGCCAGCGAGGAGGCGACAGCGTGCAGATCGCGCGGGGTCGATGCGCCGACGTTGCGCAACTGGATGTGGTCCTTGTCGACCCTGACGACCTCGTAGACCCCGCTCGCCAGGCCGAAATCCGCGGTCGTACCGGCCTCGGGCTGGAAGCGCACGCGATCGCCAGTCGCGAGGCCGTGATTGAGGATGGCGATGGTGTCGTCGTCGGATACGGCGCCGGCGGAGAACGCAAGGACGCTGCCGTCTGCCAGCGCCTCCTCGCGCGAAGCCGCAAGGCGCACGCTCTCGTGCGGATCTGCGCCGTCAACGACGTCGACGATGGCGTAGTAGACGGTGTCTCCGGTGCCGGTATAGACGACGGCATCGCCCGTCTTGAGCCCGCTGGCCTGGTCGAAGCGGATGGTGTCGTCGGTGAAATTAACGTCGCCGGCGTCGAACGATACGGGCTCTGGCGCCTCCTCATTCTGCACCGAGCCGATCAACGCATCGGTGATGCTCTCACCGAAGGTGATGGGATTGGTGCCGTTGTTGACGCCGTCGTTGGTCGTGTCGAGGTTGAATGCGTCGTCCTCGGCATGGGCGTTGGAATCGTCGGCGAGCGTATTGTCAGCGGCATAGGTGGAGGTGTGATTGCCGCTGTAATTGTAGACGGTGATGGCACCTGCGAGTGCACCGCCGCCCGAGGCGGCGCCCGAGAAGGTGAGCGCGTCGATGTTCTGGACGGACAGTGCATAGACATCGATGCGGTCGCGGGCATCGACCACGGCGTTGGTGCCGATCACCGCCTTGATGTCGTTCTTGATCGAGCCCACGCCCACAGCGACGCCAAGGCCGACGAACCCGCCGCCGCCGACGCTGCCGGCGAGCTGGAAGTGCTCGAAGACGTTCGTTGCCGTGACACTGACCGACTGGGCATCGTTCGGCTGGCCGGACGATTGATTGATCTTCGCGTTGGGGCCGATGGTCGCGAACGTGTCGGAATCTACGATGTCGATGGCGATGCTGCCGGCAAAGCCTGCCGTCGATCCGATGCCAATCGAGGCAGCGACCGTCATCAGCTTCTCGGAGGATGCCGCGTGCACGATGACGCCGCGCTTGCTGCCGAGGGCGATCTCGGCATCATCGCCCGGCTCGAAGTCGCCGGTCGGAATATTGGAGACGCTGCCTCCGCGTGCGGATGCGTCGACGCTGGCACCGTTGGTGATCTCGGCGGTCGTCACCTTGTCGATCTTGGTGACGCTGACGGCGGGAGCGGCGCCGTAGCCGGCGGCGATCGCCGCGGCGCCCGTCGTCGAGAAGGTCTCAGTGTCGCCGTAGGCGAGCACGGCGACATTGCCGCCGGCCTTCACCGCGACCGCGCCGGAGATCTGCGCCGTCGTCGTCGTGTCGATGATCACCGCCGACGCCGAGCCGGCGACGGCAACGCCGCCGGCACCAGCCGCGCCGACGCCGATGCTCATGATCTTCTCGTGCGAGCGCGCGGTGACCCCGACGTCACCTGTGGCGTTGACGAACGTGTCGGGGCTCGACCCGTTGCCGCCGTTGATCTTGGCCTCGGTCGCTCCCATCAGCACCGGCGTCGATACCGCTGCCGTTACGGCGGCGCCGACGGCCGCCGACACGCCGAGCCCGAGCGTCAACTGATCGTAGTTGCGGGCTGCCGCCACATAGACGGATTGGCTGTCGGCATCGACGTTGGGCAGGTTGGCGCCGTTGGCATCGGCGTTGACGTGCGCGGCCCGGTCGATGTGGGCCAGCGTGTTGATGTTGTGGACCGTGACGGCGCCGGCAAGCTGCACGCCAACGATACCGCCACCCGCGGCCGCGCCCGCCGTGACGAAGTCGTTGTCGCTGACGGCGACGACGACGACACCCTGGCGATTGCCGGTTTCGAAGTCGGCCAGGCTGCGGCCCTGCCCGCCCTCGGCATTCTTGAACGGGTTGACGAGCAGGTCGGGCGTCTTCTGCTCGACCAGTGGCTGGATGAGATGGTCGGCTTGCGCGTCCCGCGGCGCCCGGAGATCGACCGCCGGGCCACCCTTGGTCTCGGAGAGCTGGAAGCTGCCCGCCGTGGCATTGACGACGAAATAGCGCTTACCGTTCTTCAAATCGCCGACGGCATCGCTGCTGGTGTAGTAGACGACCTCCTGGTCGTTCTCGAAGCCATGGTTGGCGATAGCGATGGTGTCGTTGTCGGCATCGACCGCCGCCCCCTTGAACGACTTGTCGGTCGGCTGCTCGGTATCGACATTCTCCTGCAGTGCGTGCTTCTGGCCGGCGGTGCCGCTGATACCGGTGATGGCGACGCGGTTCTGGGCGTTGGCGAGACTCGAGGCCAAGCGGAAGGAGTTGTCCGAGTCGCGGATGACGTAATAGGTCTCGCCGCTGTCGAGCGCATTGAGCTCGTCGGCGTCCGCCCAGTAGGTGACGGCCTGCAGGTCCTTGAAGCCGTGTCCGGCGATATTGAACGTCGAGCCGGACACGTTCCCGGAGGTGAACTGCACCGAGTCGCCGATGACGGCCTGGCCGTCATCGTTGAAGGTGAAGCCGCCGGTGTTGACGGTCTCGCCGGTGCCGTTGGCGCGCGCCAGAACGTTGGCCCCGGAACCGATGTAAGCCTCGGTCGTCTTGTTGATGACGCCGATGCCGGCCGCAATGCCGATGCCCGCAGCCGTGCCGATGGCAACGTTGCCGGAGATGATGTCGCTGGAGGTGTCTTCCTGGGCCGAAACCACGACGGTGTCGTTGGCAGCGACGGAGGCGTTTTCACCGATATAGGCGACC
>Ga0164243_10003676_pt1 | contig 24477 bp, 24 predicted proteins | sample OricompcompostOP_FD_108781 | JGI IMG/M metagenome (GOLD analysis project Ga0164243, IMG submission 108781) | Organic Plus compost microbial communities from Emeryville, California, USA - Original compost - Organic plus compost (OP) | ecosystem: Engineered > Solid waste > Mixed feedstock >...
CCCGCGGCGGTCGTCCTGCTCGGTCACGCGGATTCTCTGTTCGCGCAATGGGAACGCGCCCGCGCTGAACTGACCGCCGGAGACGAGGGCGGCACGGTACGGATGTGCGGTGTGTCCTCCGCGGTCGCGGCATTGCTGTGCCCGGCGGTCGAGCGCCTCCGTGCCGACCACCCGCGGCTCACGGCGCGCGTAATAGAAGAGGAGAGCGCGGACTGCTACGAACCACTGCTCGCCGAAGCAGCCGACATCGCCGTCGTGCTGGCCGACACCGCAAGCGCCGGCGGCCGACGACCCGCGCTTCACGCAGTGGCCGCTGCTCGACGATCCGCAGGATCCCCTCGTCCCGGCGGGACATCCGTTGGCGCGGCAGGACGCGGTCGAGCTCGCCGACGCCGCGCGCGAGCCGTGGATCGTCAAGCCACGCAACAACGACACGTACACGCTGCTCCAGGTCGCGTGCGCGGCGGCCGGTTTCACGCCGCGGATCGCGCACGAGGCCAAGGAGTGGTTCGCCGTGTCCGCGCTCGTCGCCGCCGGGCTCGGAGTGTGCCTCGTGCCGCGGCTCGCGCCGTTGCCACCCCAGCACGAAGTGACGCGAATTCCCTTGCACGGCAACCCGCGTCCGTCACGGCGGATCCTCGGGTGCGTCCGGCGGGGCAGCGAGGAACAGGGACCGATCGCGCGGGGTATCGCGGCGATCGAGGCGGTGTGCGCGGAGCGGGCCGCTAGCGGGCGCGCTGTTTGATGCGCGCGGTGAGCTCCTGCACCTGGTCGTAGATCCGGCGGCGCTCGGCCATCTCCTTGCGGATCTTCTTGTCCGCGTGCATGACCGTCGTGTGGTCGCGGCCGCCGAACGTCTGCCCGATCTTCGGCAGCGACATGTCGGTCAGCTCGCGGCACAGGTACATCGCGATCTGGCGCGCCGTGGCAAGCGCTTTCGTCTTGCCGGGGCCGCACAGGTCGTCGACCGTCAGGTCGAAGAACTCGGCCGTCGTCGCCATGATCGTCGGCGCGCTGATCTCCGGTGCCTGCGAGTCCGGAATGAGGTCGCGCAGCACGATCTCCGCGAGCGAGACGTCCACCGGCTGCTGGTTCAACGATGCGAACGCGGTGACGCGGATGAGCGCGCCCTCCAGTTCGCGGATGTTCGCCTCGACGCGCGAGGCGATGAACTCCAGCACGTCACCCGGGACGGCGAGCCGGTCCTGCGCCGCCTTCTTCCGGAGAATCGCGATGCGCGTCTCCAGTTCCGGCGGCTGGATGTCGGTGATCAGTCCCCACTCGAACCGCGTGCGCAGCCGGTCCTCCAGGGTCTCCAGCCGCTTCGGCGGCCGGTCCGAGGACACCACGATCTGCTTGTTCGAGTTGTGCAGCGTGTTGAAGGTGTGGAAGAACTCCTCCTGGGTTCCTTCCTTGCCCTCCAGGAACTGGATGTCGTCGACCAGCAGGATGTCGATGTCGCGGTAGCGCCGCTGGAACGCGACCTTGCGATCGTCGCGCAGCGAGTTGATGAAGTCGTTGGTGAACTCTTCGGTCGAGACGTACCGCACGCGCATCCCGGGAAACAGCCGCTGCGCGTAGTGCCCCACCGCGTGCAGCAGGTGCGTCTTGCCCAGCCCCGACTCACCCCAGATGAACAGCGGGTTGTAGGCGCGGGACGGCGCCTCGGCCACCGCGAACGCGGCGGCGTGGGCGAAGCGGTTGGACGCACCGATGACGAACGTGTCGAACGTGTACTTCTCGTTCAGCCGGGTCTTCGACGTCTCCGGCTGCGCGGGTGCGGTGTAGGGCTGGCCCGCGCTCGGCTGACCGGAGAACATCGGCCAGATCTCGTGCGCGGCGGCGAGCGCCTCGCCCTCTTCGTCGACTTCCTCGTCACCGTCGTCCTCGGGGATCGGCGGTTTCGTGGGCGGTGCGGGATCCGGCCGGTGGGCGCGCACGGGGTGCAGCGGCGGGAGGAGGCCGTCGTCGAGCGGCGGCATCTTCGGGGGCATCGCGGGCGCCTCGGTGGTCGCGACGGGCGCCGGGTCGACCCGGGCTGGTGAGGACGGGTACGGCACGGGCGGCGGAGGCGGCGGGGTCACTTCGGCGGTGTCGACCTTCACCGCGAGTGAAACGGGACGGCCGAGGCGGCGCGAGAGCGCGTGGGTGATGGGGTCCCGCAGCGCGCGCTCGATCGCTTCCTTCGCGAAGTCGCTCGGCGCGGCGAGTAGCGCGGTGCCGTCGAGCAGACCGATCGGGCGGGTGACGCGCATCCAAGCCCGTTGCTGCGGCGACAGTGTGCCGTCCGATAGCTCCCGGACCACCTGGTCCCAGACCACGCCCAGATTCAACTGGTGCTCGGACACCGACTCCGTCCCCTCCCCTCGTCACCCCGGACGACGACCCCACCGAACTCGAAAAACCACTCGTGCTGGTCGCGGGCTCACTCGGTCGAGCGGCTCGCGCGTCCCCTGGTCACCGCGCGCAGCAAGTATCCACAGAGTTGTCCACAGCTGTGCACTAATGTACGGCGGCCCGCAGTCACTCCACCTGCGGGTGCGAACCTACGCCAGCCAGAGCCTCCACACCTTCCGACGGCGGCGTCGAGCACCTCGAACGGGTGACTCAAGAGGAGACACGCTAACAAAGGCCGACGCCGTCCCACAAGACACCGTGAGGGCCAAGGATGGCACGCCTCACCGCGCGTCGCCACTCGGTCCCCCTTAGTGGTTCCCGGGGGCCGGTTGCCGGGCCCGCCGAGGCGGTGCGTACTCTCGATAGGTCTCCCGCGCGCGACGGGTTTGTTCGCATGCGCGCGATTCGAGACACCCCCGAGCTGATCGGTGGCTCCAGCTTGCCGCCGAGTATGTCGAGACCAGGAGTAAGCAGTGAGCAAGGGTAAGCGCACCTTCCAGCCGAACAACCGTCGACGCGCCAGGACCCACGGCTTCCGGCTGCGGATGCGTACCCGTGCCGGTCGCGCCATCCTGTCGGCCCGCCGTCGCAAGGGCCGCGAGAAGCTGTCCGCCTGATCGCGCCGCTTCGAGGCGCGACGTGCTGCCCCGTGCCGCCCGGTTGCGGCGCAGTGAGGACTTCCGCGAGGTCATGCGCAGGGGTGCTCGGGCAGGCCGGCGCCGCCTCGTGGTGCACGCGGTCGTTCCCACCGACCCGTCCGCGGATGTGCCGCGGGCGGGTTTTGTGGTGAGCAAAGCGGTCGGCAACTCGGTGGTCCGCCACCGCGTGAGCCGGCGGCTGCGGCACCTCGTCCTGCACCGCCTCGGAACCCTGCCGTCCGGCAGTTCGTTGGTCGTTCGGGCCCTGCCGCCTGCGGCCACCGCGTCCAGCGCCGAACTCGGTGCCGACCTCGACGCGGCGCTGAAACGGCTGAGCCTGCTCCCGGGCCGCCGTTCCGACGGTTCGGCGCAACCCCGGCCGGAGATGGCCGCGGACAAGAGGGGCCACGCCGGTGACTGACGCCAGCACGGATAGCGGTACAGCGTACGCGGTCGAGCGCCCTGGGCCGGTCGCCCGGGTGTTGCTGCTCCCGCTGCGCTTCTACCGCCGTTTCATCTCGCCGTACCTCCCGCCCAGCTGCCGCTTCTACCCCAGCTGCAGTACGTACGCGGTCGAGGCCCTGACCCGTTTCGGCGCCGCGAGGGGCAGTTACCTGGCCCTTCGCCGGCTGCTTCGCTGCGGCCCGTGGACGATGCCCGGCCGCGACCCGGTGCCTGAGGTGTTCTCGTGGCGCCGCCAGAGACCTGGTTTGTCAACCGAGGAGTAGCTCAGTGCTCGACTTCATCTACTACCCCGTGTCCTTCATCCTGTGGTGTTGGCACAAGGTCTTCGGGTTCGTCTTCGGGGCCGACAACGCTATCGCCTGGATCCTCGCGATCATCTTCCTGACGTTCACGGTCCGCGGCATCATGTTCAAGCCGTTCGTGAACCAGGTCCGGTCGATGAAGAAGATGCAGGAGTTCGCGCCGGAACTGAAGAAGATCCAGAAGAAGTACGCGAACGACCGGCAACGCCAGGCCGCGGAGATGCAGAAGCTCCAGAAGGAGCACGGCGTCAACCCGCTCGGCAGCTGCCTGCCCATGCTGCTGCAGATCCCGGTCTTCATCGGTCTGAACTGGGTGCTCCGCGCGTTCAGCTACAACCCGAATCCCGACCAGCCGAAGACGGAGAACTACTTCTTCGACCAGGCAGGCGTCGAGTCGTACACGAACGCGAAGCTGTTCGGCGTCAACATCGGTGACGCGATCCACCACACCTCGATGCTCGGTGGCATGGGTGGCGGCTGGCACTGGAACGTCGCGCCGGTCGCGATCCCGCTGATGATCCTGGCGTCGATCCTGACCCACCTGACCGCGCGCCACTCCGCGCAGCGGCAGAACATGAACCCCGACTCGATCACGCCGCAGACCGCGATGATGCAGCGGCTGACGATGTACATCTTCCCGCTCGGTGTGCTCGTGTTCGGCGCCTTCTTCCCGATCGGTCTGCTCTTCTACTGGCTGGCGAACAACGGCTGGACCCTGATGCAGCAGCGCCTCGTCTACACCCGGATCGACAAGGAGGAGGCCGCGCGCAAGGCCGAGGCCGCGGAGAAGCGCAACTCGCTGGCGCCGCGCCCGGGCGCGAAGCCGAAGCCGGGTCAGAAGCCGGTGCAGCAGAAGAAGGCCGACGGCGTCGACGCCGCCGACAACGGCAAGGCCGATGGCGAGAGCAAGTCGAGCGGACAGAAGCAGGGACCGAAGGCGGGGTCTCCGCACAAGTTCCCGCAGCAGGGCCAGCGCCCGCAGAACGGCTCGGCGCAGAAGCGCAAGAAGCCTTCGCAGGGCGGCAAGAACTCAGGACAGAAGGGCTCGGGGCAGAAGCGCCGTTGAGCGCTGGAGCCCGGTGAAAGGAGATGACGATGGCGGAGACGGTCGAAGCGATCGACGCTGGCGACGCGGCGCCCGAAACGCAATCGGGTCCGTCGACCGAGGACTTGCTGGTTCGCGAGGGTGACATCGCGGGCGACTACCTGGAGCGGCTTCTCGACCTGCTCGACTACGACGGGGACATCGACCTCGACGTGGACGGCGGGCGCGCGGTGGTGAGCATCGACGGCGGTGACGATCTGGAAAAGCTCGTCGGCGGCCGGGGTCAGGTGCTCGAGGCGCTGCAGGAGCTGACTCGTCTGGCGGTGCAGCAGGAGACCGGCACCCGCAGCCGCCTGATGCTCGACATCGCCGGCTGGCGCGCCGGGCGGCGGGCCGAGCTGACCGAGCTGGGGCGCACGACGGCGGAGACCGTGAAGGCGAGCGGTGAGAAGGTGCGCCTGCAGCCGATGAGCCCGTTCGAGCGCAAGGTCGTCCACGACGCGGTGGCCACGGTCGACGGTGTGACGAGCGAGAGCGAGGGCGAGGAGCCGAAGCGTCGCGTCGTCGTGTTGCTGGACGAGTAGTCCGGTAGGGACTTCGCGTCGAGGCGGCTCACTTCGGTGGGCCGCCTCCTTTTTGCGCCCTCGCGTGGATTCGACGCCGTTTCACGTGAAACCCGCCGCAGTTGCGGTCGGCCTCCCCGTGTTGATGTTCGGGTCGTAGAGAATGGGGTTTCACGTGAAACGCGCGCGGATGAGGAGTGGCGAGTGGTGCCGGTGCCCGAGGTTGCGGGTCGAGTGTTCGGGGACGGTCTGGATTACGCCGTCCGCTTCGTCGAGATGCTTGAGCGGTACGGAGTCGAACGCGGGCTGATCGGTCCCCGGGAAGTCGATCGGTTGTGGGATCGCCACCTCCTGAACTCCGCCGTGATCGGCGAGTGCATCGAGACTGGAGCGCGCGTGATCGACGTCGGGTCCGGTGCGGGTTTCCCCGGTGTGCCACTCGCGATCGCACGTCCGGATCTCGAGGTCGTTCTCGTCGAGCCGATGGCGCGTCGCGCCGATTGGTTGAACGAGGTGGCTGAGGTGCTCGATCTCGACATCTCGGTGCAACGCGGCCGGGCCGAGGAAAAGGCGCTCCGCAAGACGATCGGTAGCGCGGACGTCGTCACCTCACGCGCCGTCGCCCCGCTCGCTCGACTGGCGGGATGGTGCCTCCCGCTGGCCCGTGAAGGTGGCATGATGCTTGCAGTCAAGGGAGCCAGCGCCCGGGACGAGGTCGCGCGCGATGCGGCTGCGGTGGCCCGCGTTGGCGGGGGTGTTCCCGTTGTCTCCGAATGCGGGGGCGGCCTTCTGGAGACGCCGACCACGGTCGTCCGGGTGGTTCGGGTTCAAGCTCAGCGAAGTGTTCGTCGACCCCGTCGAGCGGGATGACAAGATGGCGTACTGGATGGCTTGTGGAGGCCAGCTCAGCATGAAGCGACCCATGTTCCACGTGAAACCAGCAGTGTCGATTGCGGAAAGGTGGCTCGGCCGGTGACCCCGCCTGCGTCAGACTGGACCCCCATTGCCGAAGAGGCCGAGCGCGCCGCACGCGTGCTGCATCCGGAACCCAACTCCCTCCCCCGCCCCGACGAACGTCGCGTCCTCACCGTGGCCAACCAGAAGGGCGGCGTCGGCAAGACCACCAGCGCGGTGAACCTCGCCGCGGCGCTCGCGGTGCACGGCCTGAAGACCCTCGTCATCGACCTCGACCCCCAGGGCAACGCCAGCACCGCCCTCAACATCGATCACCGGTCGGGTCGGCCGTCTGTTTACGACGTGCTCCTCGGCGACCTTCCGCTCGGCGAGGCGATGGCGGTCAGTGAACAGTCCCCCAACCTGTTCTGCGTCCCCGCCACGATCGACCTCGCCGGTGCTGAGATCGAACTCGTCGAGGTGGCGTCCCGTGAATCCCGGCTCAAGGAGGCGCTCGCCGGGGACGTGGTCAAGGAACTCGGCCTCGACTACGTGTTCATCGACTGCCCGCCCTCGCTCGGCCTGCTGACCGTCAACGCCATGGTCGCCGCCCGCGAGGTGCTCATCCCGATCCAGTGCGAGTACTACGCACTCGAGGGTCTCGGTCAGCTCCTCAGCAACATCGACCTGGTGCAGAAGCACCTCAATCCGGCGCTGGCCGTCTCCACGATTCTGCTCACGATGTACGACGGCCGCACCAAACTGGCCGACCAGGTGACCGCCGAGGTCCGGGACCACTTCGGTGACGTCGTGCTCAAGACCGTCATCCCCCGCAACGTGAAGGTGTCGGAGGCGCCCAGCTACGGCCAGACCGTGCTCGCCTACGACCCGGGTTCGCGGGGCGCCATGAGCTACGTCGACGCGGCTCGCGAGATCGCCGAGCGCGGCAGCACCAACGGATCGAGGAGGGGGACGCTATGACTGAACGCAGGGGTGGCCTCGGACGCGGCTTGGCCGCACTGATCCCGACCGGGCCTCCTGCCGGCGACACCTCCAGTGCCCCGGCGCGCACGGAGAAGCCGTCCCGCAACGGCGAGAAGGACTGGTTCGCAGCCAACAGTGAGGTCGCGCCGAGCGGTGAGGTGGCCGGCGCCGTCTACCGCGAGGTTCCGACCAGCGCGGTCAAGCCCAACCCGAAGCAGCCCCGATCGGTCTTCGATGAGGACGCCCTCGCCGAGCTGGAGCACTCGATCCGCGAGTTCGGCCTCATGCAGCCGATCGTGGTGCGCGAACTCGGCAACGGCGAGTACGAGCTCGTCATGGGTGAGCGTCGCCTGCGTGCCTCCCAGCGGGCCGAGCTCGAGACCATCCCCGCCATCGTCCGGCAGACCGCCGACGAGGCGATGCTGCGTGATGCCCTCCTCGAGAACATCCACCGGGTCCAGTTGAACCCGCTGGAAGAGGCCGCCGCCTACCAGCAGCTGCTCGACGAGTTCGAGGTGACGCACGAGGAACTCGCCGCGCGCATCGGGCGCAGTCGTCCCGTCATCACGAACACGATCCGCCTGCTCAAGCTCCCCCTCCCCGTCCAACGCCGTGTCGCGGCCGGGGTTCTGTCCGCCGGGCACGCCCGCGCCCTGCTCTCCCTCGACGACCCCGACGCTCAGGAGGAGCTCGCCACCCGGATCGTTGCGGAGGGACTGTCGGTTCGCGCGACCGAGGAGGCGGTGACTCTCAAGAAGAGCGAGGCGCCCGCCAAGCCGAAGGCCGCTCCCCGGAAGCAGATGCAGGCACCCGGCCTCCAGGAACTGGCGAGCCGGCTGTCCGACACCTTCGACACCCGTGTCAAGGTCGACCTCGGCCGTCGCAAGGGGCGCATCGTTGTCGAGTTCGGCTCGGTCGACGACCTGGAGCGGATCGTGGCCCTGATGGACCCGAATCGGGCAAATCAGACGCCGAATTCCGATAGGGAATGACACCAGGGTGTTTCGTCACGGTGATGATTTGATCTGACAACGCTGCCGGCCACCTCCCCGCGGGAAGGTGGCCCTCAACGTGTGCGAAGCGGGCGATCAGCCGGCGCGGCTGATCGCCCGCGTGATCAGATCGGCGAACACCGCACCGAGTGACGTGCCGGCGGCCTCGATCGCCATCGGCACCGTCGACGTCTCCGTGAGCCCTGGCGAGGAGTTCACCTCCAGGAAGTGCACGCCACCGTCGGGCGTCACGATCGCGTCGGTGCGGGAGATGTCGCGAAGGCCGAGGAGGCGGTGCGCGGCGACCGCGAGCTCCCCCACCGCCTTGGCGGACTCCTCGGGCAGCCGCGCCGGTGCGAAGAAGTCCGTCAGACCGGCCGTGTAACGGGAGGTGTAGTCGTACACGCCGCTCTCCGGCACGATCTCGACCGCGGGCAGCGCCTCCGGCTCCCCATCGCGCTCGATGACCGCCACCGCGACCTCGACACCCTCCACCAGTCGCTCGGCGAGAACCGTGTCGCCGTAGGCGAAGCACCCGACCATCGCGGCGGGCAGTTCCGAGGCGTCCCGCACGACCTGGGCGCCCAGCGCGGACCCGCCCTGGTCGGGCTTGAGGATCAGCGGCAATCCGAGGTGGTCGACGATCGCGTCGAGGACACCCTGCGCGCCCAGCTCGCGGAACGTGCTGTGCGGCAGCACCACCCAGTCCGGGGTCGCATAGCCCGCCGACGACAACAGCGCCTTGGCGGTCGGCTTGTCCCACGACCGGCGGCAGCTGTGCGAGCTGGTGCCCACGTACGGCACCCGCATCATCTCCAGGACGGCCTGAACCGAGCCGTTCTCCCCTTGGCCACCGTGCAGGGCGACGACGGCCGCATCGGGCCGCTCGGATCGCAAACGCGCGAGCAGGCCCGAGTCGGTGTCCCACTCCTCGACGGTCAGGCCCTGCTCCCGCAGCGCGGCGGACAGCCTGCGGCCGGACCGCAGCGAGACATCGCGTTCGTGCGAAAGTCCGCCCGCGAGAACGGCGACGGTCGGCATAACCACGCCGGCACTCTCCTCAATCAACAGTCTTAAATGGACACACGAGCGACGGTCACGCCGTGTCCGGTGACGGGTTTTCCGGCCCCGGAATCGCTCGCATGTTGACGTTACCGAACGTGCGCACGAGGTCCATTTCGGACTCGAGGACCGCGGCGAGTCGCCGGACCCCCTCCTTGATGCGCTCCGGTGTCGGGTAGCAATAGGACAGGCGCATCTGCCTGCTGCCGAAACCATCGGCGTAAAAACCGGTTCCGGACGCGTACGCGACGCGGGCGGTGACCGCGCGCGGCAGCATCGCCTTGGTGTCGACCCCGTCCGGGACCGTCACCCACACGTAGAAGCCACCATCGGGATGCGTCCAGCTGCACCCGGCGGGCAGGTGTTGTTCGAGAGCGGACAGCATCGCGTCCCGCCGCTCCCGGTAGTTTTCGCGGAAGGTCTTGATCTGGCCCTTCCAGTCGTGCGTCGCGAGGTAGCGCGAGACGATCATCTGGTTGAACGTCGGCGGGCACAGCGTGGCTGATTCCGCGGCCAGGACGAGTTTCTCCCGCACCGCGTGCGGCGCCAGCACCCAGCCGACCCGCAGGCCGGAGGCGAACGTCTTGGAGAACGAGCCCAGGTACACGACGTTGTCCGGGTCGAGCGACCGCAGCGCCGGGTAGGTCTGGCCGTCGAACCCGAGCAGGCCGTACGGGTTGTCCTCGACCACCAGCACACCGTGGGAACGGCAGATCGCCAGGATCTCGGCGCGCCGCTCGACCGCGAGCGTGACGCCCGCCGGGTTGTGGAAGTTCGGGATCGTGTAGAGGAACTTGACGCGCTGCCCGGCGCGCTCGGCGGCGGCCAGCGCCTCGCGCAGCGCCTCCGGCACCAGCCCGTCGTCGTCCATCGCGACGTGCACGACGTTGGCCTGGTAGGCGGCGAACGAGCCGAGCGCACCCACGTAGGACGGGCCCTCGGCGAGCACGATGTCGCCTGGATCGCAGAACAACCGGGTGACCATGTCCAGGCCCATCTGCGAGCCGACGGTGACCACGACGTCGTCCGGGTGGGCTGAGATGCCCTCCATCGCCATGACCTCGCAGATCTGCTCGCGCAGCACGGGCACGCCCTGTGCCGAGCCGTACTGGAGCGCGACGAGACCGTCGTCGGCGATGATCTCCGCGACCTGCGCGGAGAGGCTGTCCAGCGGGAGTGCGGCGAGGTTGGGCATGCCACCCGCCAGCGACACCACCTCGGGCCTGCTGGCTACCGCGAAGAGAGCTCGGATCTCCGACGCCGTCATGCCTGCCGTGCGGGCGGCGTAACGGGCGAGGTGGGGATCGAGTTCGCGGCGGCCGGTGTGCTCGGGGGGATTCGCAGTCATCGCACTTCGCTTGCTGTCGTTGGGCAGTTTCTCGAGTGTAACCACTCGTCCTTGTGATATTCCCGGGCTTTCGGCGTGGGTCACAGGCGCCTATCCTCGGAGGCGGCCGAGCAGGCTGTGGCGACCGGTCACGCCTGTTTCACGTCTGGCCGGCCGCAACGAAATTCGGGGGAGGATCAGGTGTCGCGTCGCGTCGTGGGCGTCACCCTCGACAACCTGGAACACCTGCCGAAGCAGTGCCGCCGGTGCGTGTACTGGGAGCTCGCTCCCCACCTGCGCGCCCAGGCGGAGGAGTTCGGCCAGACCGAGGTCGAGAAGGAGGCGTGGGTCTCCTCCGTGCTGCTGGAGTGGGGGTCCTGCGGCCGCATCATCTACAGCGATTCGCTGCCCGTCGGGTTCGTGCTCTACGCACCGCCGAACCTGGTGCCGCGCTCGATCGCGTTCCCCACGTCCCCGCCCAGCGCCGATGCGGTGCTGCTGACGAGCTTCCACGTGCTGCCCGAGTTCCGCGGCGGCGGGCTGGGACGCATGCTGATCCAGGCGGTCGCCAAGGACATGACCCGTCGTGGTGTGCGAGCGCTGGAGGCGTTCGGCGACGCCAGCCCGGACGACGCCGACAACGAGCTGCTGGGCCACACCTGCGTGGTCCCGGCCGACTTCCTCACCTCGGTCGGGTTCAAAACCGTGCGACCGCACCCGAAGTGGCCCAGGTTGCGCCTGGAGCTCCGTTCGGCACTGTCCTGGAAGGAAGACGTGGAAGCGGCTCTCGAACGGCTCCTGAGCCAGGTGAGCATCACCACAGCCGAGCCAAGCACGGCCCGCGCCTGAGCGGAGTTATCCACAGAATTCGTCCACAACGAGGGGTTGTCCACAGGTAGCTGTGGACAACCCCTCGTGTGCTGCGTGCGTTATTCGGCCTTCGCGAGCTCGTGCGCGAGCACGTCGGCGAAGGTGAAGGTGCCGGTGGGCTGATCGCCCTCCCCGAGCAGGTAGAGCCGCTTGACAGCGATCAGGATGCCCTCCGCGACCACGTCGCGGAACGCGGGGTCGGACAGCTTCGCGCGGTCGCCGGGATTGCTGAGGTACCCGATCTCCATCCGGACCGCGGGGCACCGCGTGAGCCGCAGGATGTCCCAGGTCTTCGCGTGCGTACGGCAGTCGAGCAGACCGGTGCGCGCCGCCACCTCGCGCTGCAGGTAGCCGGCCAGCAGCTCACCGACGGTGGACGTGGTGCCCAGCCCGTTGCCCCAGTGGAACGAGGCCACGCCCTGGGCATGCGGCGAGTCGTTGCGGTCGCAGTGCAGCGACAGGAACAGGTCGGCGCCGGCGTTGTTGGCGAACGCGGCGCGATCGGCCTCGGCGGGGCCGCTCTCCGGGCCGCGGGAGATCAGGGCCTCCATGCCGGTGGCCTTCATCCGGCCTTCGAGGCGACGCGCGAGGTCCCACATCAGCTCGGACTCGCGCAGACCCGCGATCTCGACGCCGGTGTCGGCGCCACCGTGGCCGGGGTCGATGACGATGCGCTTGCCGCGCAGTCGCGGACCCGACTGGCGGACCTGCTCCTGTTCGCGCAGCAGCACCGGGCGGCCACCGCGGGCGCGCGGCGAGAGCTGCCGCAGCGCGCGGACCGTCGCCGGACCGCAGATCCCGTCGATGACCAGACCGTAGTCGCGCTGGAAGTTGCGCAGCGCCTTCTCGGTCTTCGGTCCGAACATCCCGTCCGGGCGGCCCGCGTCGTACCCCAGCTCGGTGAGCCGGTCCTGCAGCGCGAACACGTCGTCGCCGTGCACGGGCGAGGAAACCAGGTAGGCCAGCGGACGGCTGCCGAGGTGGTACGTGGCGCCGCGCAGCACGTGATACGTGGCCGGGCCGACCACGCCGTCGATGAGCAGACCGCGACGCTGCTGGAACCCGCGAACGGCCCGTTCGACCTCGTGGTCGAACTCGTTGCCGGTCTCCGGCCGGAGCAGGCCGACAGAGGCCAGCATCGACCTGATCTCAGCGACGTCGTCGCCGACGTCACCGCGGCGGAGCACCCGCATGCACTCCTCGCTCTTTCCTTGGGCACCGGTGAAAAGCCGATGCGTCACAAACAGTCTCGGGCTAGCCTCGGTCCCATTCTGCCCTGAAGACTCTCCGTGACCACGTAGGGCCGGGGGTGCGTCGTCCGGGCGGGTGGCATGGGAAAACCCGGGGGCCGTCCTGGGAAGACGTCCACCCCCGGGTTCAGGTTGCCTGAGTCAGGCCAGAACGTCGGACAGGTCCGACAGCAGTGCGGCCTTCGGCTTGGCGCCCACGATCTGCTTCACCGGCTTGCCGCCCTGGAACAGGATCAGCGTCGGGATCGACATGACCTGGTAGTCGCGCGCGGTGCCGGGGTTCGCGTCGATGTCGAGCTTGGCGACCTTGATCTTGTCGCCGTGCTCGGACGCGATCTCCTCGAGCACCGGAGCGACCATCTTGCACGGCCCGCACCAGGTCGCCCAGAAGTCGACCAGAACCGGCTTCTCGCTGGTCAGGACGTCATCGGCGAAGGACTGGTCGGTCACCTTGACGGTGTCGGACATTTCATCTCCCTACTTGGTACGAGCTTGGAAGTCAGTTGCCTGCGCCGTAGCCGCCGCCCACCAGTTCGGGTGCGACCTCGGCGTTCTCCGAGCCGGCGTGCTCGGCCAGCCACCGCTCGGCGTCGATGGCCGCGGAGCAGCCCGAGCCCGCGGCGGTGATGGCCTGCCGGTAGGTGTGGTCCACCAGGTCGCCCGCCGCGAAAACCCCCGGCACGTTGGTGTACGAGGTGCGGCCCTTGGTGAGGACGTACCCCTCCGCGTCCAGATCGACCTGGCCCTTGACCAGCTCACTGCGCGGATCGTGTCCGATGGCGAGGAAGAAGCCGGTGACGTCGAGGACCGATTCCTCGCCGGTGACCGTGTCCTTCAGCTTGAGCCCGGAGACCGTGGTGTCGCCCTGGACCTCGACGACCTGCTTGTTCAGCGCCCACTTGATCTTGTCGTTGGCGCGGGCGCGTTCCAGCATGATCTTGGAGGCGCGGAACTCCTCGCGGCGGTGGACGATGGTCACCGAGCGGGCGAACTTCGTCAGGAACGTGGCCTCCTCCATCGCGGAGTCGCCACCGCCGAGCACGGCGATGTCCTGGTCGCGGAAGAAGAACCCGTCACACGTCGCGCAGGCCGACACACCGCGGCCGAGCAGCGCCTGCTCGCCCGGCACGTCGAGGTAGCGCGCCGCGGAGCCCATGGCGAGGATGACGGCCTTGGCGGCGTACCGGGTGCCGTTGGCGGTGACGTACTTGACGTCGCCGGACAGCTCCAGCTGCTCCACGTCCTCGGCGCGCAACTCGGCACCGAAGCGCTCCGCCTGCTTGCGCATCTCCTCCATCAGGTCGGGGCCCTGGATGCCATCCCGGAAGCCCGGGTAGTTCTCGACCTCGGTGGTGGTCATCAGTGCACCGCCGAACTGCGTGCCCTCGAACACCAGCGGTTCGAGCTGGGCACGCGCGGCGTACACCGCGGCCGTGTACCCGGCCGGACCCGACCCCACGATGATGAGGTTCCGAACGTTCTCCGCTGCCACCCGTAGACCTCCGCTCGTCGTGACCTGCGTACCAGGCTCAACACGATCGTAGGGTCCGGTGTTCCCGGCGTGACACGCGTCGCCCCTTCCCCGGGGAGGTGTCAGCCGATCACCTTGTCGAGCAGCACCCCGGCGTCACCCGCGCCGCAGGTGGGAGCGAACGCGACGAGCCGGAACTTGGCCAGCTGGCCGGTGGTGAGCAGGGCCAGCACGGCCGGCTGCCCGTCAATGCTGCCCTGGCGAACGCCGACCGGCCGCGCGGTGTCGGCGAAGCCCGCGGCCGTCAGGCACCGCTGCAGCCCCTCGGCGCCGCCCAGCGGCCCGTAGTCGAACGTGCCCTGAAGCTGACCGATGGCCCCCGCGCCCTGGTCGTCACTGCGCAGGTTCAACGGTGCCTGTTCGGCGCTCTGGCCGGGTGGCGGTGCGGCGACCTTGCCACCGGGATCGGAAGACGTGCCGCTCGGCACGGTGATCGCGATGGCGGCCACCGCGGCCGCGGCCACGGCGACGACCCCGCTGACCCAGCCGATGCGCTTGTTGCGGCGCCGACGTGCCGCGTCCAGGCTCACCACCGGCGCCACCGCGGGTTGCTGAGGGAACGCCTGTCGGGCCTCCTCGGCGATCGCCGCGTCCAGCCGGGCCGCGTACTCCGCGGGCATCGGGGGGACATCGCTGGCCAGCGTGGCCAGGTCGGACGTGGTCGCCTCGAGCGCCTCGACGATCGCGCGCGCTTCCGGATCGGCCTTCACCCGCGGCCACAGCCGCGCGGCGTCGGCCTCGTCCAGGACGCCGGCGTGCAGGTCGGCGAGCAGGTCGACAGACCAGGGCGGGCCTGCGGCCGCGCTCCCCCGGGTCTCGTCCGTCATCGTCCCTCCCTCTCGCGCTGTGCCCCACGCCGGCCGCCGCGCTCGCGTTTGCTTTCGGAAGTTGGGACGCTCGGCGGCTCGTCCGGGTTCCGGAGGTGCCCGAGAACTTTGGCGAGTTTGGCGCGACCTCGGGCACACCGGCTCTTCACGGTGCCCTCGGCGATACCGAGCATCTTCGCGGTTTCGCTGACCGAGTACCCCTCGACGTCGACCAGCACGATCGGCATCCGCTGGTCCTCGGGCAGCTGGGCGAGCGCATCCTTGATGACCAGCCGGGTCTCCCGGTCGGCCATGCTGTCGCGCGGGGTGGCGGGCTCGTTGACGCCGGTCTCCGGCAACGGGACCGTGGGACGGGCCTGCCTCCGGCGGACCCGGTCCAGGCAGGCGTTCACCACGATCCGGTGCAACCAGGTGGTGACCTGGGATTCCGCGCGGAAGTTCGCGGCCGCCCGGAATGCGGAGATGAACGCGTCCTGCAGCGCGTCGGCGGCTTCCTCGGGGTCGCGCAGGGTTCGCAGGGCCACTGCCCACATGCGGTCCCGATGCCGCCGGACGAGCTCACTGAACGCGTGCGGGTCGCCCGAGGCGTGAGCCGCGATGAGGTCGGCGTCCGAAGGTGCAGCTGCGGTCACCCGCAGAACCCTACTGGGCGGGCACGAACGTCAATTCGCCTATCTGGGACTGGTAGCCCTTGGCTGTATCGCTCAGCTGGGTGATCCAAATGATCACGTACTGCGCTTGCTCGGGCTGCTGCAGCGCGAGCTCGGTGTTCTCCCCGTCCAGCGTGGCGGTGCCGACCACGCGAGTGTCGGCCAGGTCCGGGTTGCGCGAATCGGCGATCCGCACCTCGACCGTGGTGCCCGGGCTCTCGGCCGCCACCGTGACCTTCGCCAGGTTGATCGGCTGGTCGAAGCTCGCGAGCAGCCCGACGCCGTCCTTGATGGCCGGGAACTGCTGGCGGTACTGGTCGGTGCGCCAGATCGTGCTCTCGTCACCGTCGACCGTCATCCGCGCCCGGCTGGTGTTGTCGCCGTTGCCCTCCGGGTTGTAGACGGTGACGCTCTCCGGCTTGACCGGGCCGCCGAGCTGCGGCGGGCCGCCCGGATCGGGCTGGTTCGGCTCGGGGCCGCCCGGCGGCGGCGCGGCCTGCGACGTCGGCGTGGGGTTCGCGACGTTGATCGGCGGACCACCCGAGCTGGGATCGTCCTGGAAGAAGCTGATCGCCAGCATGCCGAGCCAGGCCAGGATGCCGACCGCGGCGACCACCAGCACGCTGACGCCCAGCGCCAGCTTGCGCCTGCGTGCGCGATCCTTCACCGGCTTCTTCGTGGTCCACACGGTGCCGTCGCCGTCGGCCTCCATCTGGGCCTTCATCAGCTGCGTGCGCTCCTCGGCCTCGGCGGCCATCTCGAGCGCGCGGACGATCGCGGCACTGGTGCGGATGCCGCCCGGACCGCCGTCCTCGACGGTGCGCACCGCCAGCGACGACAGCTCCTGCGGCACCGACGGCTGCAGCGAGCGGGGCGGGACGAGGCGGCCGTTGGGTGCGTGCGGCGCCGCTGGGATGGCGGCGGGCCCGCCTGGCAGCGGCCAGCGGCCGGTGAGCAGCAGGTACAGGATGCCGCCGATGGCCTTCACGTCATCGCGCAGCGTCGCGTCCGGCAGGGGGCCGGGGAAGGCGAGCCGCAGCGAGCCCTCGGTGGTCAGCCGCAGGCGCTGCGGGTGGTCGAGGCCGAGCACGAGGCCCGAGTGGTGGGCTCGTTCGACAGCCTCGGCGAGCCGCTGGACCATCCGTGCCGCGGCGAGCGGCTGGACCGGGCGGTCGGCGACCAGGTCGATCAGGTCGGTGCCCTTCGTCCACTCCGTGACGACGACGCCCAACAACCCCTCACCCGAGGTGATGCCGCTGCCGAGGGTGAGCACGTCGAGAACGCGGGCCACCGCGTCGTGGTTGAACTTGGCCGCGTGGGTGGCGCGTTCGAGGGTCTTGCGAGCCTGACGTGCGGCTTCCGCGTCGGCCGGATCGCCGACCAGTAGGGTCAGCGCGACGTCGCGCCGCAGCTGGCCGTCGCGCGCACGCCACAGGTGGGCGCCCGCTCGCTCGTCGATGCCGAACTGTGCGAGCAACCGGTACCGGCCGTCGCCCACGACGCTGCCCGGCGCCAGGGAACCTCCCCGCGCGCGCACACCCGCCCGGACGGGACCGGGCTGTTCGCTCCGCTTCTCGTTCACCCCACGCTCTCTTTCCCAGGCCTGGAACCGAGCGTACGTGAACACGCGGGGTGAGACAGGGTTATCCGTGCGTCGTTCGTTACCCGCGCTTGATCAATCGGGTGATTCTCTTCGTCGCCGGGCTCAGCTCGTCGACCTTCAGCAGGGCGAGCACGCCGAACGACACACCGAGACCGACGATCCCCTGGAGGATCAGTTTGATCCACGCGGTGGTGCGCGCGCCGAAGTCCGGCACGATGAAACCGGCCGCCACGGCCGCCACCACGCCGAGCACGCTCGCCACGACGGTGAACAGGATCACGCCGAGCACGCGCTTGCTGCGCAGGTTGCCCAGGCTCACCCACAGCCAGACCTGGCCCATGATCGCGCCGACCACGAACGTCAGCGAGTTGACCATCATCGCGCCGAGCACGATGTTCTGTGGCGACAGCAGCACCGGGCACAGGTACAGCAGCGGGATCTTGACCAGGGTCATCACGACCATGATCAGCGTCGGGGTGCGCGCGTCTTTCATCGCGTAGAACACCCGCAGCTGCAGCATCACCAGGGCGTACGGCAGCAGGCCGAACGCCGAGATGGCCAGCGCCTCGCCGAGCCTGCCCGCCTGCTCCGGAGTGTTCTGACCACCGCTGAACAGGGCGACACCGATCGAGCTGCCGATCACCGACATGACCGCGGCGATCGGCACGAGCATCACGGTCGAGATGCGGGAGGCGTAGGACAGGTCGGCGACCACCTTGCGGGTATCGCCGTCGGCGGCGTTGCGCGACAACCGCGGCATGATCGCGGTCAGCAGCGAGACGCCGATGACGCCGTAGGGCAGCTGGAACAACAGCCAGGCGTTCGAGTAGATCGTCACGCCGCCCGGGTCACCGCTGGTCAGCACCCGCGTGTTGATGGTGAAGCCGATCTGGCTGACCGCGACGTAACCGAGGATCCACAGCGCGAGGCCGCCGAACTCCTTCATCCGCTTGTCGATGCCCCAGCGCCACTTGAACCGGAACCCGGTGCGCAGCAGCGGCGGCACCAGCATGGCCGCCTGGATGACGATGCCCATCGTCACGCCGATGCCCAGGAGCAGCAGCTTCGGCTGCATCCCGTTGACCGGTTCGGACGGGTCGATCTCGCCCGGCAGGAAGATGTAGACCGCGAGCGTGAAGATGACGACCAGGTTGTTCACCACCGGCGCCCACGCGGGTGGCCCGAAGATCTGCTTCGCGTTGAGGATCGCCGAGACCAGGGCGAACAGACCGTAGAACAGGATCTCCGGCAGCAGCAGTCTGGCGAACGCGTTGGTCAGGTCGGTCGCCGCCTGCGTCGCGTCGTCGTCCAGGTACAGCGAGGTCAGAAGCGGTGCTGCCGCCACCGCGATGACGGTTCCGGCCAGCAGCAGCACGAATCCGACGGTCAGCATCCGCTGCGTGTACGCGGTGCCGCCGTCCTTGTCGTCCTGCGAGCGGACCAACAGCGGCACCACGACACTGCTCAGCACGCCACCGAGCAGCAGCTCGAAGACGATGTTGGGCAGCGTGTTGGCGATGTTGAACGAGTCGTTGACGATGCTCGTGCCGACCGCCCAGACCAGCATGATCTTCCAGAAGAACCCGGTGATCCGGCTGATCAGCGACGCGATCGCGATGCGGCTGCTCGATTTGGCCAGCGACGGCGCGGCGGGCTTCGCCGGCTTTTCGACCGGCGGGATGTAGCCCGTCGCGTCCAGCCCCGGCCCCTCGCCGAGAGCGGTGGACGGGGAGCTGGAGACGCGCGGAAGCATCCGCGTGGCCAGCGCGTCGTAGGGCCGCAACACGTCCGGGTCGGCCACCGGCCAACGGTTGCCGCCCTGCACACCGCTGATCCGCGGGATCAGCATCGTGGCGTCGGGGTCGTTCGGCGGCAACGGCGGCGCACCGAACGGCATGCTGTCCTGGTGGCCCTCCTGCCGCCACGGGCGTGCGGGCGGCCGACGTTCCGGCGACCGCCTGCGGCCCGCAGGCGGTAGCGGTTGCCTGCGGTCGATCGGTGGCTGGCGGCGCGGCGGAGCCGGTGGCTGCACCCGGTCCGGGGGCAGTTGCCCCTGCTGCCTGCCCGCGTGCGGCGGGCGCGGCGGCCTGCCGTTCGCCGGTGGCGGCGGGGGGACCCGCCGAGGTTGTTCCGGCCTGCCGCGCTCAGGTGGCGGGCGCCGCGTCGAGCGGTCGGCGCGACGCTCGGGTGGCCACCCCGGGTCTTTGTCCAACGCGCGCCCAATCCCTCGCCGGTCCGAATTCCGGTTCCCCAGAGTAGCCGGTCAGGCCCTCCTGGCCCGGACGCGACGGTAGATCTGCCGCGCGGACAGCAGGACCAGCGCCGCACCACCGGCGATGGTCAGCCCGAGCGTGACCACGCCGTACTCGTTCGACCGCAGTTCGAAGCGCGCCGGGTGGCCCAGCCGGGTGCCACCGGGTGTGGTCAGCGAGACGGTGACGCTGAACACGCCCGCTCGCTGCGCCTCGGCCGGGATGCGTTCCTGGCCGCCCAGCCCGGCGGGCAGGATGCGGTCCGGCACCTCGTCGGCGACCAGCCCGGGGGTGTTGCCGAGGTCGATGCGCACCACGATCTGCACGGGTAGCGAGTTCTGCAGGTAGACCGGCAGCGGCGCCGAACCGGACGCCATGGAGATCGGCTGCTCGGGTGTCGCCACGGTGACCCGGCCGAGCAGCGCGGCGAGGTCGGCGCGCGCGTCGGCGGCGGAGGTCTCCGCGGCTCCCGACTGGCGGCGCCACGCGGCAGACGTGTTGCGGATCAGCGCGAAGCGCAACGGCTGGAGCACCTGGGCGGGCTCGACCTGCGCGGCGGGGTCCACCTGCATGGCGCCCTGCAGGTCGCCCATGGTGTTCTCGATCGAGGCCATCTGGTCGGTGACCGGCCCCGGGGTGGCGGTGGCGACGTCCTCGGCGGTGTAGCTCATCCGGGCGCTGCCCGACGCCGAGGCGGCCAGCAGCGCCGACAGCGGCTGGGGCGTGAGCATCCGCTGGTCGACGAACTCGCCGATCTCGCGGAGGAACCCGGTGAGTTCGTCCACCGACGCGGTCCACCGGTGCGGCGGGGCGGCCAGCACCGGTCGGACCGCCGCACCGGACAGACCGCCGCGGAAGGCGAGCGCGGCCAGGCCGTTCTGCGCGGCGACGTCCGGGTCGTCGACCGGGGTGGCGGTGCTCGTCTCGTCCGTGCTGCCCGAGCTGCCGCCGAACCCGGTCTGCACCAGCGAGTCGGCCTGCTGAGCCCGCAGTCCGGTGTCGAGGGTGACCGCGCCGCTGGACTGGCTGCTGGTGTTCAGCGTCGACGGATCGGCGATCAGCGTCCGGACGCCGCGATCGGCGAGCGCGGCCTGCGTGTCCTGGTCCAGCGCACCGTCGGCCCACAGCACGCCGTCCTGCGGCGTCACGCCGAGCAGCTCGCGCACCCTGGCGCCGGTGTCCAGCGCGAGGGGCAGCAGGTCCCCACCGTGCACCTTGGACAGCGAGGTGAGGTCGGCGTCGGCGTAGGGCATCGCGATGACGCACTGCCCGGCGACCAGTTGCCGCAGGTCCTCCAGCCACGTCTGCGCGGCCTCGGCACCCGCGCCGGGCACCGTGCCGCCTGCCGTGCGCACTTGGTAGCCGCGGGACATCGCGTCGACGGTGTCGAGCAGGTCGGGGTCGACGGCGAAGCACAGCGCGCGGGAGAGCTGGCCGTTGCCGCGGATCGCGCTCGCCGACGCCACCAGCGCGTGCAGTCGACCGCCGGGCCGCAGGTCGGCAGCCAGGTCGTCGTCGGAGAGCACGGCGGTGCCCCCGAACGGCGCGGACACGATCCGCGGGCGCGTGTCGGCGATCGGCCACAGCATCGTGAACGGCGCGGGCGTGGAATCGGGCGTGGTCGGAGTTCGGCCCGGCGCGGACACCACGGGCAGCAATGTGCTCAGCGAGGCCAGCCGCGCGGCGCCGCCGTAATCCGGGGTGCCGTTGACGTTGACCAGCAGCGGGTAGAGGCCGGCGCTGCTCATCCGCAGACCGCTGCTCGCATTGTCGAGCCGGACCGTGACGCTGAGTTTGCCGGTCTCCCCCGGCTGCAGAGTGGACGGCTCGATGTCGATGAACTCGGTGCTGGAGGCGGCCGCTGCGGCCCGTCCGCTCATCGCGGTGCGGACCTGCTTCTCGGTGGTCACCTTCTCGCCGAGCTCGAGGCGGACCTGCAGGTCGGTGATCCGGCGGTCGCCGACGTTGGTGACCGTGCCGGTGACGTTGAGGGTGGTCGAGTTGGTGGTGACCACGCGCGGGTTGAGCTGGGTGATGTCGAGCTGCAGGCGGCTTCCCTCGGCCGATTGGGCACCCGCGGTGAAGGGAACCGTCACCGCGACGAGGAACGCGACCAGCACCGTGGCGGCGAACCGCTTCACTCCGACGCTCCTTCTGTTGCGCGCGTGTCGTCGTCGAACAGTTCCCTGGCCTTGCGAACCAGCGACCGCTCGTCGGTGTAGGCGAGCCGGGTCTCCAGGTCGGCGATCGGCACCCAGGCCACCTCGGTGACCTCGGCGTCCTCGTCGGACAGCTCGCCACCGGTGGCTTCCAGCAGGAAATGATGCACCGTCTTGTGCACCCGGCGGCGCTCGGCCACGAACCAGTAGTCGATGGTGCCGAGCGACTGCAGCACCCGCGCGGAGATCCCGGTCTCCTCCTGCACCTCGCGCACCGCAGTCTGCTCGATGGTCTCGCCGTCCTCGATGTGGCCCTTCGGCAGCGACCACACGAGTTTGCCCTGGCGGTCCAGCTTGCCGATCAGCACGGCGTTTCGCCTGGCCGGGTCGACGACGAGGCCGCCCGCCGACGTCTCCATGGACGTCCGCATCCGCCTGCCGCGGCGGCGACGCGACCGGCGCCGCGGCTTGCTCCCGCCGGAGCGACCGGCCGATCCAGACATGCTGCGATGCTAGTGCGTCGCGGCCCCCGATGGCCGCGACTGCGTAGCTGACTGTGCACTCCTGGTCGATGGGTAGGCTGGTTCCCCGTGTCTGTTGAGTCCACTCCGGAGGCGGTTCGATCCCGGTGAACGAGCTGACCGCGAAGCGCAACGCGGTGACCGAGCTGATGCGGATCTCCCCGCTGGCCAATGAGATGGCCGCCCTGTTCGCGAAGGCCGGTCACCGGCTGTACCTGGTGGGCGGGAGCGTGCGCGACGCCCTGCTCGGCCGCCTGTCCGCCGACCTCGACTTCACCACCGACGCGCGCCCTGAGCAGATCCTGAAGGTCGTGCGCGGCTGGGCCGACGGCGTGTGGGAGGCGGGCATCGCCTTCGGCACCGTCGGCGTCACCAAGCGCGGGTCGACGCTGGAGATCACCACGTTCCGCGCCGACGAGTACGACCGGGTGAGCCGCAACCCCGACGTCACCTTCGGCGACTCGATCGAGGGCGACCTCAAGCGGCGGGACTTCACGGTCAACGCGATGGCCATCGACTTGTCGACCAAGCAGTTCGTCGACCCGCACCACGGGCTGGAGGCGCTGGGCCGGAAGGTGCTGGACACCCCGGCCACGCCAGAGGAGTCCTTCGCCGACGACCCGCTGCGCATGCTGCGCGCCGCCCGGTTCGTGGCCCAGCTCGGCTTCGAGCCGGCGCCGCGCGTGGTGACGGCGATGACGGAGATGGCGGGCGAGATCGAGCGGATCACCGCCGAGCGCGTGCAGGCCGAGCTGTCGAAGCTGCTGCTGGGCCGGTTCCCGCGGCGCGGCCTGGAGCTGATGGTGGACACCGGTCTGGCCGATCGGATCCTTCCTGAGGTGCCCGGCATGCGCCTGGCGATCGACGAGCACCACCAGCACAAGGACGTCTACCAGCACTCGCTGACCGTGCTGGAGCAGGCGATCGCACTGGAACGCCGCGACGACCCGGACGCCGAGCCGGACCTCGTGCTGCGCCTCGCCGCACTGCTGCACGACATCGGCAAGCCGGCCACGCGCAAGTTCGAGTCCGGCGGTGGCGTGAGCTTCCACCACCACGAGGTGGTCGGCGCGAAGCTGGCGCGCAAGCGTTTGCGTGCGCTGAAGTACCCGAAGCAGGTGATCGAGGACGTGGGCCAGCTCGTCTTCCTCCACCTGCGGTTCCACGGCTACGGCAAGGGCGAGTGGACCGACTCCGCGGTGCGCCGCTACGTGACCGACGCCGGCCACCTGCTGCCGCGCCTGCACAAGCTGGTGCGAGCCGACAGCACGACACGCAACAAGCGCAAGGCGGCGGCGCTGCAGCGCACTTACGACGACCTCGAGAAGCGGATCGCGCGCATCCAGGCGGAGGAGGACCTGGCGAAGGTGCGCCCCGACCTGGACGGCAACGAGATCATGCGGATCCTCGGCCTGCCGCCCGGGCCGATGGTCGGCAAGGCGTGGAAGCACCTGAAGGAGCTGCGTCTCGACCGCGGCCCCCTCGACCACGACGAAGCAGTGGCCGAACTGCACCGCTGGGCCGCGGAGAACGGCATCACGCCCTCCTGACCAGCGGCGTGGCCGGTTCACCGTGAAACAGGGCCCGCGGCAGGGGCATGATCACCGGGATAGTCCGCGGCAGGGCGCGTTTGCGTGGGAAGGTCCACCAGCAGCTCGACCAGCTCAGGACCGAGATGCGTCAGGGTTTCACCCAGCTCGTCTCCCTGATTACGAGCGCGAAGAGCTAAGCCCGCTCGAGCGCGCCCGCCTCGAGGTGCCTTCCGACGGGGTGGGGCAGGAGATAGGCCACCGCCCCGCCGGAGCTCCCTCCCCACGGCTGGGTCACGCCGGTGAGCGCCCGCACCGGCCGGACGACCCGGTAGCGCGTCCGGTATCCCTCGCGGTCCGGGAGCAGCGATGTCTCCGTGAACCGGACGCCCTCGCCGTGCAGCAGGTTGCCGGTCTCCGGCCCGAAGCGCACCAGTGTTGTCCTCACGGGCAGCGTGACCAGGCGCTTCGCCCGCAACATCGTCAGCGGTGGTTCGCCGGGCAGCGGTTGGATCGGCCACTCCCCCTCGTCGTCGACGACGCGCACCGGGTACAGCAGCAGCGATCCGAGCAGGAACCGCGCCGCCTCCTCGACCCGGGCGAACTCCGCGGGCTC
>Ga0164243_10003677_pt1 | contig 24472 bp, 20 predicted proteins | sample OricompcompostOP_FD_108781 | JGI IMG/M metagenome (GOLD analysis project Ga0164243, IMG submission 108781) | Organic Plus compost microbial communities from Emeryville, California, USA - Original compost - Organic plus compost (OP) | ecosystem: Engineered > Solid waste > Mixed feedstock >...
CCCTGGCGGTGCTGGCAGTCCTTGCGGGCTGCCAGAGCCGCGCGCCGCTGCCTGCGCCCCATGGCGCCGCGAGCATCGATTTCTGCGCCGACCAGATGGTGCTCGGGCTGCTGCCCCGGCACCAGATCCGCGCCGTATCGTTCGAGGTCGACAGCGACACGAGCTTTGCAGCGCCGCGCGCGGCGGGTCTCGTGCGCCTGAGGCCACAGTTGGAGGATATCGCGCGCCTTCGGCCCGCGGTCGTCGTGCGCAGCTATGGCGGCGACGCGCGGCTCGACCGGCAGCTCGCCGCGATGGGAATCAAGGTCGTGCAGCTCGGCTTTCCGGCCTCGCTTGCCGAAAGCCGCGCCGACATGCTCCGTGTCGGGCGGGAACTGGGAGCCGAAAGAGAAGCGCGCGCCCGCGCTACGGGCTTCGAGCGCGAGCTCGCGGCCGCGCGCCGTACCCCGGCCAAGGGTACTGCGCTCTATGTCACACCCGGCGATGTGACCACGGGGCCCGGATCGCTCGTCGCCGAAGTCATCGAGGCTGCCGGATACACACCCTATCGCACGGCCCCCGGCTGGGGGAGCCTGCCGGTCGAGGATATGGTACGGCGGCCGCCCGATGCGGTCTTTCGCGCCTTTTTCGACAGTCCGCGCTATCAGCAGGATCATTGGACATCCTCGCGCCATCCGGTTGTCGCGCGGGCGACGCAGGGTGCGCGCGAGGCCGAGGTGCCGGGCGCATGGCTCGCGTGCGGGAACTGGCTGATGGGACACGCCGTGACCGAATTGGCAAAGGCAAAATGACCCGGGTCAACCTCCTGCTCGCAGCGCTGCTGCTGCTCACCGCTACGCTTGCCGTGATGGCCGGCGCGCGCGGCTTTTCGCCCGCGCTGCTTGCCGACTGGCTGAGCGGGCGCGACCCAGCAGCAGCGATCATTTTGTTCGACATCCGCATGCCCCGGATATTGGCTGCCGCCTCGGTTGGCGCGGCGCTTGGTCTATGCGGCGCGGGCCTGCAGGCGCTGACGCGCAATCCGCTCGCCGAGCCTGGCATCCTGGGCGTCTCGGCCGCGGCGACGCTCGGCGCCACGCTGGCGCTTTATTTCGGGCTCGCCGCGGCCTGGTCCTGGGCCTTGCCGCTCGGCGCGATCGGCGGCGCGGGCCTGGTCACCGCGCTCCTCGCCTCGGCCGCCGTGCGCACGCGCGGAATGGCGACGCTGATCCTCATCGGGGTTGGCCTCTCAAGCCTTGCCGGCGCGGCGATGGCCCTCATCCTCAACTTCGCGCCCAATCCCTTCTCGCTTTCCGATCTCGTCAATTGGACATTGGGGTCGGTCGCCAACCGCTCGCTCACCGATCTCGGTCTCGCCCTTCCCTTCATGGTTGCGGGCGCTGCGATGCTTCTGACCCAGCGCAGGAGCCTGTCCTTGCTCGCAATCGGGGAGGAGGCGGCGAGCGCGCACGGGCTCGATTTCCGGCGCACCCAGATCGCTGTCGTGGTCGGCACCGGACTTGCAACCGGCGCCTCGGTGGCGCTTGCAGGCGCGGTGGGTTTCGTCGGCATCGTCGCGCCGCATGTCGTCAGGCCCTGGGTTGGCCATGATCCGGGGCGCGCGCTCATCCCGGCTGCACTTGCTGGCGCCGCGATGCTCATTGTCGCCGACATGCTCGTCCGGCTGCTTCCGACCGATACCGAGCTGCGCCTCGGCGTGGTCGCGGCGCTGGCTGGAGCGCCGATCTTTCTCTTGATCGCGCTGCGCCGTGGGACGGTCCGCCATGACTGAACTGATAGCCAAGGGGCTCACTCTCGCAGATCGGCTCGTGGATGCGGAGTTCCGGCTTTCGCCGGGCGAGCTCGTGGTCATTGTCGGGCCCAATGGTTCGGGAAAAAGCACCCTCATGCGCCTGCTCGCGGGGCAAGGACGACCCGATAGCGGATCGGTCCATTTGGGGAGGCACGAGATCGGGCGGCTCAACCCTATCGAGCGGGCGCGCCGCCTCGCTTATCTCCCGCAGCGCACCGAGGTCGCGTGGCCGATCGCAGTCGCCGACATGGTAGCGCTCGGTCGCTTTGCGTTCGGAGAGGCCGAAGTCGAGCGCGGCGTCTGCGAAGCGGCGCGCTGGCTTGATGAAGTGGGCTGCGCCGCTCTCGCCCGCCGTTCGACCGCCACCCTCTCGGGCGGCGAGCTGGCACTCGTGGCGCTCGCGCGGGTTTTTGCGGCCGAGGCCCCGCTGCTGCTGCTGGACGAGCCTGCCGCGGCGCTTGATCCGCGCCGCCAGATCGACGCCATGACCAGGCTTGTGGCGCGAAGCCGCGCGGGCCAAGGCATCGCCGCGGTGCTCCACGACCTCAATCTCGCGGCGCAATTTGCCGATCGGATCGTCTGGATGAAGGATGGTCGGATTGTTGCGGAAAGCGGCCCCGACCCGGCCGTCATCGCGAGCCGCGCCGCTGACGTTTTCGACGTTGCGATCCACGTCGAGTCTGGCATGGGCGGCCACGCCTCCGGTCTTTACATCAAGCGCTAGCGAACAGCGCCTCGCATCGCGCCGACCCTCGCGCACGGTCTGGCGCAAATGAGCAAGCCTCGCCTCTCCGCCGGGAACGATCGTCGGCGCCGCGAATTATTGCGTCGTTCTGAATACAGCCATTCAGAGGAGGGGCTCTCAACATGCGGCACTTGTTGAATTATCCGCGCCGAGAGGTTAAGGCGGCGCGCGCATCTACCGCGAGCATCTTGCGCGTGGATGTGAGGTCGCCGCAGGGAAACATCCCGATACTTTGACATCGTGGGGACGGGTCTCGACGGTCCGGCAAGCAACGGCGAACGGATAATGATAGTTCAGAACAACGTCCGGTGGCGCGCAGCGCGCGAAAAGATTCTCTCCTTCATCGTCGATCGCCCGCGCGTGCAACGTCAATTGATGGCGGTCGCGATCGATGGTTTCCTTTGCGTTGCGGCGGTCTGGATCGCCTTTTCTCTTCGGCTCGGAGTCTGGGACCTCATCTCACTCCCGATCGGCACCTTTACCGCGTTCGCTCTCGCACTTTGGTATCCGATCGCCTGGAAAGCCGGCGTCTATCGCTCACTGATCCGCTTTTCGGGCGCTCGAACCATCGCCGACCTCGCTATCGCGTGCGGCCTCCTTACAATACCGCTGTTTATCGTCTGCGTGGTATTTCGCCTGCCGGCGGTCCCGCGGACTCTGTGCGTCCTCCATCCGATGATCTTCCTGCTGCTGCTTGCCGCGAGCCGCGTCGGTATTCGGTTCGCGCTGCTCGACCTTCTGAAGGTAGTTTCGGCGGATGTGCGCCGGGTGGTGGTTTACGGAGCGGGACGTGCGGGACAGCAACTCGCGCTGTCGCTGCGCCACGAGTCGCAGGTTCATCTCGTCGGCTTCGTCGACGATGACCTCCGCCTCGATGGACAGCGGCTCGATGGTGTTCCCGTCTTCGGCGCAAACCGCTTGCATGATTTGCTCGAAGATACAGATGTTGACGAAGTTCTGCTCGCCATCCCCAGCGCGTCGCGCGCGCGTCGGCGCGAGATTATTGAGACATTGCAGGACGAGGAGGTCTACGTCCGGTCGCTTCCCAATCTGACCAGCGTGATCGAGGGCCGGGTGACCGTCAGCGATCTCCACGAGATCCAGATCGAGGAGCTTCTCGGGCGCGAGGCGGTCGCTCCCAATGAATTGCTGATGGGCAAGACGATCGTCGGCAAGACAGTGCTGGTCTCGGGCGCCGGAGGGTCGATCGGCAGCGAGCTCTGCCGCCAGATTATCCAGTGCCGTCCCGCCCGGCTGATCCTTCTCGAACAATCCGAATATGGTCTCTACGCGATCGAGCAGGAACTCACCGAACTGATGCGAGATATGGGCATTTCCGTGCCCATTATTCCCGAGATGGCGAATGTGTCCGAGCGCTCGTCGATGCGCCGCGTTTACTCGCACTATCGTCCGGAAACCGTGTTCCACGCCGCCGCCTACAAGCATGTGCCGCTGGTCGAGGCGAACCCGATCTCGGGTCTGCGCAATAATATCATGGGGACGCTCCACAGCGTGGAAGCCGCCGAGGAGGCTGGCGTCGCCCACTTCACCCTCATCAGCACCGATAAGGCGGTTCGCCCCACGAACATTATGGGGGCCTCAAAGCGGGTGTGCGAGCTAATCCTTCAGGCCCGCGCGGCGCAGCCCGACATGAAAACCATATTCAGCATGGTGCGCTTCGGCAATGTGCTGGGATCGAGCGGTTCGGTCGTACCGCGCTTCAAGGCGCAAATCGCCGCCGGCGGCCCCGTGACGCTGACCCACCGCGAGATCACGCGCTATTTCATGACTATTCCCGAGGCCTCGCAGCTTGTCATCCAGGCAAGCGCCATGGCGAAGGGCGGCGAAGTGTTTGTCCTCGACATGGGCGAACCCGTTCGCATCGTCGACCTTGCCCGCTCGATGATCCGTTTGTCCGGTCTCAGCGTTCGCGATGCGGACAATCCCGATGGCGACATCGAGATTGTGGAAACAGGTCTGCGCCCCGGGGAAAAGCTCTACGAAGAGCTGCTGATCGGCGACAATCCTGAGCCAACCAACCATCCGCGGATCATGCGCGCGCGGGAGAAGCTCTGGCCCTGGGAGAAACTCGATCCCGCGTTGAAGGACCTCGACAAGACAATCCGCAACAGCGGCGACTGTTTCGCCGCGATCCAGGTGTTAAGCAAGCTGGTTCCCGAATATGCACGTCGCTCCGAGCGCCGAGAGGGTGATCGGGCTTGAGCCTTCTCCGAGCTGGGACACGGGTGCTTCCAAGATTGATCAGCTAACGCCTTGCCATCGCCAGTACTTCGCGGCTTACTTCGGCCGCTAGCTGCATCTCTTCACGCTTTAGAGTGGGGTGGACGAGCCACATCATGCTCGTTTCGCCGAGCGCGCGCGCTGCAGGCAAACGATCGCGCGGCCGCCACCCCGTGTCGTCGAATGCTTTCTCAAGATAAACTTCAGAGCAGCTTCCCTGATAGCAGGGCACGCCCTGGGCGACGATTTCCGCGACAATGCGGTCGCGGTCCCAGCCTTCCCTCAAACGCTCAGGGCGAACATAAGCATAGGCTTTATACTCGGCGTGAACATAGCCCTCACCGGTCGGCCGAGGCATGCGGATTACGCCCTCGGCGCCTGCAAGATCCTTCAATGCTTCGCGCAAAACCGCGGCGTTTTGCGTTCGCGCGGCCGTCCATTGGGGCATTCGGCGAAGCTGGATCCGCCCAATAGCCGCCTGCATTTCCAGCATGCGCCAATTGGTGCCAAAACTTTCATGCACCCATCGAAAACCGGGAGGATGGGCGCGCTCATAGATGGCCTCCCAACTCTTCCCATGATCCTTGAACGACCACATACGCGACCAAAGATCCGGGTCGTTGGTCGTGACCATCCCTCCTTCGCCGCCCGTCGTCATGATCTTGTCCTGGCAAAAGGACCATGCGCCGACATGGCCGATCCCCCCAACACTTCGCCCCTCGTAGCGCGCCCCATGCGCCTGCGCGCAATCTTCGATCACCTTGAAGCCATGCTTCCCAGCCAGTTCCATGATCGGGCGCATCTCGGCCGGCCAACCTGCGAGGTGAACCACGATGGCACCGCGGGTACGCGGTGACAGCACGGGTTCGATCGTGTCGACCGAGATATTGCCGCTATCGGGATCGACGTCGGCAAAGACCGGGACCGCGCCCGCGTTCACGACGCAGCTGACCGATGCAAGGAAGGTTCGCGGCGTGACGATCACTTCATCGTCGGCGCTCCCGCCGTTAGCTCTCCCTATGCCCAAACCCTGCAGGGCAAGATCGAGTGCAACCGTGCCATTGGCGAGCGCGATGGCGTGTTCAGTCCCCACCCATTCGGCGAACTCGCGCTCGAAATTACGGCACTCCTCCCCGGTCCAGTAATTGACACGATTTGATTGCAGAACGCGCGAAACCGCGTCGATCTCTTCATCCGAAAAGACGGGCCAAGGAGCAAAGGGAGTGTTCAGCATGTTTAGCCTTCATGGACTTTGTGTCGCAGTCTGGGTGCACTTTCCGCGAGGCGGGTCGGCGTCTCGGTTAGCTGGTCATATTTGGCGAAGGTTCGGCCAATGTCGTAACCATAGGAAGGTAGCGGACGACCAGAATAATCCGCCAACAAAATGGACACGTGATTCGCGCCGGCCAGGTGGGTGAAGGGGTAACCGCCGCCGAATCGAGGGTTAATCTCCAACAGCAAGAGTTCTCCGTCGCGTTCCAGGAAATCGCAATCCAGATTTCCTCGGTGTGGCAGATTCTTAGCGATCCGGTTCACGCTGGACTGGAAGAGGTCCGGATCGACCGTCACTGCTTTGTCCGTTTCTCCTGCTCGCATTGCGAGTTTGCGCTTTGCAGTGAACCCGATGAACTCTTCGTTTCGACCGTAGAGCAAATCGACGCCATATTCAGACCCGGAAACTCGCTCCTGGATCACCACGGCACGATCTGTCCCTAATGCGGCCAGCGCACTGCCGGCCACCGCCTCCCGACATGCATTATAGGCCGCGTCCAATTCATCCACCGCTTCGACACGGACAAGACCTATGGACGCACTTCCCCAGCGCGGCTTTACGATCAGCGGCGACGCACATTCACCTGTAGCGATTGCAGCCCTGGCCGATTCGACATCGAGGTAGGTGGCGGGCGTAGGAATATTGTGTCGAGTGGCGAACTCAAAAGTGAGCCATTTGTCGGCCCCAATCGCGGTCGAGGCCGGAGGCCCCACGTAAACGGTGGCACCCGTCCGAGCTTCAATGAGGTCGCGAGACCGTGAAAGCATTTCCAATTCCAGATCATTCAACGAGAAGACCATTTGGATCTGCTCTTCCAGGATAACGTCGATCAAACACTCTAGATAGTCGGGCGCAGAGACCGCCGGAACCAAGCGACCCTGGTCGCACTTGACCAGCGCGGGGGCAGTTAGGTCCATATCCGTACCCACAACCCGGCCTGCCCCATTCAGCGCTTCGACAAAGTAGTCAACGAGATAATATCTGCGGCCAGCGCAAGAAAGAAGGACGTTCACTGCAAACTCTCGTATAGTTCTGATGGATCAGCATCCAAATAATCTAAAAACAGAGAATATATATGACGATCAACATAGGACCCTCTATGCCAAGAGTGTTTCTTCAGAGTCCCTTCCCGTCCGAAACCAGCACGCTCATAAAGCTTTATTGCCTTCATATTGCTGTCAGTAACATATAGAATTATTTTTCTGAGATTTAACTCGAATTTCGCGTAGGCCAATGTAAGTCTGAGAAGTGCTGTTCCGTGGCCTTTGCCATAAGAACTGGGCGTCATAAAAATATATAGTTCAGCCGTTCCATGAAATGAGTCGATAGATACAAGACCAGAAAACCCTAAACACCGATCCCCATCCCTTAAAACGAAATCTCTTCTACTTACGTCAGACGCGACACGCCGCGACCAATCCTCAGTACCTTCCAACGTTACCGGAACAGGTATCGTAAGGCCCAAAATCCCATCGGGATGATTTATAGCCTCACATCTATCAACCACGTTTAATTGAGAAAACAACGACAATCTATAATTTTTATGAGTCATTCCTCGGCTCCCGACTCCTATATATATTTAATGCTCCCTGAGGAGCAGACTCCAATATCCCATCTCTAGATATGATCTTCTTAAACGTCGCTAGAACTATCTTAATATCGAGGAATAAGGATCTATTTCTTACATAGAAAATATCCATTTGAAATTTATCTTCCCATGTAGCGGCGTTGCGGCCGTTCACCTGCGACAGACCGGTCAAACCGGGTCGGACTGAATGGCGAACTCGCTCCTCCTCGGTGTAGTACGGGAGATACTCGACCAAAAGCGGCCGCGGTCCTACTAAACTCATGTCGCCTTTAAACACATTCCATAAACCAGGAAGCTCATCGAGGCTTGTTGAACGTAGCCACCGACCAAATGAAGTCAGCCGTTCGGTGTCCGGCAGAGGACGCCCATCTGCACCCAATGCGTCCCGCATACTGCGGAACTTGACCATCTCAAAAGGGAGCTCGTTGAGACCCGGACGCACCTGACGGAAGAGAACCGGAGATCCAAGTCGTTTACGAACGAGAAGCGCAACACCAATCAGGACAGGGAGTAGCGCGATTAACGCGGTCAGACTTACAAGAATGTCCATCGTGCGCTTGACTGCATCATAAGGGCGGCGCGGAGAATCCGCGAATGAGAAAGTCTTTTCCTGCATCAAGTTATCTAACCATCATATATTTACGGGTCATCGGCGTCCTAGGCATGCCCGCATCGCGACATTATAGAGGCCATAGGCTCGAAGCTTGAACGGGCGGCGGCTCGACACAACGCTCGGATCCGGGACAACTCCGCGGTCGACCAAACACCCTGGCTCCGGGCTCTTCACCCGCACTGGCCATGCGCAACGAGCTATCCAACAAAGTCCAGCGCGCGTTGCCGGGGAGCTGCCAGACGTAGTTGTCCATCGTTCGTCATCTTTCGAGATCTGAAGCACCCAAGGCCAAACGGTCGATTCTGGACGCGCCTAGTAGATACCTGCTCAAAGCCGGCCGGTGATCATCGTCATCGCGCCAGGGTGAAAGAACAGAACCGCTCCATTCAATGTCATCACGCCAAGAACAAAGAATAAATCAAGCAATCGCACGTGCCGCCGCTCCCAGAAATCGTATGCAAGAAGAAAATGACAAACTACGACACAGGATATGGCCATTCTACCATACACCCAAGAGTCAAGAGAAAGGATCAAGGCTACCGCAACAGTGAATACCGTTGAGATCGCTAACGCCAACGCAATTGGTCTCCATTTTCCGTCTTTTGAAAAGATATACAAAAGTACGCAAAATACCAAAGAGAATGCCAAATACACCAGATTTTCAGGACCATCATCAACGATGGTGGACATAAATGATTCTGTCCGGCTTCCTAAAAGGACCTCAAGGCCTCCCACAATCCGCATTATGACTATGAATGCGACTAGAGCCAGAGAAGCAATAAATTTCCAGGTCCGATCAAATCGTGAAAAGTAAAAAATGAATGCAAGGAATCCCACCATGACCACTGTAGAGTTATGTGAGAGGATTGCCATGATTCCCCATAATCCGGCCGACCAGCGCTTATCTCGGACCAGGGACAGCGTAAAAAATATCAGAAAGATTGTCCCAAGGCATTGCCGAAGGATATTGAACTCCAGCATGACGCCAAACGGCGAAAGGAATGAGGCATAGAGGACGAGTCCTCCAAAAAAGCCGAGCCTTGCTATTCCGATCGCAAGAACGGAAAGACTAAATCCGAAAACGAAGTTTTCTCGGCTCAATGAAGTGGCCAAGATACGGATGATCTCCCACGACACAGGTTCCTGATAGTACCTAGGATTTCGGTAATCTATGCCTACAGACTCCCCCCAGTATACAGCGATATCAATCCCCCCTGCAGCAAAATATGCAAGGTAAAATTGCGTAAGCGCAAATAATACTACCGCCAGAAAGTAGATTGTTATATAATTGCGATTATACAAGAGGAAATGACCCCTATCCCGAAAATTTTTCCAAGTGTGATCGAGTAGTAAATATTGTCTGGCTTTCCCCTCGTTTCCGCTAGAGCAAGCTTAGGAAATATATAGAAATTTAGTACGAGGTTTCCGATTCCGCTTATCACAGTCGCCGATTGGACTAAGGTAGCTTGATAAGCGGGGAATCTAATCGCCAGAAGGTTCAGCAAGAACGCTGTAGGCATCGAAAGAGAAGTTGTCAGGCTCTGTCCAAATAGTACTAGAAGGTCTTTCTTGCGACTAGAAAAGTGGAATTCTCCTTTTTCCTCTTTCGAGCGGAATCCGCGAAATGCCGATATAGAAAAACCATGTGCCTCAATTCCGACAATGAGGTTTGTGCAAATTCCTAATAAAAATGGCCAAACGTTCAGGATACCGATCAACAGCAAACCTGACGCGATACAGCCGATAAGTGCTGAAGCCTTGAGGCCCGCCTCGCTCCCACCGCTATCGACATAGAGGCCGAGCAAAGGGGCAATCATGAAACCATTCAGCCGATTTATACTGTAAACCTGGTTCGAGAGCATCAGGCCTAGTGAGAACCGCTGAGTCTTCGCCCCCGCATGCCGTGCAACATTCGCAACAGCCTCACTGCTACAATACAATATAAATAGGGTGGTAATTAATACCAAGAGGATCATATTTCGATCAGACATTTTCTAATGTATAAGAAAACATATTGAAGGATGCCCTTATGTGGTCCCGAGAAATTTCATATATCTTGCTCCCAATCTCATCTCTTAGCCGGATTCCTTTTCGAACATTTATTTCTGTTGGAAAGAAATCCTCACTCAGAACCGGGCTCATGCAATCCCGGTACTTTACCCCATCCCCGGGCACCCGAATGTCCGCGTTCTCGGGCTTGATGAGCGCACACCGCACACCATAGGCGCAGCATACTACAAAAATGTGCATCGCGCTGGTGATCACCTCGTCAGCTGAGGCGATCCGATCAATCAAGTCCTCGAGATCGTGGGGATGGGAAACATTGGCACTCAAGATTTCAAAATCCTCGTCCCCGATCGCCTGAAAGAGATTGTGATGATTTATATGCGGAATGAGGAGTCGCGCACTCGCCCGGGGCAACTGCTTAGGCGTGTATAGCTCCGAAACAAAAAAGCCCGGGTCACAGCATACAAGGTTTTCCGATCGTGCGCTTGGCGGAAGTGCCTCGCGGGTAAAATGCCCCCGAACCATTAGGTAGCGAGCGGACGGATTAACAGAGTCCTTTAACGAGTTGATACCCGACCCCAAAACGATCGATTGGGAGTTCGCACGGGTGATAATTGAGCCCAGCGATAACAGGTGCCGGCTTCGCCGCGCGTCCGATAAATCGACATGCCGCAGCCGCCGTCCGGACGCCTTATGCGTGAGGTAAGGAGAAAGCCAGTCGCCGAAGTTTCCACCTACAGGCTTGTGCACCCACGCCAGGTCGATCGTCCTGCTTCCATCGGCTTGCTCATAGCACTCGAAAGCCTCGTTCCATCTCCGCAATTTGAGATTTCCCGAGGCAGCAAGGCTCATTCGATCGTGCGCTGTTAGCGATCGTTGCGCAACTCGAAGAGCTAACAGGTTCGCCGACCGCTTTAGGATGGGAGAGTTCAATAGGGCACGGCCGAGAAGCCGATAAGTTCGCACCAGGAACAAAAATGCCCACGTTGGCATGTGGTTCGACAACAGTATCTTCGTCTTTAATATGTTCATGCTAAGTCTCGTGGTTCAATCATCTCGACAAAATCGATGATGCTCCGAGATATTGCCTCCCGGGAGAATGTTGCATCCGATCTCCAAGTGGCATGAATCGCGTTGTCGTCGAGCAAGCTAGAAATCTCTTCTTTCGCTGAAGCAATATCGCCAGCGCGATAATTTCTATGCGTGACCTTCGACAACAAGCTCCTTGCTTCAGCGCACTCTTGGGAGTTCAAAATAGGGCACCCAAGACCAAGGTAGTCACACAGCTTGTTTGTGACGCTCTGGGGCGCTTTTGATCGAATTGAATTTACCGCGATATGCTGTTCGCGGAGCCGGGCCTCGAGTTCCTTGTAAGGTACATGTCCGTGAAAAATTGTCCCCTTATGGGGGAGACTCTGCAGGCGGGTCAGATCCGGGCCATTACCGAAAATGTTGAATTCAATCTCCCGCCCCATACTTGCGAGATCGTGGACGGCCCGAATAACCGTTTCGATATCGTAGCTGTAGGACAACGTGCCGATGTAGAAAAGTCGTGTTGGTCCGCCGGATTTGGGGACAGTGTTTATCATGTCAAACTCAGTGCCGATGTAGGCAACGTGAGACTTGACATCCGGATGAACCGAAAGTGCGCGTTCGAGGTATGTTCTTGAAACCGCGATAATGGCATCAGCGTTGGCATATACCTTATTCGCCGATCTAGCGAACGGAAGCAGATGGGGCGAAATGGCCTGCAAAGAGGGAAGCACCGAGCTAAATGATTCCGGCCATACGTCCTGGATATCGACGATAAAGCGCGTTTTTTTTCGATCCAAATAGCGCAAAATCGCCAGATTGTGGCCGATGGGTGGATAGGCGGAGTATATTACATCGAACTCATCCAGCGTCGGGAAACGCTTCTCAAAGTTCTTATGGAAATCACGCAGGCTGAGCACACGCTTTATGCCAACGTGCGAACGATACGCTCGGTTATCGATCAGCACCACTTTCAGATTTTCGTAGGAAGGAAGGGCCTCCGACCTGTGAAAATCTTTCATACGATGCGAAAATTTGCCTGTAACGAAGGTCGTCGTATGACCTCGTTCCGCTAATTTAAGAGCAAGATACGAAAAGCGATTTACGAATCTATCGGAAGGGAGGCTGCTGTAAGGCGCTACGAGCAGAATGTTCTTCTTCATGGACGATTCTCGTTACCTTCTAAATCTACGATCGTGCCTGCCCGCGCCCGCGCCTGCATAGAGGCTGCATCCGCCCTTCCAACCTCAACCGTGTGGTTTTCGCCGGTGGGAATAGCGTTGATTAAGAGAGCGTACGACGCCCCCCAAAATGTACTGTTCCGCATTGGCAGCTTTCATAGCGATTCCATTCTCGGACTGCCCATATAGACGTCAGCTCTCCGGGGCGGGCCATCAGAGCCTTAGGGTGTATCCCGCGCCTGACCAGATGGTTCAGGGCCCGGTGCATCTAATCCGTCGTGTTGAGCCCACGCACTGTCTCAACTCCCGTTCTTCTGGATTTCCGACTCAGGGAGTCCCCCGAAAATCGAGATTGACGACCGCAACTCTCAGCTTATCGGGAGTGCGACGACCGGAAGGTTCCTCCTATCGATTATTTGCAGGTATACTCCCGGAACCATTCGACAAACTTGGCGACGCCATCGCGGAAATCGGTCGCGGGCCGATAGCCTGTCAACCGTTCGAGCAGCGATGCATCGGCCCAGGTCGCGTACACGTCGCCCGATTGCAACGGCATATAATTGCGGACCGCCTTAATCTCCAGGCTGGCTTCGATCGCATCAATGAAGTCAAGCAGACGCACTTTATCGTTGTTTCCGATATTGACGACGCGGAACGGCGCGACGGGACTGAGAGAATCCCCCTCTGCAATGGCGCCGCGCGTAACCGGGCTTTCTGGGGCCACGTCCATGAGCAGACGGATCGCCCGGACCAGATCATCTATATAGGTGAAGTCGCGATACATTTCGCCGTGATTATAGATATCAATCGGACGTCCACTTAATATTGCATCGGCGAACTTAAACAGGGCCATATCGGGACGGCCCCACGGCCCGTAAACCGTGAAGAAGCGGAACATAGTGGTCGGCAAATTCCAGAGATGCGCATAACTGTGCGCCATATTCTCGTTTGCCTTCTTCGTGGCCGCATATATCGTAAGCTGTGTATCGGCCTTTTCCACCTCGGTGAACGGCATCTCCGTGTTGGCGCCGTAAACCGACGAGGTCGACGCCATCAGGAGATGCTGCACGGCATGACGGCGGGCCGCTTCCATGACATTGAAAGCACCGATTATATTGCTGTCTAGATAGGCTCGAGGATTCTCGAGACTGTATCGGACGCCCGCCTGCGCCGCGAGGTGCACGATCACATCTGGGTTGAACGTGTCAACCGACGTATCGAGGGCGGATTGGTCCTCAAGCATAGCTTCGCACGCAGAGAAGTTTGGATGCTTGAGTAGATATCGATGTCGGTCCCGCTTAAGATTCACATCGTAATAGTCGGTCATCCCATCGTAGCCCGCAACCATAAAGCCTTCGGTCAAGAGCAGTTTGGCGAGATGAAAACCTATGAAACCTGCTGTTCCGGTTATAAATACCTTGCGTGCAGGTTCGGGAGAATATTCCGGAACGCGAGTGCTCATCGCGACGACGCCCTACCGGTCGCGGCTATTGGGACCAGAGATAATTTCCGCAAGTACAGATCAACGCCTGCGTCAGCGTCGGGCAGAGAAACGTCGATCGAGAGCCAGTGCCAGCGGCAGGCGCCTTCCGAAACGCTGAACGTCCCGTAATTTTCGCCCGCGCTTAGTTTGATCGGAGTCGGCGCAACTGATTTGACGCCGCGCTCCGCGCAGTAGAGGCGAGCCGACAATGACGAAGGGGAAATTGGCGTGCCCGCGGTAAGTGACCAACTGAGGCGATAACCGCCGGGTACCAAATGAACCAGTTGCCGGGCTGCGTACCCACGTGCACCGCCAATGGCTGACACGACCAGGCTTTCTTGCCCTTCATCAATGGTCGATCCAAGACTTCCCGATACTGCAAGCTCCCAGTCGAAGGGAGGCAACCTCGGCTGCCGCGCGAAGTCGCCATTTACAAGTAGGTTAGACCCGCGGGAACTCAGCGGTTCACTTAATCCCTCATACAGTTGATGGGCAGTCTCAATTTGAGAGCTCCTGACTAGCGCCGAAACCAATGCCAGATCCGTCGACTTGATCTCCGTTCGGCGCCAAGGTGCTCCGGCTACCCTGATCCGAAGCTTTGCCGCATTCGCCAAACTCCCCGGGCGCTTAAGTATCTGACGCCAGTAGGAATCTTCCCAAGACGGCCCGGGTCCGATAACGGAAGCTAGGGAAGCGACCGCCCCCGGCCTCGCTGTAGCCTCGGCCATTGCTCCAACATAGCCGGCGCGCAGTGCACCATTCGTCAGCACGGACCGCGATATCCAGCGGAAAAAAGCTGCATCATCCCCGCGGCTAGCGGCGAGCTTGATCTGTTCCTCGTTGAGATACCCGTTGCGCCGCGTGATTTCGCCGGCAAGCGCGAGCAACTTGTGGCGTTGCGGACCGCTGGGCGTGGCAGCGACGATTAAGCTTATCGCTGTGGGAGAAAGGGGTTCTGTAACGAATGCCTCACGCGCGATGGCCGCTTCCCGCGCAGTAACGGTCGCGCCCTGCTCTCTTGCGATCCGCGTCGCATAGCTGGCGAGAACAGCGTTCGCACTAGCCGATCCGCGCGGCGGAAATCCAACGGCGCGCGCCACCAGGGGCGCTTTGACTTCATTTGCCACGACGTAGCTCGACAGGCCCACGCATATTGCAATGCCCGCGGCGACGAGCCCGCCCACTACCCGATAGATATTCAAGCCAGTCTATCCCAAATCTAGCGCGGCGCCGATCATCAGCTTTTCTTCTTGCCTGCGTCGTCGACGCCATAGCTGTAACCGTAGCCATAGCCATAGCCATAGCCATATACCTGATTCCGCGCGCCAACCTTGGTGACAATCGCACCGAACAGCTTAGCTCCCGCCATGCGGAGGCGCGTAAGGGCGGTCGCTATGGCTCGGCTCTTTGTACAATTAGCTTCGATCGTGAAAAGGACGCCCTCTACGTTGCGCGCGATAAGCGGCGCATCGGCGAGGCCGAGAAGCGGGGGCGAATCGATCAGTACATGATCATACTGGGTCAGCAAGGTGGTGACCAAGGTTCCCAGCCTTTCGCTACCAAGCAGTTCCGCCGCATTAGGCGGCATCTTGCCAGCCGTAATGACCGAGAAGCCAAACTGGGACAACTCTACGATCATCCCCTGAAGGTCGTTGTCGCCGGACAGATAATGACTGAGGCCACGCTCGTTCGGCATGTCTAGATAACGGTTGAGCGACGGGTTTCGAAGGTCGGCGTCGACCAGAATGACGGACTTCCCCGTGGCCGCAAGGACGGCTGCAAGGCTGAGGGAGGAGTTGCTCTTGCCTTCCTTCGGACGGGATGAAGTCAGCATGATCGACCGCGGTGCCCCATGCTCGGTGAGGAAAGTCAAGTTGGTCATCAACGAGAAATAGGCTTCGTAAACAGCGGATTTCTTGTCGAGGATCGCGTCCGATATGGCCTGGTCGTATACCTCCGGAATCGTACCAAGCAAAGGCAAGCCAAATCGGTTGACCACGTCCTGGGGATCGCGGATCGAGCTGTCCATTGTCTCCAGAGCGAAGACGAGCGCCGCAGCCAAAAGAATGCCTGCGACGAGTGCAAGCAGGAGATTGAACGCCAGGACGGGACTGGAGGGTCTGTCAGGGACCTTGGCACGGTCGACAACCGAAATATTGTTTGCGCCGACTCCCGACACGCCGATTTCCTTGTAGCGCTGGAGCAGACCCTCATAAAGCTGGCGGTTGGAATCGACGTCGCGCTGCAAGATCGCCATCTCGATCGATTCGCGCTGTTGAGAATTATAAGCGCCTGTTAAACGATTTAGCTCCGCTTCGAGGTCGCGTTCGCGTTTGACGGCAGCATTGTATGTTTCGCGATTTCCCTGCGTGGAACGAGACACCTCCGTCGCAATGCTTTGATCGAGGGTCGCAACCTGAGCGCGCAGCGAGACCACTGCGGGATAGTTGTCCTCGAAAATTGTCAGCAAACGCGCAAGTTCGGCTTGTGCTTCGGCGCGCTTCTGGCGAAGGCCACTGAGGGTGGACGCATTCAACTGCGCTGCCCCCGTTTGGGTGTTCGCAAGTTCGGACTCCGCCGCAATCCGCGCCTGCCTCGCTTCTGCCAATGCTTTGCTGACGGCCTCGATGTCCGATCCCACAAGCGTCCGCGTTTTGGTTTGCCCGTTCGAGTCCGTCTCTGACGAAATCGTAACTATGCCCCTACTCACAGTGTAGTTGATCAGGGCCCGCTCAGACATCTCTAGATTCTGGCGCAGAGTGTCCAGCCGGCTTTCGAGATATTTTCGCGCGTCGGATGTTGCCGCGAACCTCCGATCGATGCTCGCCTGGAGGAATTGCGTCACCCACAAATTCGTCAGTTTCGCGGAGAGCTCCGGAGATGGTGTCGCAAAGCTAACGTCCACCAGACTGGACGTTCGGACAGGTGACACCTGAAGTTGTTCCAGCAAGATCTCCGCAGCCTCCTTCGCAAGCGCCGTGCGCCGCGCGCTGCTCATTCCGGCTTCGGGGGCGTCGAGCTTGAACGATTTGACGAATGCTTTGTCGGCGGTCAGGTTTCCGGCGCGAACAACGCGATCAGCCAGGGACTGAGATTGGAGCAGCGAATACTGGGTATTATAGAACGCGATCTCATTGATCTTTGCGTTGTCGTTCTGCTCGTTGACCGATGTCGCCACAGGCGAATCCGGTAGAATTTCGATCCGCGACGTCGACGTGTATTGCGGCGTGGCGAGAAACGTTGCGAGCAGTCCGAGCAAAAGGCAGCCAATGATGATACCAGCGACCCAGTTGCGATGGTTGATGACTGCAAGAAGTGCCTTCTCGATTAATGAGATCGCACTATCCTGCCGTTCATAGCCATATCCGATCCCGCCGACCCCTTCGGGCGTAGAGGAGGTATCGCGCTGGTTGATCATGTCATTCATGTTGCGATCCGTCCTCGACTTAAACTTCGCGGGCCAGCAGAATTATGGGCGACAGCAATGCCGGGAACGTCTGCAGAATATCCTTGAACATGCGGCGCTGCGGGGAGTCGCCGACAATCACGATATCGTTCGGGAAAATTTCTGGGTCGGCATAATTTCCCCGGCGGATGGCTTCCAAATTGTAAATACCGACATATTTCTCGTTGCCCACATCGCGGAATACGACGACATCTTCAAGCTTTGCGAATTCCGTTGTCCCGCCCGCAAGCGCAACCGCGCGCATCAATGTCATCCTACCGACCACGGGATACGATCCCGCCTTATTGACCTGACCGTCAACCGTAACTGACATCGATTGTATGGCGAGCTGGCTCGTCGGCGACTTGAAATTTACAGTGACTTGGGGGTCCCGAACATAACGGCCGACCAGCTTAGTGCGAATTTCGCTTGCAATCATGTCCGGGGTTTTCCCCGCGGCGGCAACTGTCCCGACCAGCGGAAACGAGAAATTCCCTTCGCCGTCCGTCATGATATCCCGCTGCATTTCGGGTACGTCGAAGACCTCCACCCGCAATTCTGTGAATGGTCCAATGAAGGCTGTTCGGCTCGAATGTACGACATCGGACGCCTCAGGCTTCGGCAATTCGCTAAGCTTGGTGACCGGGCCGTTGGGCACGCTCGCGACGGGGGGCGCATCCTTCGCGCATGCGGCCAGAGCCAAGAAGCCTAGTGCGAAAATGAAACGGATTTGGGTCATAAGACTGATTGGTGTCCGGATACTTGGGGGATGGTGACGCTATAAAGGCTTAGGGCAGGCCCGCAAGTTAATCCCGCCGGGCTATCACGGGCGACGAGCAGCAGAGTAACGTAATCAACATGATGCTCATCACCTGTATCGACGGGACGCGCAGGGGATAATCTACAAGGCTCGTGGTCCCCAGAACTAGGAGCACAATAAATGCCGGAAATCGCAGGTCACCGCGATAGCCTTTGATGAGATTGCGCCAGCCGAGCGACAGGAATCGGCGGGCAAACCAGACGATGACCGAGATCAGAAGCAGCACCATCGGCAGTCCCCCTGTCAGCATAACCTCAGCCCAGTCGTTGTGGGCGTGATTAAAATAAGAGGGGCTGAGTAATGTGTCGGGCTCGAACATCTTGTAGACGTCAGGAAAGGAGCCCATTCCGCTTCCTACTGTCCAATATTTCTCGATCATCGCCTGCACGGTGGGCCACGCTTGGACCCGCATATCATCACCTGCCCCCTGATGGGCCAGGCGATTGAGTGCGGTCGTCCGGTCCGATAGCCACATTGTCGTTCCTAACAACATGGCGAGCAGAACTGGCGGCGAATAAACGAGATAGCGCCAGATCCCCGAAGCGCGGGGACCCGCAACTCCACTACGGCCGCCCGGCTTCGCGCTCCAGGCCGAAACCACCATCGAATAGCCAGCGGCAAACGCAATGGCGCCCGCGACGAACCCAGCTCGCGACCCGATGAGAGCAGTGAGCGTAGTAAAGGCAAGGCCCGCGAATATCAGGGCTGTCTGCATGAGCCTGCTGCGTCGGCTGCGCATCCTTTCATCCCGCAGGAGCGCGGCAGCGATCACCGTGGCGCATGCCAGAAAAATAGCATTATGGTTGCGGTTTGCGAACAGTCCCACCATCGTCCCGTGATTGGTGATCCGGTAGAGATAGGCCGCCCCTCCCGCTCCTGACAGGAGCTGAAAGAACCCAAGCAGACCGCTGACCGCGGCCACCCCGACAATGGCAATCATAAATCGAGGATAATCCTCGGGATCAAGCGTTGCAGCTAGGAGAAGAGCAGCGAGCGGTACAGGCATGGCAAGCAAACTGTTCCAGGTCTGCGACGGCGTTAACGAAATTGGTCGCCAAACCTCGGGCTGACCCAGGAGCCTGTCGATCGCGATAATAGTTTCGCGGCCCGGAAGGGAGTGCCAGAGGGCGGGCGGAAGTGGCACGAGCTGAAGTGCAATCCACGCGGTCAGGAGCACGAGAAGAATGAAAGGGGTGCGGATGCGCTTCCAGTCATCCGCGGTCAATCGTGTCGCTGCCCAAAATGCCGCCAAAACAGCTACCGCGCGCAGTAAAGGCAAGGAAGCGATATCGGACCGGGAGCCCCCGCCAACCAGGAACGTGAAGATCAGGAAAAGAATAGGAGCCGAGACTGCTAAAGCCGTCCCAAAAGACGGTTTCGGGATAGGAGCTGCAGCCGCTTGTCTATTCATAATCGTCTTTTCTTGTCTTCAATAATGCGGCTTGGCGGCCATTGCGCGCGGCTTATACGCTCGATTCTGGAGTGACAAGCGCGATAAGGCGGACTGGCCAAAAGTGACGGCGAGATTGAACTGGCCGGACAATATGTAGTCCGGCGCGTCCTTGTCATGCCGCTGCGCGCTCCATATTCTCACGCGCGTAGAGGAACCAGCGCTGCTCGCCCTCGAGCGCAAGGGCTGCGAGCGTCCCGCTGCGAAAGGCACCCACGTCGACGCCGATGCGGTTCGCCTGCTCGTCCGGTTCTGCGGTGATGCTGTGACCGTGGACGATCATCTTCCCGTGGTCGGCGAGGTTGTCGAGGAACTCGTCGCGAATCCAGCGCAGGTCCGAGAGCGACTGCTTCTCGATCGGGATCCCGGGGCGGATGCCCGCATGGACAAAGGCATAATCGCCGATCTCGATAATATCCTCTCCCGTTCCCAAAAATGCGACATGCTCGGCGGGCACTAGCTGCGGCAACCGCTCGGCGACCTCCTCGAAGGTCGCGTCGGCAAGACTGTCCTCATTGTCCCAGTAGCTCGCGACGGTGGCATCGCCGCCAATGCGCATGAAATAGCGCAGACGCCGCACGTCACCCGTCAACGCGGCGAGAAAGCATTCCTCGTGATTGCCGATAAGCAGCCTGGTACCGGGAAATTCTTCGCGCAGGCGGATCGCGCGGTCGACGACCTCGGACGACTGGGGTCCGCGGTCGATAAGGTCGCCCAGCAGAATGATGGACACCTCGGCCGGGCCGCGCGCGGCATTATCAGCGCGGATCAAATCAAGCATTCCGGCGAAAAGATCGTCGCGACCGTGAATGTCGCCGATCGCATAGACGCGCTGCCCCTCGGGGATCGAAAAGCCGCTGCGCGCCGGTTGGGCAGGCTTGCTTTTACGCTTCCAAAACATGAACAAACAAACCGATCTACCGTTACTCAACAAGACGTATGGCCGAAAACAGGGCCTTGCAGGCGATACTCGCCCTAGCCCCCCCGATCGGCCGTGGCAATATACGCGGGACGCGCGATAGCGTTGCAGTGCGCGGCGCCCAAAGCGGAATTTTTCATAGCCTCGGCAAACTTAAGGGTGTCGCAAGTATTTGCGCATAGTGCGTCCTTAACCACAAGCGCGGACACAACCTATGAGAATCATGACTGTTTTCGGGACGCGTCCGGAAGCGATCAAAATGTTCCCCGTCATCCACGCGCTGCAAGGCCGTGATGACGCGGACGTGCGTGTCTGCGTCACCGCGCAGCATCGCGAGATGCTCGACCAGGTGCTCCACATTGCGCGCATCAAGCCCGATATCGACCTTGATCTCATGCAGGCGAACCAGACGCTCGACGCGCTGCTCGCGCGCCTTGTAACGGGGCTCGGCGAGACCCTCGACGCCGAGCGCCCCGACCGCGTCCTCGTTCACGGCGACACGCTGACGACGATGGCGGCGACGCTCGCCGCCTATTTCCGCAAGATCCCGGTGGGTCATGTCGAGGCGGGGCTGCGCAGCGGCAACATTTATCACCCCTGGCCCGAAGAGGTGAACCGCAAGGTTGCAGGCGCAGTCGCAGACCTCCATTTCGCGCCAACGGAGACCGCCGCTGCGGCTCTGCGGGCCGAAAATGTCCCCGACAGCCAGATCCACGTCACCGGCAACACCGTGATCGACGCGCTCCTTGCCACAAAGGCACGCATCGACGACGAGCCTTCGCTCGCCGCCGGGCTTGATCCGCTCATCGCCCGCTTTCAGGGCAAGCGGATCGTCGCCGTCACCTCGCACCGACGCGAAAATTTCGGAGACGGAATGAAGGCGATTGCCGGTGCGATCGCGGCGATTGCCGCGCGCAGCGACGTCGCGGTCATCTTTCCCGTTCATCCCAATCCACAGGTGCGCAGTGCCATGGAGCCGATCCTGGGCGGGCTTGCCAATGTCGCGCTCATCGACCCGCTCGATTATCCGCATTTCGTGCGGCTGCTCGCGGAATGCCACCTCGTTCTTACCGATAGCGGCGGAGTGCAGGAAGAAGCGCCGTCGCTCGGCAAGCCCGTGCTCGTGATGCGCGAGACCACCGAGCGCCCCGAGGGCATAGCGGCAGGCACGGCAAGGCTCGTCGGTACGCGGCGCGACCATATCGTTTCCGAAATCTTCAGCCTTTTGGACGATGATCGAGCCTACAACGCCATGGCCCGCGCCCATAACCCCTTCGGCGACGGGACCGCGGGCGTCCAGATTGCGGAGATTGTCGCGCGTGGCCGTTGATATCGAACAGAAAGTTACGGTCGTAGGGCTTGGCTATATCGGCCTGCCGACCGCCGCCCTCATCGCACGCTCGGGCTGCAAGGTCACCGGCATCGACGTCAGCGCCAAGGTCGTCGAAACCGTCAACAACGGCAAGGTCCACATCGAGGAAGTCGACCTCGACGGCCTTGTGCAGGGCGTTGTCGCGCGCGGCACGCTCGTCGCCTCGACGGCAATGGTCGCCGCCGACACCTTCGTCATCGCGGTGCCGACGCCCCACGATGCCGAACATCGCCCCGACACCAGCTTTGTCCTCGATGCCGCGCGCGCGATCGCGCCGGTGCTCGAAGCCGGCAATCTCCTCATCCTCGAATCGACCTCACCGGTCGGTACCACCGAAAAGGTGGCGGAACTGATCGCGGACCTCCGCCCGGACCTGCGCGTCCCGGGCCGCTGCAGCGGCGCCGCGGACATCTTCATCGCCTATTGCCCGGAGCGCGTGCTGCCGGGGCGCATTTTGGTCGAACTGGTCGGCAACGACCGCTGCATCGGCGGCATCACGCCGCGCTGCGCGCGCCGCGCGATGACCTTCTATCGCCAGTTCGTGCGCGGTGCCTGCGTCACGACAACCGCGCGCGCTGCCGAAATGGTGAAGCTCGTCGAGAACAGCTACCGCGACGTCAACATCGCTTTTGCCAACGAGCTGTCGATGATGGCCGAAGCGCTCGGCGTCGACGTCTGGGAAGTGATCCGCCTCGCCAACCGTCATCCGCGCGTGAACATCCTCCAGCCCGGACCCGGCGTCGGCGGACATTGCATCGCGGTCGATCCCTGGTTCCTCGTCCACGGCACCCCCGAGCACAGCCGCCTCATCCGCACCGCGCGCGAGGTGAATATCGCCAAGACCGCGCATGTCATCGGCGCCGCCGAAATGCTCGTCGCGCAGCACCCTCGGGCCCGCGTCGCGTGCCTCGGTCTCGCCTTCAAGCCCAATATCGACGATTTTCGCGAGAGCCCCGCGGTTGAGGTTGCGGCGGCGCTCGCGCGCCGCTTTGGCTCGCAGATCGACATTGTCGAGCCCTATGCGCGCGGCCTTCCGATGGAGTTTGCCGGCACCGGGGCGCGCCTCATCGACCTCGACAGCGCGCTTTCCGAGTGCGAGCTTCTCATCGTTCTCGTGGACCATGATCTCTTCAAGTCGATTCCCCTGGAAGAGCGCGCCGACAAGATCGTTTATGATACCCGCGGTCTCTGGCTCGACCAGCCGAGCGGTGGACACGGCAATCGCCTTCATCGGGCGGCCTGACCCATATGGCTTGACCTTCCCGGGCGCGAGTCCGATCGTGGACTCATGTTGACGCGCCTTTCAACGATCATTGTCGAAAAGCCCTGGGGCCGCACCGACATCCCGCCCGCCTTCGGCGACTTTGGCGGCCGGCGGATCGGCGAGATCTGGTTTGCCAATCCCGCAGGTTCCGAGGCGCCGATCCTCGTCAAGTTTCTCTTCACGTCGGAGCGGCTTTCGATCCAGGTCCACCCCGACGACGAGGCTGCGCGCGCCGCGGGCTATCCGCGCGGCAAGGAGGAATGCTGGCTCATATTGTCCGCCGATCCCGGTGCCGAGCTCGGTGTCGGGCTGACGGCCGAAACGACGCGGGAGAAGCTGCGCGACGCGGCGCTCGATGGCAGCATCGCCGACATGATCGATTGGCGCGCCTCGCGGCCCAATGATTTCGTCTATAACCGCGCGGGCACGATCCACGCGATTGGCGGCGGGCTGATCGTCGTCGAGGTTCAGCAGAATGTCGACTGTACCTACCGGCTTTATGATTATGGCCGCCCACGTGAATTGCATCTCGACGAGGGGCTGAAGGTCGCAGCGCCGCGCCCGGTTCACGACCCGCGCGATACCGTCCTCGACCCCCACGCGACCCGGATGCTGGTCGAAGGACCACATTTCCACCTTGCCCATCTTGCCGGGCCCTTCGACCCGGCGATGATCGGAAAACTGGGGGGCGAGGCGACCTTCGTCCCGCTTTCCCCGGGGTGCCGCGCGGAAGGAGAAGCTTTCACACTCGGCGAGGCCGCGCTGGTCACCGAAATCTCGGGAATCGAACTTGGCGAAGGCGCCCGCGCGCTCCTCACCTGGCCTGCCTGAAGGGCGGCAATCGCGCGGTCCGTCACCGCAAGCGCATCATATCGCCCTCAACCGTGACCGCGCCAAGCTTTGCAAGATAGCTCTGGCCGAGAAGCGACACGCCCATATCGGCCTCGACGACCGCGGCCTCGACGCCGCGTACCTCGATGCCGCCTACCTCGACGCTTTCGAGCCTCACCCCGCGCATCGGCACATCGCCCCCCGCCGTCCGCGCGGTCCCAGCGACCGGCAGCCGGTCGACATCGATACCGATCGCCTCGGCATCGGCCCGCGTGAGCGCAATGATCGAAGCGCCGCTGTCGACCATCATTCGCACCGGACGGCCGTTGATCTCGGCATCGGCATAAAAATGCGAATCCCCGGCGCGGCTGAGCTCGACCTCGCCTGCGCTTTCCCGCGGAGAGGCGGCAGTCCAA
>Ga0164243_10003678_pt1 | contig 24472 bp, 18 predicted proteins | sample OricompcompostOP_FD_108781 | JGI IMG/M metagenome (GOLD analysis project Ga0164243, IMG submission 108781) | Organic Plus compost microbial communities from Emeryville, California, USA - Original compost - Organic plus compost (OP) | ecosystem: Engineered > Solid waste > Mixed feedstock >...
TGCACCGCATCGGCGATGCGCGTCATCTCCGCCACACTGCCCATGCCGATCGCCCGCCCGTGTTCCAGCGTGACGACGACATCGGCCAGCGCGCGAACCTCCGACCAGCGGTGGGAGGTAAAGACGATGGTGCGTCCGGCCTCGCGCAGGGCGCCGAGCATGGCGATCACGTCGGCCTGGGTATGCGCGTCGAGATTGGCGGTCGGTTCGTCCAGCAGGAGGACGGGAGCATCGCCCAGCAGCGCAAGGGCGAGGGCCACCTTCTGCTTCATCCCGCCGGAGAGGCTGCGCATCGATTGCTCGAGCGTGCCGCCGAGATGCAGGGACTCCAGAACGGAGAGGCCGTCGCGGGGATCGGCGCCGCGCACGCGGGCGATGAGGCGCACCATCTCCGCAACGCTGAGGTCGAAGGTGGGCATTACCTGCGGTACATAGCCGATCCGCTGGCGCACCGCCTTGCCGTCGCGCGCCACGGAAAGGCCATCCACGACGATGTCGCCCTCGAAGGCGGTGGCCCCCAGCACACAGCGAAGCAGGGTGGTCTTGCCGGCGCCGTTGGTCCCCCACAGGGCGATGGACTGGCCACGGTCAACCGTGAAGCTCACGTCGTCTACGGCCTTATGATCGCCGTAGCGCCGGGTGACGTGCCGGAGGTCGATCACGGCTGGCTCCTTTCGATGGGCTGGGGGAATGGGGTGGGAACGGCGGTGCCGGACGGCAGGCGGTCCGGATGCGCCTGGGGCCGATAGCGGGTTCCCCGTACACCCCACGCGAGGGCGCCGCCTGCGCAGGCCAGCAGGGCAACGGCCCAGAGGCTCGACCTGTTTGGGTCGGAGGCCCCTTCCGGCCGGGGAGCACCGGCCGGGATCACTGGCGCCATCAACGGGTGCTCGTCGGTCAGCTTGGGCTCCATGCGGAACATGGGGATCGCTCGCGCGCCGAAATCGACCGCCGTCTCGGCGACACTGAAGCGGAAGAGTTGCAAGGCAGGCCAGGTATCCATCATGTGTTCCGAAAGCTGCTCGCTCCGGTACGGCACATCGCCGATCCCGTCGCCGTCGCGGTCGATTCCGGCGTAGTCGCTCCAGAAGTTGCCGGCTCCATCCTCCGACCACTGGTTCTTTCCGAGCTTTCCGCCGCCGAGGATTGCAATCTGCTCGAGGTTGTCGATCATGCTGTTGTGGGAGAGGATGTTGTTTCGGCTGGACGGGAGCACGCCGAATCCCTGGTCGTTGTAGGCAATCAGGTTGTTGCGAAAGTGGGAGTACACATTCGGAGAGAGCGGCGAGTTGTCGATGAAGATGCCGATCCGGTTGTCGTAGATGATGTTGCCTTCGACCAGTACCCCGTCGATCTCCTTCAGGCCAAGGCCATGCCCCGAGGGGCCGCGGCTGCCCTGGAGGAGGTTGTCGCGGATGACGAAGTTGCGGCCGTACATGAGATAGATGGCCACCGAGTTGTTCACCAGGCGGTTGTGCTCGGCGATGCCGTTGTCGCTGTTCATGAAGTGGAAGCCATAGCGGCCGTCTGTCACATGGTTGTCGCTGACCACGACATCGTTGGAATACCAGACGAGCAGATCGCGGGAGCGGCTCACCTCGTTTCCGGTGATCTCGATCCGGTGGCTGTACCACACCTTGATGCCGTCGCCCCGCACGCCCATGTCGACATCCTTGCCGACGATCGTGTTGCGGGCGATCACGCTGTCGTGGGCGGTCGCGGCGTTCACGCCAAACAGCGTGTCCAGCAGCCGGTTGTCGAGAATCTGGACGCGCTGCGCCTCGATGTAGACCGCGCTGTCTTCCTTGTCGAAGTTGGAGCCGCTGTGCTGGATGGTGAACCCCTGAATCGTCACGTCCGGGGCGGTGATCCGCACCACTGTGCCGTGGTTTCCCCCGTCGATTACCGGATTGCCGATGCCAATGAGGCGGACGCTCCTGGCGATCTCGATTGGACCGGCCCAGGTGCCGCCTTCCACAGCGATGGTCGCGCCAGGCCCGGCGGTCTTCAGGGCGTCGTCAATCGAGGAGAACGCGCAGCCGGTCTCGCAGACGCGCAGGGCATCGCCGGGGATCGCGGCGGCGTCCGCCGACGTTGCGGACCGGGTGTGGACGGCCAGCGTCGCCGGGCCAGCCAGCAGGATCAGCGCCAGCACCGCAGGGACCAGGATGCGCAAGGGGCGTGGCATCATGCACCTCGGTCCGTGACCGTGCGCAGACGCCCCACGAGCCCGGCCAGCGCGATGATGGCCGCCGCGATCGCGATCCAGAATCCCAGCCCGAACATGGCGTCCGTGGAAAACTGCCCTACCACGCCCCGCCCGACGATGGCCGGCGTGAAGGCCTTGATCGTGATCGCCGCCGTGGGGTCCAGATTGTTCCCGGCCCGGTAGAGCCAGAACCAGAGGTCGGCGGCGAATGCGAGGGGGAAGACCACGATCGGCAATGCCAACCAGGCGGCCTTGCGGGTGGCCAGAAGGCCGGCCATGATGCCGAGGACGACGAAGATGCCGATCGCCCACATCGCGATGCTGCGCTCGAAGGAGGCGGCGTCGTTCAGGGGCATCATCCCGATGTAATGATTGAGCCCATCGACCTCACGCACGTCGCCGACGAGCTTGTGGGTGTAGAGCGTCACCCGCAGGCCGCCCGGATATTGCGGGGCGTTGAGCACGAGATGCCAGAACTGGAAAAGATTGGACACGGCAAGGAGGATCGCCGCGACCACGAGCGAGAACCGGGGCCAGAGGCGCCAGGCCGAACGGGCGGCGCGGCGCTCGACGCAGAGCTCGGCCGCGGAGATGGCAACCGTCGGCGTTGACATGGAGAGCCTTCCTCCCATCAGCAGCGTGGTGACGGGGCGGGCGGCCTCGCCCGCCCCGTCACGGTCAGCAGCTGGTGCTACGACGCCGGCTTCACGAGGAAGTAGCCGGCCATCTCGATGTGCAGGGCCGAACAGAACTCGGTGCAGTAGTACGGGTAGACACCGGCCGTATCGGCTACGAAGGTCACCGTCTCGGTCTCACCGGGTTCCAGGCTCAGGCTGATGTTCTGGCCACCCATCACGAAGCCGTGGGTGGCGTCCTTCGCCGATTCGATGTTGGTGAGATAGATCGTGACGGTATCGCCCTGGTTCACCTCGATCCTGTCGGGGGTGAACCGGCTGCGCATCACGGTCATCCAGACCTTGACATCGGTGCCATTGACTTCGATCTTCTCGTCGCCGACCCGGGTTCCCTGCGGGTGCCAGTCGTGCGTCACGGCATTCCACCCGACCTTGTCCTCTTCCTGCGGGTAGGTATCCCATGCGTCGATGAGGTCGGTACGGATGATCTGGGCGTAGTGTGGCTCGCCGAACCCGAGCGGCATGTCGGCCAGGGGGCGCATCTGCTTGCCCTCGCGGATGTCCAGCAATTGCAGGTTCTGCGGCAGCAGGGGGCCAACTGGCGGGAAGCGATCGACCGACCACTTGTTGAGCGCCACCAGATACGTGCCGTCGGGGGCCACGGTGTCCCCGTGGGCGGCGGCGATGTGGCCGACGTTGTAGTGCACCGGCACCTTCTCGATCAGCTCCCACTTGCCGTCCTTGCCGGGCGACCAGCGGGCGACGGCGCTATCCAGGAAGAGGCTGGTGTAGGCGTAGCCGCTGTTGTCGAACTGCGTATGCAAGGGGCCGAGGCCCAGTTCGACCTGGGCTTCCAGGCATTCCTCGAAGGGAAGGATGGGCACCCCGAACTCGTCGGTCTCGTGTCCGCCCTTGGCGATCGCGGCCTGCATCTTCTCGAACGAGAAGATGGTGACGTGGGGATCGAGCTTGCCGGAGATGACGAGGTGCTTGCCATCGGGCGTGACATCGACCCCGTGGGGGCTCTTCGGCTCCGGCACGAGGTACAACAGGCCCTCGTCGATCGCCATCTGCATCGGGATGAAGTTGAAGTCCTTCAGCTTGTCCGTCTTGCCGGCGGCTACCAGCTCGGCGGCCTTCCGGTAGTTCACGACATGGAGGTAGTCCATATCCCGCTGAGAAGCGCCAACCTCGAGCGGCGGGTTGCCGTCCATGTTGCCGCCCACGGCCATCTCGGAATTGAACGAGTTCCAGAACGCCCAGCCATCGCTGGCTCCCTTGCCGGCATCGGCCAGATCGTGGCCGTACGGCGGGGTCTCGATGGCGAACGAATCCCCCGGCACGATCTGGCCAGCCTCGCGGTCGAACTTCCAGAAGCAGCACGCCCCGCGGTACTTTTCCTTGTACTCGCTGATCGGCGCGTATTCGCCGACACCAAGCGGGGTGGGATACTGGTCCGCTTCGAGGATGTACTCGGTGTTTGGGGTTACGAAGCAGCCGCCGTGCTCGCTGACGAGGAGCGGATTCTTCACGATCTGGCGGGTGGCGAAGTCGTGCAGGCCGATCACGCCGATCCGGCCGTGGGTCTTCTCGTTGATGAAGCAGAACTGCCCGTCGTAATTGCCGTCGGTCTCGCTGAGGGCAATGTGGTGGGTGTCGCCGTGGGTGATTTCCTTGCCGTTGATGTTGCCGCCGGCCAGCACGGCCTTCGTCTCCTCGCTGAAGCCGTAGCCCTGCCACGGTTCCGGCGTGAAGACGGCGATCGTCTTGTAGACGCGCATGGACGGCACACCGATGACGTAGACCTGCCCGGCGTGGCCGCTGGAAGTGAACATCAGGTAATCGTCCATCCGGCCGGAGGGCATGTACGTCTCGAGCGCGGCGGTCACGTCCTCGGGCGACAGCTCCCGGGCCTTGATGATGTCGTTGGCCTCGTCGGAGAGGTCGTCCGCAGCCGAGGCCCGGTTGAAGCCAAGCCCGCCAAGCATGGCGGCCCCGACCGGCACAGTGGCGGCGGCGCCAATACCTCCGAGCAGGTTCCGTCGATTGACACTGCGATTCCGCGGATGGTGGTCCATCTGAGCTCCTTTGCCCTGTGGTCGTCCGGGCGAGCCGGCTTTGGCTCCCAGTAGCTTCAGCGTATCCCCCCGGGGTATGGATATCCGCATGCCTTCGTATGGTTTTCTGCGCCTTGCCGGGGTGGTTTTCGTGCCGTCCGAAAGGGCGGGAGCCGCCTCTCCCGGCGACCCGATGGTTGCTGCGGGACTTGGCCGCCAAGGGCCGGACATCACAACGGGGGCCGGACACCTGGAGCGATTGCCCAGGTGTCCGGCCCCCGTTGTGATGCGTTTGCCGCCCTCTACTTGACGATGAGCTTGCCCAGCATGCCGGATTCCTTGTGTCCGGCCACGGTGCACCAGTATTCATACTCGCCCGCCGGAGCGTTGACGACGATGCTCCCTTCCTGGCCTGGCTTCAGCAACGGGATGCTCAGCTTCAGCGATTCGATCACCAGGTCATGTTCCAGCACGCCCTTGTTGACGAGGGTGATGGTGGTGTCTTTGCCGGCCGGAATCGTGATCTCGGTCTTGTCGTACATGATGTCCCGCGCCTCGACGACGATGGCGGCGGCTGGGGAGGCCATCGGGGATGCCGCCGGCGACGCGGTCGGCGAGGCTCCAGGGGTTGCCGTCTTGCTTGCGCTTTGCGAGGTGGCGGTCGCCTCTCGCAGGGTCAGGCCGGCAATGGGGAGCAGCAGGGCTCCGCCCGCGAAGGCGCGTCGTGACATGCGGTTCATCGAATACTCCTGCTTCCTGTAGGGCCGCGTGGCTGCTAGTCCAACCGGATACATCGGATATGCGTCCTGGGGACCAGTATCGTTGCCGGAGAGCCGGTGTCGCCCCGCCCCGCCGGGTGGTTTCTTTGCGAAGATGGGTGGCATGAGACCAGACTGTCCACGCCGCGGCATGGGCCTGCATCGCTGGCTGCGGTCGTTGGAACGCGCTATTGGACGACGCGACAACGCCGCTCCCCATGTGGGGAGCGGCGTTGTTCTGCTCGGCCTGGCGAGAAGGGACTACTGCCCCTCGGCGAGGTTCCAGTTCGCAATGTTCCAGTATGGGGTTGCGAACGGGTTGTCGTTGCCGACGTTCTCCTCGCGCAGGCGGTTGCTCGCGGCGTTGTAGAAGACCCGCAGCACCAGCGGAATCACAGCGGCCTGCTCGATGATCAGGTCGTTCATCGCGATCAGCAGACGGGATGCATCTTCCATCGTGGTGGAGGTGATCAGCTCGTCGTAGAGCTTGTCGAAGTCCGGGCTGTTCCAGCGCTGGACGTTCGCGCCCGCCCAGTCGTTCTCCTTCTGGGCGAAGTTCTTGCCGCCATCCGAATACCACTTGTTGACGAACTTCACCGGGATGCTGCTGCTCGGGCCGGACGACCACATTGCCAGGTCCCAGTAGAAGTGCAGGTTGTTCTGGTCGTTCCCGGGGGAGGAGTCGAAGAAGATGGAGGTATCGACCTCGGCCAGCTGGACCTTGATGCCCGCCGCCTCCAGGTTCTTCTTGACCACGGCCTGCGTCTTCTGGCGCACCTGGTTGATCGGCGAGGCGTAGGTGACCTTCAGTTCGACGCCATCCTTTTTCCGGGTGTCACCGTCCTTGGCCCACCCTGCCTCATCGAGGACCTGGTTGGCCTTGTCGGTATTGAACTCCCAGCTGGTATTCGGCGAGGCGAAGAACGGGTTGCCGGCCAGGATGTTCGGCGTGGCATTGTCCGGCACGCCGTAGAACTCGCCCGCGATCACGTCGCGCTGGATGGCGACCTGGATCGCCTGGCGCACCGCGAGATCGGTCAGCACCGGGTTCGGCGTGTTCCCCTCGGAGCGCTGGCCGTTGACCTCCTTGTTCGGGTCGGAGAAGTTGACGTAGATCGCCTCGACGGTCGTGCCGCCGCTCTCCAGGATCTTCCCCGTGCTCGCATTGGCGATCATGTCCTGGATGATGGCTGGTTCGGCCTGCACGTTCCACGCGTAGTCGTACTCGCCTGTCTGCACGACGGCGCGGCCGGCGGAGACGGCATCGCCGCCGCCCTTGAACACAACGCGGGAGAAGAACGGCTTGTTCGCTTCGCGGTAGTTCTCGTTGGCGACGAAGGTGGCCTGGTCGTTCGGGGTAAACGACTCCACCTTGAACGGCCCGGTGCCGATCGGGTTGGTGAGGAAGGCGTCGTTCTTGTTGGTGGGATCGTCATTGAAGACGTGGGACGGGTAGATCACGCCATACTCGGCGGCAGTGAACGTCTCGAACCAGGCGACCTGCGGCGAGGTGAAGGTCACCACGGCGGTGCGGTCATCTGGGAGCTCGATGCTCTTGACGATGCCCCAGGAGTCGCTGTTGATCGAGGCGTTCTCCGGCGTGGTCACCCACTTCCAGGTGAACTCGATGTCCTTGGAGGTCACCGGCGTGCCGTCGCTCCAGACAAGCCCTTCCTTGAGCACGAGGGTGACACCGGAGAGATCTTCCTTCAGGGTGCCGGCCTCGACGGAGGGCACGCTCTCCAGCAGAACGGCGCCGAGTGAGCCGTCGGCCAGGTAGATCATCATCGGCTCGAGCACGAGGTTGCCGGCGTAGACGTCCTTGCTGCCGGTGGAGCTGTGCGGCGCCAGCACGGTGGGAGCCTGTGACTGGATGATGCGCAGGTCGCCGCCTGCGCCGCGCGTCTGGCCTTCGGTTCCGGCGTCGGGGAAGGGATTCGCGGTTGGGGCGGCGGGCGACGCGCCCGGGGTCGCGCTCTGGGCCAGCGTGGTGGAGGCGATGAGCGACGCGGCGCTCGCGCCGACGCCGAGCGCGGTCGCCGCCTGCATGAACTGGCGACGGGAGAGATGCCCGGCGCGGAGATCGTCGACGAGGGAGCTGAGACGGAACGACTGACGCATACGGGAGAGTCCTTTCAGGGAACCAGAAACAGGAGCCGTTCATAGCAAGACAGGACTGGCAAAGGGACCCGTTGGGGCCGGATCGGGAGCGGCGTTCGACGCCGATACACAGATACGTCCGTGGCAACTCTAGTCGAAGGGTGAGTAGGTATACAAGGGGAAGCATAGGGCGCTGCCTGGCGAGCGCCCCCTGTGCTCCGCGAGCGGGCCCTTCGGTGCCGAGGGTGCGCGAACCGTCGATGCCGGGGCGTTCGTGGCGACGGCGTATCGCCACTGGAACTCGCTCACCCTGGAGGACGCCTTGCGCGTCGCGCCGTTCGTCCACTCTGTCGAGGTCTCCAACCACTCCTGCAAGAACGGGACCGACCGGGGCGCTGGATTCTGCCTGCTCGGCCAGACGCTGGGGTATGTCCCCAGCGCGAAAGCCGCCTCCACAGGGGCATCGATCGCGGTGGAGACTGCCGGGGCCGGCGTAGCGGCCCGCTCACGGGCAGGGAGAAGCCGTGTTGGAGCGATCCCATCCTGATATACGGCGGGCTTCGGCGAATCCCGATCACCTGCCGCCGTTGCTGCGAGCGCCCTGACGGCATACGAACGTGAGGGGCGGAGTAATCTCCGCCCCTCACATTCGTATGCACCGGTAGCGTACGGAGCGCTAGCTCCGCCGATGGCGCGTGCTGAATCTGATGCCGCCGATGGCGAAGAGCATCGCCCCGATGGCCAGCAACAGGGGCAGACCCTCGGTTGGCCGGGCGCTGGAAGCGTACCCGGTCTCCGGGAGACTCTTGACCAGGCCGGTCGTTGGCACGGTCGGGGTCACGGTTTCTCCAGGCGGCGTGGCGGTCGGTGTGCCGTTGGTGACGACGTTGACCATAACGCTGTCCGAATCGGCATCAACGGCATCGGCCAGGACCCCGTTCCAGCCGGTTTCGGTAAGCAAGGCCAGCATCAGGACACAGCCGGCGAGGCGGATTGTGGTTCGGATCGCAGAGGATGTGCGTGCGGCCATGGGCGTTCCCCGGCGTGGCTTCATCAGGGCACCTTGAAGCTCGCCACATCGTCCTGCGTCAGAACAACGCTGCTTGCCTTGGTGGCCGGATCGATCGATTCCAGCTTCAGCGAGAAGGTGTAGGTGCCCGGCGTCCAGCCTGCTGCCGGCAGGTAGCGCTGGGTGACGGTCGTGGAGCCTTGCGGCAGGGCGAGGTTGTCCGCCAGCACGAAATCTTCCACGGGCTTGCCGTCGCGGCTGACCGAGAGCGTCAGGCGCGTGGCCTTGAGTGGAGTGTCCTTCACCACGACATCGAGCGAGACATTCGCGAAGGTGATTGGCGAGGCGTTCGGTTCGATCTTCACGTTCTGGAACGCGATCGGCGCCTGCTCCGCGGCGGTCTGCGGTACCTCGATGGCCATGTCCCCAGCCGACTGGGAAACCTTCTGCGCCTCATCGGTGAACTCGGCGGACACCGTATAACTGCCTGCCGGCGGCAGGACCGGGAGCGGGACCTGGACGTACGTGCGTTGCTTCGCGTAGATCGGCCCCAGGGTGAGGGGCATGGTCAGGACGGCCGTACCGGTCGCATCCTTCACCGTGATGGTTCCGGTGAGATCGAGCCGGATGTTGCCCGTGTTCTCCAATGGGATCTGGATCGCGCCGCTGGTGCCCTGCACCACGATTTCGGCCTTGCCTAGCGTGAACCCCGGTTCGATGGGGCCAGGGACCGTGATATAGACGGAGACCACCTTTTGGAAGTATTGCTCGAAGGCGCCCTGGGTCTTGACCGGATTGACAGTTTCCAATGCAAGGGCATTCACATACTGGCCTGGCGGGGTATCGGCGGGCACGGCGATCGTGATCGGGCGCTCCACCGCTTCTCCGCCCTGCAAGGTCAGGGTCTCATCCGGGTACGTCATCCACGTGGTCGGCGCGTGCTGCTCACTCCCCTGCTTGGCCAGGCCGAGGCCCCCATTGGCCACGGGAAGCACGTCGGCGGTGTAGGTCCGGAGTTCGATAGCGTCGCTGCCGAAGTTCTGCAAGGTCGCGGAGAGCGTGGTGCTTTGGCCCGGCGTGATCTCGACCTCGAACCGGTCGCCGTCCTTGCCATCGGTGGGGCGAAGGGAGATCTGCACGGCGGCCGATGAGGTGCTGTCCTGGGCGCGAACGGGGGCCAGGGGCATCAGGAGCGACGCGAGCAGCACCGTGAGGGCCAGCACTCCGCCGAGCGAATGACGACCGGTCTTGACTCGGAACACGCGCACGGGATACCCCTCCGTCGGGACACTTTGCTGATCGGCGGACGATCACGCCAAGGGGCGCAACCGGTGAGCGGTGGGGCGTCAGCAATGACGCCCCACCGCTCCCTGACGGCCGCGGTCCACAGGACGGAACCGCGGCCGAGTCATGCTTACGCGATCGAGAGGGTCACGGTCAGCGGGGCCACATACTCGCCCGTCGCGAGGTTGTTCGGCAGGTTGGTGAGGCTGCCGTCCCAGGTCGCGGTCGTGACGCCAGGGGCCGCGTACGGGAGGATGATGAAGGTCGTGCTCGGGACGATCACCGGGCCGCTGTCGATGTTGTTGCCCGGGAAGACCGTCGAGATCACGTTCGGCGCGCCGGCCTTCGGGAAGTTGCTGGTGACGCCGACGTAGCTGCCGGTCCCATTGGTCAGGGTCAGGCGGCCGCCGGGGAAGCTGGAGGCCTGGCCGGTCGGCACCGGGCCGCCGGTGTACTGGAAGTCGTCGATGTGGGCGGTGACAATGAACAGCGGGTTCCAGTTGCAGGTCAGGTCGAGGACGACCTGGAAGCCGCCTGGCAGGGAGGCGCTGGTCTCGTTCTGACTCTTGTCGACCTCGAACTCGCCGGTGACGGTCACATCCACCGTGGCGACGACCGGGCAGACCACGTTCAGGACGGTGTCGGCTTCGCTGCTGGTGGAATCGGCGAAGGCGACGCTCGAGGACGCCCCCAGGGTCAGGGCCGCGACGGCAAAGGTGGTGACGATCCGCTGCTTGAGATTCATGTGCGTACGATCCCTTTCCGCACCCTCGGTGCGCAAAGCCCACGATAATCACCGAACGTGAGGCCCCACAGACTGTCTGTTGCTCCTCCTGCGGTGAGCGCGATTGCCGCCGCGCTCCATGACGGGCGATTGCTCGGGGGAGATGGTGCCTCACGAGAGCGTTCGCGGACGGTATCCGTTACTGCAGGCGACTCGCCTGCACCGTAGCGGCGATGTGATAGCCCCCCGGCGGCATCGCATCCGGGAACGTCACCGTCGTCGTGATGGTGACCGTTCCGCTGGTCGGTGCGGCGGGATCGGGGGCGACGATGATCGAGATGACACCATCCGCCAGCGAACTGGTGGGTGCGACGGGGCCGGTGACCTCCGCGAGCGTCATCGCGCTGATCGGCACGGTGGCCAGGTCGGAGGTGAAGTCGCTGAGGCTGACCTGCACCTGCCAGCCGCAGGCACTCGGCGCATCGCTGTAGGCCAGCGTGATCGTGCCGGTGGATGCCCCCGAAGCGGGCAGCTCGACTTGCGTGAAGGAGAATCCGGTGATCGTGATGGCTGGGTCCTGCGCCGCCGCTGCCCCAATCTGGAGGACCTGGTTGGCGGTCTCAACGCGTTCCGGCCCGAGCTGGCCCGGCGTCAGGGGCGCCCCGGCATCATCCTCGGGGACGGGATCCGTCGAGGTCGCGTTGAGGGCAAGCTGAACCTCGGCGGTCGCCGGTGCCGTGCAGGAGAGCCGGCTGCCGAGATAGAAGTGCGTGCTCAGGAACTTCCCGTCATCGGGGGTGTCGTCGGCGAGGGTGAGGGTGCCGGTCGCGGCGTCGAGTTGGGTTTGGTCATTCAGCGCTCCCCCATCGACGGCGATGATGGACCACCCAGCGGTCGTGGTCGTCGCATTGGCGGTCACCTGCGTGACGTTCTCGGTGTCCCAGGATGCGGTGCATTCCTGGATCGCCCAGGACGCGCCGCCGGCCTGGGCCAGGACGCCGTCAAGCGAGGTGCAGGTGAGCGAGGGCTGGAACGGCTTGGCCGGGCGTGCCGTAGGAGAGGGCGTGGGCGACGGTGTCTCGGTGGGGGTGCTGGACGGCTCGAGGGTGGCCGATGGCGCCTCGGTAGGGATATCGGTTGGTTCCAGCGTGGCAGGAGGCTCGTCAGTAGGGAGGATGACCTCAGTCGGGACGTCGGTCGGCTCGACGACCGGTTCATCGGTAACTTCGACCGTCGGGATGTCCTCGGTCGCGACGGGCTCTTCCGTGGCGATTTCGCCCCCGCCATCCGGGGTGCCCTCCTGCGCGAGCGCAAGCTGGCTCCAACCAGGAACTGGCAGAAGCAGGGCGACGCCAAGCATGGCGGCAGCAATGAGACGGCCGGCCCGGCCGGGGCCTGGCGTTGAGCGAAAGCGCAAGTGCCTCACGTGCTCCCCCGAAATGTGCCGCATGGACACGCCCTCTCCCCGAAGCTCGATCCTGCCGCAGCCGTGCGGCCGCCCACATGGAAGATGACTCCGGGCCTGTGATATATGAAGGAGGCCGACCGGAATAGTCTACAGAAAAATCTTCGGTTTGGAATCGATGAACTATGACATCAATTTTAGAATCCACCCAAAATGGCTAGTTTTGACCTATGCGCCACAATATGCTCCCTAATGAAGGCCGTAGGGGCGGTGTTTACATCAAAGATGCAGATACAAAAAATATGTGTTGAGACACTACTTTCCAGGAGCGACCTTCCGGCGTTGCGCGCGACGGCCCGATGAACTACCGTGCGCTTACATCGCTGCCCTGGCGGCTAGACGGTCCGCGGCTCGCATGTCGGGCAACCCCGCCGTAGCCGCTTTACGCCCACAACATCGAAAGGACCTGCCCGTGCCTCGTGCTGTCTCCACCTGGTCGCTGCATCGCACGCTCGGCAACATGGTTGCGCCGGACTCATCGCCCTCCGGCGGCGCGTCGAAGGTGCTGCCGCAGGGCGATGGGATCACGTTGCTGGACCTGCTGCCAGAACTTGCGGCCCACGGCTACGACACCGTTCACCTCTGTCACTTCCACCTTGCCTCGCGCGATGCCGCCTACCTCGCCTCCGTCAGGGAGTCGCTGGCGACGAACGGGATCACGCTCGATTGCTTCCTCATCGATGATGGCGACCTCACCGCGCCGGACGCCGATCGCCACGAGGCCTGGTACGGCGAGTGGCTGGATGTCGCGGAAGCCCTCGGCGCGCGGCGGGCACGGATCGGTGCGGGGCGCGCCGCCCCCACGCCGGAGCTCCTTGCGGCGAGTGGGGAGCGGCTTGCCCGCCTGGCGTCCGCGCATTCGGCTGTGCGTGTGGTGACGGAGAACTGGCTGGAGATGACGCCGGACGCCGGGGCCGTGCTTGCCGTGCTGGAGGCAGCGGGCGATGGCGTCGGCCTGCTGATCGATCTCGGCAACTGGACGGGCGCGGCCAAGTACAACGATCTCGCATTGCTCGCGCCGCGCGCAGAGACCTGCCACGCGAAGTGCCATTTCTCGGCGGCTGGCCCGGACGAGGTGGATTTCCGCCGTTCGCTGGCAGTGCTGCGGGACGCCGGGTTCGACGGCCCGCTTGCCCTGATCTACGACGGCCCGGATGCCGACGAATGGGCGAACCTCGACCGCGAGTGGGCCATCGTTACGGATGTCTTTGCGGGAGATACGGTCCCTGCTTGACCGATTCCCGAAGCATGCGGAGAAGCTGAGGGGTGTGGTCGCCTGCGGCGATCGCGGGGCGACATGTCGGGACCGGATCACTCCTCGGCGCCAGCCGCGGGCATGGGAGAGGCCAGGAGCGATCGCCAGATCGCTCCCGGCTGGGCGAGCATCGTGGGCGGGAATTCGCAACGAGGCTATCCGGCCGGAATCCTCCGGTCAGGACTGGCCCTCGGCGGCGTTCCAGTTCGCGATGTTCCAGAAGCTCAGCGCGAAGCGGGGACCAATTGCCACGTTCTCGGGGCGGATGCGGTTGCTCAACGCATACGGCGCGTCAGTCCGTTGCACGAGCGGGATATGCACCACGTTCTCGATCACGAGGTCATTGAGCGCGATCAGCGTCTCCAGCGCCCGTTCGGTGTCCGTCTCCTGGAGCAGTTGCTCGAAGAGTGCATCGTACTCCGCGTTCTGCCAGCGCGACGTGTTATCCCGCTGCCAGTCGTTCTCCCGCTGCGCGATGTTCTCGCCGTTCGGCCCCGCATACCAGGCGTTCAGGTACGAGGTCGGGATGGGGCTGGTCGGTCCGTTCGCTGCGAGGTCGACATCCCAATATTTGTGGCTGGAGTTCTGGTCATTTCCCGGCGAGCCATCGAAGTAGACCGAGCTGTCGACCTGAAGCAGTTCGACACGCGCCCCGATCGCCTCCCAGTTCTCCTTGATGACGGCCTGCTCCTTCTGGCGCACCGAGCTCACCGGTGCCGCCAGCGTCAGGGCCAGCTCGGTCCCATCCTTCTTGCGGACCGCCCCATCCAGCGTCCAGCCCGCCTCATCGAGAAGCGCCGCCGCCTGGTCCGGATCGTACGCCCACGAGGTGTTCGATGAGGAGAACGACGCCAGGCCGCTGAGGATGTTGGCGGTCGCAGGCTGGCCTTCGCCGTAGAACCGCTCGGCGATCACATCGCGCTGAATCGCGAGGTTCAGGGCCTGGCGTACCTTCAGGTCTCCCAGGATCGGATGTGGCGTGTCCTTCTGCGAGCGCTGGCCATCGACTTCGGCCTTTGGGTCGGAGAGGTTCAGGCTCAGCCCCTCGATCAGGACGCCGGGGAACGTGTGGAACGTCCCCTTGCCGCCATCGGCCTCGATCTGGGCGATGATCTCCGGCTCCACCTGCAGGTTCCAGGCGAAGTCATACTCTCCGGTCTGCAGGACCGCACGCGCCGCCGAGGCGGGATCGCCGCCGCCCTTCAGCAGAACGCGCGAGAAGTAGGGCTTCGTCGGCTCCCGATACTGCTCGTTCGCGATATAGGTGATCTGGTCGTTGACGGAGAAGGTTTCGACGACGAACGGACCGGTGCCGATCGGGTTGGTAAGGAAGGCGTCGTTCTTGTTGGCGGGATCGTCGCCGAATGCGTGGGCCGGGTAGATCGGCCCGATGTGCGAACCGGTGAACGGCTCGAACCAGGTCACCGACGGGTTCTTGTACGTCACGACGACGGTATGGTCATCCGGTGTCTCGATCGCTTCGATCGTATCCCAGACGGCGAAGCTGACCGAGGCATTGCTCTCGGTGGTGATCCACTGCCAGGTGAACTGCACGTCCCGGGCGGTGAACGGCTCGCCGTCGCTCCAGGTTACGCCGGGCAGCAGCGTGAACGTTACCTGGCTCAGGTCCGTTGCAAGCTGGCCGTTCTCGGCGGTTGGGACCTGCGTGACGAGGTTCGGGATGATCGTGCCGTCCGGTAGGAAGTGCAGCAGCGGTTCCACAACGAGGGCGGCCGCGAGAAAGTCCTTGTCGCCCGATCCACTGTGTGGCGCGGCGACACTGGGCGCCTGCCAGACGAGCAGCCGTAGCTCGCCGCCAGCGCCCCGTTCCTGGGTATCGGTCCCCGCTGCGGGACGAGATCCCGATATGGCGGCGGGCGAAGCCGCTGGCGAGGCGGATGGCGATGCTGACGGCGACGGCGTCTGCGCAGCTACCTCACCCCGCGCCATAGCGGCGATCGCGGCTGCCGAGAGCCCGAGGGCCGAGGCCTTCTGTGTGAATGCCCGACGCGAGAGAAACCCGCTGCGATACTGCGCCGCCAGGGCAGCGAGATGGGGGATCTCGTTCATGGTCATGCCTCCAGAGACATACAGGAATACACCCGCCGATCCGTGCGACCGGCGGGAACAGCGCGGGGCCGACCTCATGGTGTGCCGGCCCCGGCGCCAGGCGGTATGTGGTTGACCGCCGGGGAGGCTACTGGCCGTCGGCGGCGTTCCAGTTCGCGAGATTCCAGAAGTAGCCGACGAACGGGTGCTCGAAGTCGAGGTTCTCGTAGCGCAGGCGGTTTCCGATCGCTGTGAAGAACGCCCGCACCAGAATCGGCACCACCACCACGTTGTCGATCAGGTAGTCGTTCATCTGGATCAGGATCTTCTGCGCGTCCTCATTGGTTGTCACCTTGAGGAGCGAGTCGTACAGGGCGTCGTAGTCGGCGCTGGCAAACCGCTGGACATTCGCCTTCTGCCAGTCGTTCTCCTTCTGCGAGATGTTTTCCCCGTTCGGTCCGGCATACCAGACACTGAGGCGGGCCACCGGGATCAGCGAGGAGATATCCGCCGACCAGATGGCGCTGTCCCAGTAGAAATGTTGCAGGTTCTGGTCGTTGCCTGCGGAAGAATCGAAGAAGATCGTGCTGTCGGCCTGCACCAGATCGACCTTGAAGCCGATCTTCTCGAGGTCCTGCTTGATGACCTCCTGCGTCTTCTGCCGCACCGAATTGACGCTCGCCGCGAACGTCAGCGCCAGCTGCACGCCATCCTTCTCGCGCACGGACCCGTTGAGCACCCACCCCGCGTCGTCGAGGATCTGGTTCGCCTTGTCGAGGTTGTATTCCCAGCTGGTGTTCGGCGACTCGAAGAAATCGGAGCCGCTAAGGATATTCGCCGTCGCCAGGTCCTCGCTGCCGTAGAACTCCCGCGCGATCAGATCCCGCTGCACGGCCAGGTTGATCGCCTGGCGCACGGCGAGGTCGGTGAGGAACGGGTGCGGCGTGTCCTTCTGCGAGCGCTGGCCGTCGACCTCCGTGTTTGGGTCGGAGAAGTTGAGGTAGAGCACCTCAAGCGTGGCGCCGCGCGTCTCCACGATGCGGCCAGCAGTGCCGTTCTCCTCCAGGTCCTTCAGGACGGCAGGCTCGGCCTGCACGTTCCACGCGAAGTCGAACTCACCCGTCTGCACGACGGCGCGCCCGGCGGAGATGGCATCGCCGCCGCCCTTGAAGAGCACGCCAGAGAAGAAGGGCTTGTTCGGCTCGCGGTAGTTCTCATTGATGACGAAGGTGCCCTGGTCGTTCGGCGTGAACGATTCCACCTTGTACGGCCCGGTGCCGATCGGGTTCGTCAGGAAGGGGTCATTCCGGTTCTTCGGGTCGTTGTTGAAGACGTGCGCCGGGTAGATCACGCCCAGCGTGTTTCCGGTGAAGGCGTCGAACCAGTTCACCAGCGGCTGGTCGTAGTGCGCGACGGCCGTGAGGTCGTCCACCACTTCCACGTTCGAGATCCGGCTCCAGACATCGTAGCTGGTGGAGGTGTTGGCCGGCTCGACGATCCATTGCCAGGTGAAGGCGATGTCCTTGGCTGTTACTGGCTCGCCGTCGCTCCAGACGATGCCGGACCGCAGCTTCAGGGTCACTGTGGACAGATCGGCGGCGAGCAGGCCGTTGTCCTGGGTCGGGGTCGCTTCGAGCAGGACCGGCTGGATGGAGCCATCCGGGAAGTACTGGAGCAATGGCTCGAAGACCATGTTGCTTGCCGAATCTCCGGCCGCGTGCGGCGCGAGCACGGTCGGAGCCTGCCACCAGAGGATGCGGAGCTGGTCGCCCTGGCCGCGTGTCTGGTTCTCGGTTCCGAACGCAGGCCGCTGATACGCGCTGGTCGCTGCCGGGGACGCCGCGGGAGATGCGCCCGGCGAGGCGGCTGGTGTCGAGCCGTCTGCGGGCGTTTGCGCCGCGAAGACGTTCCCGCCATTCGCCAGGAAGGCGGCCGCGGCGGCGGAGACCCCAGCCGCCGTGGCGCGCTGGAGGAACGCGCGGCGGTCGAGGTCTCCCCTGCGGAATCGGGTGTAGAGGTCGTTGATGGCCGGGCTGGAGGATGCAGAACGGGCGGTTTCGAAGGTCATGCCGGAGTGCTCTTTCTTGTCTATGCTCGTGGGGTGATCTGCTCGCGACGACATCGTGTCCACTGCCGTGTCACCCGCTCAACAGGCCGGCTCCAGGCGCGACGGCGTGGGCATGCCCTGCCGTGGCCGGCACCACTCGTGGAGCGGCCGCCAGGGAAACGCCGGGTGCCGGACGGATGAACGGACGATCACAAAGAAACTCCCTCGTCGGGGAGACAAGGGAGCGATCGGGCGGCGCCTCGGATGAGGGACCGGCGGTCGTTCCCTCATCTTCCAGGTAGAACCTGTCGGACTTAGCACCTGTTCGCCGTGGCGAATGGTTGCTGGAGCGTCAACGGGCCGATCCCTCTGCTCCTCTCGATGAGGCAACGCTTCATTTGTTGAAGGAACTGTACGGGGTACCGTTCCTGCCGTCAAGGACCGCTGCTGTCCCGAAAACGTCCGAGGCGAGGATGACCCTGGTCGCACCATCGACCGGGGTCATCCTCGCCTCGTTTGCGATCAGGAATTCCTACTTCAGCTGATCGTCCGGGGCGTTCCAGTTCGCGATATTCCACAACGGCAGCACGAAACTGGGGCCGTTCGCCAGGTTCTCGTTCCGCACCTTGTTGGAGAGCGCGTAGGTGCTGAAGGCTCGCTGCACGATCGGGATCGACACCACGTCGGCGATCAGCAGGTCGTTCATCTGGATCAGGAGCCTCGCAGCCTCCTGCGCATCCAGCGTCTTCTCCAGCTGCTCGTAGAGCGCGTCGTAGTCGGGATTGTTGTAGCGCTGCGTGTTGTTCTTTGCCCAGCCATTCTCCTTCTGGGCGATGTTCTCGCCGTTCGGCCCGGCGTACCAGTGGAGCATCCAGGAGACGGGGAGCGGCGAATAGGGGCCGTTCGTCCACATATCGAGATCCCAGTACATGTGGTAGAAGCTCTGCTCGTTGGCTGGATCGCCGCCGAAGAAGATGGACCCGTCTACCTGCCCCAGTTCGATGGACGCGCCGAGCTTCTCCCAGTCCGCCTTGACGATTGCCTGTTCCTTCTGCCGGACCGGGGTGATCGAGGTCCAGTAGTCGAATGCGAGCTTCACGCCATCCTTGCTGCGCTTGCCGGAGGAATCCTTCGTCCAGCCGGCATCGTCCAGGGCCTTGTTCGCGGCGTCGAGGTCGAAGCTCCAGGTCGTGTTCGGGGAGGTGAAGGACTCCAGCCCGGTCAGGATGTTTGCGGTCGGGTGCTCGCTCTGCGGGTTGTAGAGCTGCTTGGCGATCAGTTCCCGGTTGACGGCGAGGTTGAGTGCCTTCCGCACCTCGGGCTGGCTGAAGAGCGGGTGCGGCGTGTCCTTCTGCGACCGCTGGCCGTCCACTTCCTTGCGCGGGTCGGAGAAGTTGAAGTTCAACATCTCGACGGTGGTGCCTGGTTCGGAGAAGACCTTGCCATACTTGCTGCCGGTCGCCATCTCCGTGATGATCTCCGGCTCCACCTGCAGGTTCCAGGCGTAGTCGAACTCGCCTGTCTGCAGGACGGCCCGGCCCGCCGAGGCGGGATCTCCACCCCCCTTCAGATAGATGGACGTGAAGTATGGCTTGTTCGGGTCCCGATAATGCTCGTTGATCGCATAGCGGGCGGAGTCGTTGGCCTTGAATTCGGTGACGACGTACGGCCCGGTGCCGATCGGTGCGAGCAGGAAGGCCTCGTTCTTGTTGGCCGGATCGTTGTTGAAGGCGTGGGCCGGGTAGAGGTTGCCGTTGTAGTTGCCGGCGAACGGCTCGAACCACGTCGCCGACGCCTTCTTGAAGGTGACGATGGCCGTCCGATCGTCCTTCGCCTGGATCCCGGCAATCTCGTCCCAGATCGCGAACACGGTGGCGCTGTTGGAGGCGGTGGTGACCCACTTCCAGGTGAAGATCAGGTCGTTCGCCGTCACCGGAGTGCCGTCGCTCCAGAGCAGGTCCTTCAGGAAGATGAAGGTGGCGCTGGTCAGGTCCTCCGCCAGCAGGCCGTTCTCGACCGTCGGGACCTGCTCGACGAGGTTCGGGATCAGCGAGCCATCGGGCAGATAGTGCAGCACCGGCTCGACCACGGGCGCGGCGGCAAGGTAGTCCTTGTCGCTGAGGGCGTTGTGGGGCGCGGCGACGGTCGGCGCCTGCCAGATGATGAGGCGGAGCTCGTCGCCCGCGCCGCGCGTCTGCTTCGCGGTGCCGAAGTCCGGCGCGCCACTGCTCGTGCCGGCGACGGGCGATGCGGCAGGCGACGCCTCGGGCGAGGTGTCCGGCGTTGCGTTCTGGGCCGTGAACGCGAACCCGTTTCGCGATGGTTGGCCGCTGGCCGCCTGGGCCCCAGCATTCGCCAGGAAGGTGGCGGTTGCGGCGCTCACCCCCATCGCGGTGGCGCGGCGGACGAATGCCCGGCGGGAGACGGCCCCCTCCGTAAAGGCGGCGTAGAGCTGGGCGAGCGGCGAATCGTTTGGCTGGGAGGTGGTCATCGCGGTCGTTCCTGGAGGTGGCGGCACGGACACCGTGCGCGTGGCAATGGGCGCGTGAGGTCGGCGGAATCGCGATGCTGCTTGCATCGTGCAAACGAGTGGTCGCATCGTCGATTGTAGGGGGATTCCGTGCCGTTGCAACCGCCTCGCCAGGCCAGGACGTCAGCGGCGGGGTGACCGGCGTTCTCGCAGGTGATCGAAGGCGAATGGGGCGTGGATGGCCAGCGAGAGCAGCCAGGCCAGGATTGGCCAAATGACCCACCAGCCGCCGCCGCTTGCATCGTCCCGGCCGTGGAAGAGGTTGATGATCCCCAGCCCGAGGCAGATGGCGCCGCCCCCTACCAGATGGGCGCCGAACGCGCTCGGCTTCACCAGCGTCGCCCCGGCATGGGCAGCCAGCACGATGGCCCAGATGCCGATCGGCCAGATGGCCCAGATGGTGTCGCGGTTGGTAATGAGATTGAGGGCGAGCAGATCGATCGCCACGACAGCGAACACGAAGCCATGCATCGCCAGCCCGCGCTGGCGAGCAATAGCGGCGCGGATGCCTGTGGCGCGGCCTGCGGCGTGGTCCGGCGAGCGGGAGGTGGGCGTGGATGGTGTGGATGCCGGTGGCATGCGCGCTCCTGAGACGGCCGGTCGCCAGACAATGGAGGGACCGGCGATGGTTGCTGCTTATCCAGCATACGCACCGCCGATCCTGTCCGGCGAGGGCGGCGGGGCGAATTTGCAGCTATCCCCCACCGACTCTGCTGCTGATGTTCGCCGGCACCGCGAAGGCGAGCGCCGCGGGATCGATCAGCCACGGCCGCGAATCAGTACCACCCCCGCAATCAGCACCACGACGCCGAGTGCCCGCAGCGGATCGACCGGGCGCTGGGTGAGTCCGAAGGCGCCGATGTGGTCCAGAAGCACCGATGTCGTGAGCTGACCGGTCACCACGGCCGCCAGGTAGACGCCGAGGCCGATCCGTTGCCCTGTCCACGCCGCCGCGATGAGATAGGGAATCGAGAGCGCGCCCGTCACCAGCAGATACCACGGCAGCCCACGCCCGGCCAGCAGGAGCATCCCCACGAATCCAGCTCCCAGCAGGCCGAGCACCCACCACTGGGTGAACGGGGCCGGAAGACGCACCGTGCCCCGCCCGCTGGCCAGCAGGACGCCGCCAAGCAGGAGCGCCATCCCGCCGAGCGAGGCCAGCATCGAGATCCACGTCGCGCCAAGCGGCCCGCGCTCGCCCCGGATGCCGGTGAGCAACGCCAGTTGAAGCGTATTTACCCCGCCGGCTGCCACCGCGACGAGGATGACGCCGATATCTGCCAATCGCATCGCGCTGTCCTCGATCCTGGCTATGCGGGAATGGACGATGCCGAGATCGGGAATCAGCCCTGATCCTTGTCCATATACTCCTGGATCTTGCGCTGTTCCCAGTCGCTGTCCAGCCGAGCCGAGGGCCCGAAGGCATTCCATGCCTGGAACGCAAGCCCGATGGCCCAGAAGATCAGTGGCCAGAAGAACCACCAGGGGCGCCCGGTGACCAGGTTGATGACGAAGAGCACCACCCCGACGACCACGAATCCCCCGAGGCTCTTGTAGAACGCCGAGAGGCGATCGACTCTCGCCTTCGCCCGCTGGTAGCGCGGGTCTGCCGGATCAGCCATCGTTGCTTCCTTCTTCTCTCACGCTCGTGTCACGTGCCGGGAACCATGCCGTCAGGATAGCAGCCCTGGCGTCATGTGCGAACGGTCCGGGCTGCGCGCGGAGATTGTCGGAGCCGGATGACAGGGAGCCGGGATGCATGCATCCCGGCTCCCTGTCATCAACATGGACGGGTTGTGGACCGCCCCCCGCTATGGACGGGTGCCGTTCCAGTTCGCGATGTTCCAGTAGAGCAGCTCGAACGGTCCGTAGCCGATGTTCTCCTCGGTCAGCCACCGGGCCATCGAGAACTTCTCACCGACATCGACCAGGGGAATGACCGCGTGGTCGGTGATCAGGATGTCGTTCAGCTGGATCAACTGCTGGCGCAGCGCCTCGGCATCCGTCTCCTTCTCGGCGGCCTCGAAGACCGTGTCGTACTCGGGGTTGATATAGCGGAAGGTGTTGTCCTTGGACCAGGAGTTGTCCTTCTGCGCCACGTTCTCGTTGTTCGGCCCGGCGTACCAGTTGCGCATCAGGCTGAGGGGCAGCGGCGAGCCAGCGCCCATCTGGTGCATGTTCATGTCGTAGTACATGTGGCCGGTGTTCTGGTCGTTGCCCGCTGCGGAGTCGAAGTAGATGCTCCCGTCGATCTGCATGAGCTCGACGCCGATACCGGCGTCCTCCAGGTTCTTCTTGACGATCGCCTGGATCTTCTGACGCACCTGGTTGATGGTGGTGGCGTAGGTGATCTTCAGTTCCACGCCATCCTTCGAGCGCTTGTCTCCGGTCCAGCCGGCGTCCTCGAGCACCTGCCTGGCCTTGTCCTGGTTGAACTCCCAGGCGTCGGCGGTCTCCGGAGACCTCAGGGCCGGAATGCCGGAGATCACGCTGTTGCTCGCCTTTTCCCCCAGGTCGGCGAAGAAGAGCTGCTTGGCGATCAGATCGCGGTCGACAGCCAGCGCCATCGCCTCGCGTACGGCCGGATCGCCCAGGCGCGGGTTCGGCGTGCCGACATGCGACCGCTGGCCGTCCACCTCAGTGTCCGGGTCGGAGAAGTTGAGATGCAGCCGCTCGGCATAGACACCGGAATAGACCACCAGCTTGCCGGGACCGCTGTCGCTCTGGAGGCTGTTCAGGAGTTCCGGCTCGATCTGGGTGTACCAGGCGAAGTCGTAGTCTCCCGTCTGCAGGACGGCGCGGGCCGCCGAGGCCGCATCGCCGCCGCCCTTCAGGGTGACCTTGCTGAAGAAAGGCTTGTTGGCCTCGCGGTACTTCTCGTTGGCCACGTAGCTCACCGAATCGTTCGGGCTGAACGATTCCACGACATATGGGCCGGTGCCGATCGGGCTCAGGCGGAAGGCGTCCAGCCCCTCCTGCCCCTTCCCGTCAAGGACATGCTTGGGATAGATGGAACCGGCGGCCGAGCTGGTGAAGGGCACGAACCAGATCGGTGTCGGACCGGTGAAGGTGACCACCGCCGTCTCCGGATCCGGCGTGTCGATCGACTTGATCGCCTCCCACAGCCCCGACGTGGTGGAGGCGTTTTCCGGCGTGGTGATCCACTGCCAGGTGAACTGGACATCGGCCGAGGTGAAGGGCTCGCCGTCGCTCCAGGTCACGCCGGGCAGCAGCTTGAAGGTCACCACGCTGGAATCGGCATTGATCAGCCCATTGGCCTGCGAGGGGACCTCGGTAATCAGGGTCGGGATCAGCAGGCTGTCCGCCGAGTAGTGCATCAGCGGTTCGAGGACAAGCTGTGCCGCGAGCCCGTCCTTGTCCCCGGTGATGTTGTGAATGCTCAGCTGGGACGGCGCCTGCCATTGCAGCAGGCGAAGCTCGCCGCCAGCGCCACGGGTCTGCCCTTCGGTTCCGGCGGATGGTGCGACGGCAGCGCCCATGGATGCGGCTGGGGAGGCTGCCGGCGACGCGCCCGGCGATGCTTCTGGCGTGGCATCCTGCGCTGCGACGCCCTGGGCGAGGAACGCCGCCGTTGTCGCGGAGACCCCGAGGCCGATGGCCGCTTCCACGAAGCGGCGGCGTGAGATGGAGCCGGCCCTGAACGCCTCGTAGAGCGCTTGGACCGGGCCGGATGGAGCAGGCGTTGTTTCACGAGACATGGAAAGACCCTTTCCTCGATATGGTGTCGAATCCGCCCCATCGGTGCCAGGCTGCGGCGCGACGGAGTCGCAGGCGTCCCGAACGGCTGCCTCATCGCCCGCCGCACGGAGGATGAGCCATGCCGGTTGGATGGTCATGGGCGATTCTAGCGCACAACTGCTGGATACACGCGGCACGATGGGTGGAACATCTCCCATTCCCGGGTGCGGCGCCGGTTGGACGATCGCCGGATGAGCGCGGACAATGCCCGGAGTGGAGATGAAACGTACCTTGGGGAGGGATTGTCGTGAGGGGCTGGATCGTGACACGTGTTGCCGCCGGGATGCTGGCGATCTCGGCCATCACGGCATCGGGGGCGGACACCGGCGCGCTCGCTCAGGCGGCCATCTCGGGGAATACCGGGTCGCCGTGCTCGCTGCCATTGACGCTGGCGAGGCCGGTCGCTTCCCCGGTTATGGCAACCCCGGTGGCGGAGGTGGATGCGGGCACGGAGCGACTCGCGGGGCGGCTTGGCGGTTCGCTGGATTCGTGGATCGCGGCCTATGGCGAGGGCGGCCCCGGTTCGACCGACACGGTGCAGACGTATCTCTGGAAGGGGTGCGGACCCGGCTCGAAGGCCACCTTCGCGAA
>Ga0164243_10003679_pt1 | contig 24468 bp, 23 predicted proteins | sample OricompcompostOP_FD_108781 | JGI IMG/M metagenome (GOLD analysis project Ga0164243, IMG submission 108781) | Organic Plus compost microbial communities from Emeryville, California, USA - Original compost - Organic plus compost (OP) | ecosystem: Engineered > Solid waste > Mixed feedstock >...
CCTCGTCGACCCTGCCCCGGTCCGCCGGGCCTGGCACGAGCACCTCGCCGGCACACACAATTGGCAGCATCCGCTCTGGGGCGTCTTGATGCTGGAAGCCTGGCGCGAGCGGTGGGGCTGAACAGCCAGAGCTCCCGCAGCTGCCCTTGTCTTGGCGCAATTTCCTGTTTCTTCATGTCGCGCAGCATTGCCAGAAAGTACAATTCACACCGCGATCCCGCTCGAATCGACCACATTAATCGCGCATAAGTTGCGCTTGGCCTTACATGGTCGAATTTCTCGCTCGTAATCTCGCGTGCTGATAAGTGCCCGAAAATTGGACGCGACCTCCCATCGCTATGAAATCGACTGATTCCGATATCTCGGTCGCTACGAGCGCATCGGGCACAGGCCGCTGCGAAGGGCCCTTGCATCGTCTCCCCATGCTCGACCTTCTCGGCAAAATTTCAACCGTAGCGCTGCATCTACTCCTGATCCGGTTCCTATCCGGTACAGGCTTTCTCTTTGCGCTGTGGCTTTGCCCGGTTGAAGTATTTTCGGAAGTCGGCCTTTACATTGCGGCGCTTACGCTTGGCGGACTTGTCGTTTTCGGCCGGTATGAGCTGCTCATTATTCGCGCACATGATGAGCAGGAATGCAAAGACGCCGTCCAGCTATCCGTGACAGTCAGCACAGGCCTTGTAGGTGTGACGCTGCTCGTCGGTTTGGCGGCTTACGCATTCTTTGGGTCACCGATCGGAATAGTGTTTGCCGCAGCGCTGTTCGCGCGCGCGTGGTTACGCCTGGGCCTGACGCTTGCCACTCGCCATGGTCGATACGATGTGGCCATGAAGGCCTTGTTGCCACACACCGTCGCTCAGCCGCTTGTGCTGGTCCTCCTCCTCCAAAGCGGCCATGACCCGCTTACCTCGTTCATTCTCTCGGATTTGGCCGGCCATGTTATCGCTGCCGCCGGCGCGTGCATCAGCGAGAGGCGGACAGTGACTTTCTCACTGCGACAACCCCGCGAGCGCGAACGAATTGCTGCGCTGGCGTGGGCCAACCGAAGCCTGCCAACCGTCAACTTGGCTGCCGCCGCGTCGGCAAGCTTATTTGCGGTGACGCCGCTGTTTTTCCTTCCCGCGCTAGAAGACGCCGTCCTCGCCGGTACGCTCGCCTTGCTGTTTCGAATCTTGGACGTACCGGCATCGATGGCAAGCGCTTCTGTGGGACCAATTCTCAACAAGGCGGTCTCCGATCATCTCCGCGGGCTCGCGAGTTGGCCGCTACAGCGCATCTTCCTGCTGCCACTGTTCATCGCCGGTGGCATGTTCAGCGTCATTTCAATTGCCGCGGGCGTCCTGAACGCCCTGAAAATCAGCCCCACCGCGTGGGAGCAGGCACTCACCATCCTCCCAGTGGTCGCTCTATTCCAGGCCGGAATTGCTGCGGCAGCCCCCCTAATCGACCTCGCGACATTAGGGGGGCGCCGATGGGGATTGATGGCTCTTAACGTCACGGCCACCGGCATTGCGGTCGCCACCCTGCTCGCTTGGCACGGCAGGCCCGTTTTCGCCATCATTTTGGCTGGCGTCATTGGTCTTGCCCGCGTAATTGTCATGAGTTTGTGGCTACCCAGAATTAGGCGTTTGGTCGCTGGCTATAGCTCGGAGTAACCACTCGACAGCAATGTGGAGTTAACTTGGACATTCTCCCTCTTCTGTTGCCAATCGGCGCGGGAATTACCGTCTTCGGCCTGATCACGCTTTCAATGCCGGTGCTGCGAAGTCATGCGCTCGCACGTCCAAACCAAAGGTCTTCGCACAAGGTCCCCACGCCTCAGGGCGGGGGAATATTCATCATCGCGGCGACAATCCTTGTCGCCGGGTTAGGCATCTACTCGGAGGCGCTCTTTAAAGATCAACCAGCCACACTCGTCTGCCTGCTCGGAGGCACCGTTTTACTCGCCACAATTGGTGCCATCGACGACCTCCGCGCCCTCGAAGCACTGCCGCGCTTCTTATTGCAAACGAGCGTGATTTTCGCTGTCGTTGCGACCTTGCCCGCCGGTTTCCGTGTCATCGACGCCCTCCCCTGGTGGGTCGAACGCGCCTGCATCTTCATCGCGCTGCTTTGGTTCGTGAACCTCGTGAATTTCATGGACGGTATCGATTGGATGACAGCGGGTGAGATCGTTCCGGTCACGGCGGCGCTCGCTATCTTTGGCCTCATGGGGGCATTGCCCCGCGATGCGACCTTGATATCTCTCGCTCTCTGCGGCGCTATTATCGGCTTTGCGCCGTTCAACCGGCCGGTGGCGCGACTATTTCTCGGCGATGTCGGCAGTCTGCCGATTGGATTGATCGTGGGCTGGCTGCTTGCGCTGCTGGCAGCCGACCACCTGGTCGCCGCGCTGCTGCTGCCGCTCTATTACTTGGCCGACGCGACAATCACGCTGCTGCGCCGTCTCGCGGGCGGTGAGCGCATCACGCAGGCGCACCGTAGCCACTTCTATCAACGTGCCATGGACAGCGGACTCTGCGCCTACACGATCGTTGGGCGAGTCTTTCTGGTAAATATCGCGTTGGCGACTCTAGCGGCGATCGCACTGCAAAATGCAGCAATCTTGGCGCAGGCAGTTTGCCTGGTCGCCGGTTGCGCCATCGTTGCGGCGCTGCTTTGGAGCTTCAACCGGCAAGCCCCGCTGCGCCCGGCGTAAGAATACGCAACGCCCGCGAGGCCGGTCGGCACTTCCATGTCGCGACAACCCGCGACCCGAGTATCGTCTATTCGAAGACGATGAACTCGTGATCCCCGGTGTAGCCGGCCTGCTTGAAGATCCACTCCCATTCCTCTGGCGTATGGAACGCGCGGCAAGTGAGCTGCCAGTACATCAAGTTCACCTTCTCACGCTCGTTGCGATAAGCCTCAACGCAGATGAATTTGCCGCCACGACCGACGCGCTCGATCTCCTGCAACGCGGCATGCAGATCATAGTTGTACAGGTTGTGCAGCGTTGTGATTGATATGACCAGATCGAAGTGCTTGTCCGGGAACGGCAGCTTGTTGGCGTTGGCGACCTGAAGGAAAGGCTTCACGTCCTCTATCGCGTGATCGATCGCATATTGCGAAATATCGATGCCCGCGATCTCGACTCCAGGGACCGCCTCAGCGAAATCATGTAAGAGGAAACCCTTGCCGCAGCCCACGTCGAGCACGCTCATGCCCGGCTTGATGCCGTAGAGCGCGACCATAGCATCGGCGACCTTTCGCCAGCGGCCATCATACTTATAGCCGCCATAGCCGGTCTCACGGCTCCCATCCCAATAGTCGTAGTCGAACTTGATCGCCAGCTCGGCGACCTCCGCCTTGTCGCGCTGGGTCACGCGCGCCAGGTAATCCCTCTTCGTGGATTTATGGATAAGGCTGACGAAATCGCGATACGCCATTGCGGCCTCCGGAAAGCTTCAAGAGAAGATGAGCGAAAGATAGCGTTCCGCACTGCGGAGCTGATGCACCGTGCGACTTTCGCCGTCGCGTGCGGCAAACGCCCGCCGGCGCGCTCCGAGCGCGGAGAATTCGTTTAACATGATACAGACCCACTTGATCCGGTAGGCATCGAGCAGCAAACACGCGCGCCAGAGGTCTTCTTCCTGGAGAGAGAGCGCACGGGCAAGGCGGTCCGTGAAACCAGCATAATGGCTCAATGGCGCGGGCAGTTCCGGCTGGCAGAAGAAATCGCAGATCAGCTTGGCCGGATCGTCGCGCCCCGCATATTCGAAGTCGAGGAACGTCGCATGCCCGTGCTCGTCGATCAGCGCGTTGTGAAAACCGAAGTCGGACGGCGATACGATCTCGCGCGCGATCGGTGCCGTGAGCGCTACGCCGCGCGCGTCCGCCTTCCTGGCGATGCCGGACCTGACCCGTTGCCAGGCGGGATCGAGCTTGTTGGTGACGAAATCGCTCGCCTCCTGCACATGCGGTGCCCTCTCGTCGAGTTCGCGCAACCGCTCAATACGGCGATCCACGGCTAACAGGTGGCTGCCGAGCGAGAAGCACGCTTCCGAAGCCGGCGCAAGTTGGTGCGGCTCGGCTGGTGAGCCATTGATAGCTACTACAAAGTCGGCGGCCTGCGCAATCAGATCACCGTCGACACTTTTGGTGCGCGCGCCCGCGACGAGGTTATAGAGCGCGCAATGTCTGGCCGGATCGCTCGCCAGCGGTTGCGGCACATCACGGACACCACGCTTAACGACATAGTTTAGAAAGCGCCATTCGGCTTGGAGCCGATCGCGCGGATCGCGCGGATCGTAATGATAGCATTTCAGGACAACGCAGGCACCGTCTTTGAGACCGACCCGAAAAACCTGATTGTTTCGACCACCCGCCAACGGCTCGACGCCTTCCGCCACGCCAAGGCCGGCTTCCCGGAGAAGGTCGCTGGCCAGTTCGTACGGTGACGGCGAGATCATGGGCGCGTCCCGATCAGCAGCGCTGTAATCTCGCTCCAGGAACGGCACGTCTCGAAACGAGCTTGCGCCTCTCCGCCCTGCGGCGCAAAGAGAATACGGCGACAGCGTTCGGGCAGCCCGGGCATCGCCAGGATTTCCGGCAGATCATCGATAAATACGTCGCAATTCAGTGCCGCGGCGCGGTCGATCTTCTGCTCTTTGGTTTCCTCGAAGAATATCTGCTGCCGCGGCACGGCATCCGCGCCGGCGAGCTCGCGGTCCTGCAGGAACGCCCGCGCGGCCTCGTGCATGTCGTACTTTGGTCCCAGCAGCGGAAACCGCGTCTTATGGCTGACAATGAACACATCGTGCGCGCCCGCCCGCGCCGCAGCGACGAAATCGCGAAAACCGTCATAAGGCCGCGCAAGCTCCATGCGCGAGCCATAGACGTAGCCCTGCAACTCCGTGAACTCGTCCTTGCGACCGGAGCCGTTCAGAAAGTCGCGGACCGCGTTCTTATCTTGCGGCAGTGTCGCGTCGATAAGACCGCGCTCTAGCGCAGCGGCGTAAAACACGCCTTCGTAACTGACGATGGTATTATCAAAGTCGACCCCGATGCGCATCGATCATGTCTTCGACATGTCGATCAGGGGACGGCCGATCTTGCCCGTCCGCAGATCATCCAAGGCCTGATTGATGTCCGCCAAGCGATAGGGCTCGGATAGAAGCTCGCGCACTGGGAAGCGGTCGCTCGTCAGCAAGCGGCCATATCGGCCGTAGTCCCGGTCCGGAACGCTGTCGCCTCCCCACGTCCCCATCAGGCTCTTACCCTGATTGAATACTGCCGGGCTAATCGTGAGCTGCGCGTCGAAACGCGCATTGCCGATCACCACCGCACGGCCGCCCTGCTGACGCGTCACGCTGATCGCTTCCGCCATGACCGACGGCACACCGGTTGCTTCGACCGCAACATCGATGCCCTGCGGCGCGATGGCCTTGATCTGCCCAGCCACATCACCGGCCGCCGGATCGACGACATGCGTAGCACCGAACAGCTTGGCAAGCGTACGACGCGACTCCTTCAGATCGACGCCGACCACCGCTGTCGCGCCTGCGAGCGCGGCCGCCATAACGGCATTCAGGCCGATGCCGCCAGTGCCGAAGATAACCACGGAATCGCCAGCCTTGACGTTTAGCACGTTGTAAACTGCGCCCATGCCGGTCGGCGCGGCGCAGCCGAGCAGAACCGCTACATCCATGGGCATGGTCTGCGGCACCAGCGTCAGCCGGTTTTCGCTCACGACGGCATGGCGCTGGAAGGTCGTCACGCCGCCAGCGTTCACCTTTTTGCCGTTCCAATCGTAGACCGCGCCGCCTGCCTCGATACCGCTGCCCTTGATCCAGGACAGCACGACTTTGTCCCCCGCCTTCACTTTAGTCACCGCCGACCCGGTTTCGAGGACCGTGCCCGAACCTTCATGCCCGAGGCAGTGCGGGCACCATTTGTCCTCGCCCTTGGCCCCGGCCACTTCCATAAGCTGCGTCCCACAGGCGCCCGAGAAGGCGATCTCGACGAGCACTTGCCCCGGCTTCAATCTCGGCACCTCAATCGTCTCAACAACCAGCGGTTTGCCAGTATCGATCAAGAGCGCGGCTTCGGTTTTCATGTCACGCAGTCTTTGTGATTAAGAACGCTGAGATAGCAGGGAAGTTCAAGAAAGTCTGGCAACAATACGTTCGGCGATCTGGTGACCAGTCAGGCCGAGCCGCTCGCGCGCATGCTCCTGCTCGCCCGACTCCTTGAAGAACTTGTCCGGCGTCCCGACGCGCATGAGCTTGCGCGTGTCGAAGCCGCTATCGACCGCCCATTCCGAGACCGCAGAGCCGAAACCGCCGATCAGGCTGTGCTCTTCGAGCGTGACCACGAGCTTAAAGCGCTGCAGCGCTTCGCTGAGGCACGCCTCGTCGAGCGGCTTCACCGTATGGAAGCTGACGACCTTCGCGCTCGTTCCGGCTTCGGCCAGATGCTTTGCTGCCTCTATCGCTTCAGGCAACATGTTGCCCGTCGAAAGCAGGCAGACATCGGCTCCGTCGGCGATGGTGATGGCCTTACCGATCTGAAAGTCGGCGATCTCACCTTTGTGGATCTTCGGCTCGCCCTTCTTGCCCATGCGAATATAGGCCGGCCTGTCCTGCTTCATGACGGCGCGCAACGCGGCCCGCACTTCCCAGGCGTCGCCCGGACAAATGACGACGAGGTTAGGCAGGACACGCAGGAAGCTGATGTCCTCGCATGCGTGATGGGTCGGCCCGAGGCCGGCATATGCAAGCCCCGCCCCTACAGCGACAATCGTGACCGGGACGTCGTGGTAGCAGACGTCCGTACGGATCTGTTCGAGGCAGCGCGTGGTCACGAACGGGGTGATGGTATAGGTCACCGGCCGAAGGCCATTCATCGCGAGACCGGCCGCAAGGCCAGTCATATTCGCTTCGGCGACGCCGCAATTGAAGAAGCGGTTCGGATGCTTGTCCTTGAACGCATCGAACAGCCGATTGCCGATGTCGCCGGACAGCATGACGACGCGGGAGTCGTCGTTTCCAAGCTTGGTCAATTCATCCGCGAAGGCGTTCCTCATGACAGGCCCAGCTCCTTCCGTGCCACCACGACTTCCTCCGCCGTCGGCGCCCGGTAATGCCAGTTGTTGTCGTCTTCCATGAAAGAAACGCCCTTGCCCTTCACAGTATGAGCAACGAAGGCCACCGGCTTACCGGAGCCGTTCGGTACCGAGGCAAGCGCCTCCGCGACCGCGCCGATGTCGTGGCCGTCGATTTCGTAGGCGTCCCAGCCGAAGCTCACCCACTTCTCGCGCAGCGGCGAAAGCTCAAGCGTCTCATTGGAGCGCGCCGTGGCCTGCCACTTGTTGTAGTCGATGACGACACAGAGATTATCGAGCCGTTGCGCCGCGGCGAACATCGCCGCCTCCCACACCGAGCCTTCGTTGCACTCACCGTCCGACATCAAGGCAAACACACGATAGCGTCCCGGCGTGCCCTTGACCCGTGCCGCCAGCGCATGACCGCAGGCGATGGGGAGACCGTGGCCGAGAGAGCCGGTCGCAGCCTCGATGCCCGGCAGCATGTTGGCCGGCGGATGCTCCGCGAGCATGCCGCCGTCCTTCGTGTAGGTCTCGAGCAGATCGCGCGAGAAGAAACCGCGATACGCCAAGGTCGCGTAGATCGCCATCGCCGCGTGACCCTTGGACAGGATGAAGCGGTCCCTAGCCTCGTGGGTCGGCTGCGCGGGGTCGATATTGAGAACGTGCCAATAGGCGGCCGTGAGAACATCAAGGCACGAGAGCGAGGACGCCAAGTGGGCGGAACCCGTTCTGTGGCTCATCTCGATGACTTCGCCGCGAAGCTCGGCCGCCTTCTTCTTCAGGAAGGCGACATCCGGCGTACTTGCGGTACGGCTCAAAGCGCTGGTCTGGCTCATGGCTTGTGCACGTAAGAGGACGGGAGGTTGGGCAAATCTTTCTCGAAGCGTCTTGCCCAGGCGACGACAGAATCGATACCGGCCTCGAGCGCGATCTCGTCCTTCCAGCCCAGTTCGGTTCGCAGCTTTGCGCTTTCGAGCATGTAAGCCGCGTCTTTGCCGGGACGTTCAGGGCCGAGTTCGACGCACTCGTCGAAGCTCTTGCCGAATTTCGCAAGAATGATCTCGACCAGCTTGCGGATCGAAACAAGCTCATAGCCCGAGATATGATAGGTTTCGCCGAGCTTGCCGTTCAACGCGATCTTCAGCGTCGCATCGGACACGTCGCGCATGTGAACGAACACGCGCACTGACACGCCGCCGCCGTCGAGCTTGAGCTTCTGTCCGGTCATCGCCGCGAACACGGTGCGCGGAATAATCCGATAAAGCTGCTGGCCGGGGCCGTAAACGTTCGCCGCCCGTGTCGAGACTGCCGGCAGCTTGTACGTGTCGACGAAGGTCTTGAGACTCATATCGCCGGCCGCTCGCGACACGGCATAGGGCGTCGACGGATTGAAGGGCGTCTTTTCGGTTACCCAGCCATCGGTGGAACCATAGACCTCTGGCGTGGTCACGTGCACGTAGCGATCGAGGAAATCGAGATCGCGCAGCAGCACGTGAAGACGCACGGTCGACACGACGTTGGTCATCATCCAGTCGTCCGGACGATCCCAGCTCTGCCCGACCATCGACTGTGCCGCGAAATTGACTACGTGGCTGAAGCGTTCGCGCTTGAGCAAGGCGGAAAGCGCGTCGAGGTCATGGTTGATGTCGACGCGCTGGAACCGAACGTTGCCCGCCCGCTTCTGCCACTTGTAGGGCAGCATGGCTTCATGTGGCTCATCCGAGCGCGAGGTCGCCACGACATCGTGGCCCTGCTCCGCGAGATAATCGACGAACGTCGCGCCAGAAAACGAGTTCGATCCCAATACCAGGAACTTCGGATCGGCCATGGATCAGGGCCGCCCCAAACCGTCGCGATGAGCGTAAAGGTGCTGCACGATCATGTGCCCGAGGATCAACTGAACGTCTTCAGCGATTTGCATATCGTTCACGGCGAAGTGAATCGGCACATCGCACATCGCTTTGGCCTTACCGCCATCGAAACCAAGCACGGCATAGCTCTTCATACCGATGAGTTGCGCCTGCTCGAGCGCGCGCAGGATGTTGCGCGAATTGCCACTGCCGGAAAAGACCAGCAGCACGTCGTCCCTCACAGCGTGGATCGCGAGCTGAGCCGAAAAGACCTCGTCGTACCCTTCGTCGTTCGCGAGGCAGCTCATCACGGCGGCATTCGCTGGCAGTGCGTTCACACGAATGCCGCGGCCTTGCTGCTTCGACCAAGCATAGAGGAAATCGTTGGCGAGATGCACCGCGTTGCCGGCGCTGCCGCCGTTACCCGCGAGAAACACCTGACGGCCCGTGCGGGCGCAGTCCAACAAGTCGTCCGCCAATTTCGCAACGGGCGTCCAGTCATAGGCCGCAAGCGCCTCACTGAGACGGCGACTATAATCGATGAAGTGAGCGCTTTCGGCTTTGACCGAAGCGGCCGGCGTCGTCTGCGCAGACCGGTCGAGCATCACACGATCTCCTTCTGCATGAAGGACATACGGTGGAAGCTCGCCTCATCCTTCCACGCGCCCTGGCGATAAAGGCCGACGAGTTCCTTGATCGCGTCTTCGATCGTCTTCTTCGGACGGAAACCGGTGGCCAAAAGGCGGTCGGAATTGATGCGGTAGGAACGCGGATCGTTCGACGGCGTGACGACGATCTCGGCGTTGACGTGACGGCCGACGGTCTGCGCGATTTCGAGAATAGACAGGTTCTCAAAACCCGCATTGAAGATGCCGGTATGCTCGGGGTGGTCGAGCAAGAATATGTAAAGATCGGTGATGTCATCGATATGGACGTTCGGGCGATACTGATCGCCGCCGAACACCGTGATGCGGCCGTTCTTGAGTGCCAGCATCGTCAGCATGTTGACGGACACGTCGTTACGCATTGTCGGCGAGAAGCCGCAAACCGTCGCCGGCCGCACGATCTGCACAACCATGTCTTCCTTGTAGGACAGCAGGATGCGCTCGGCGCACATCTTGGTCTTGTTGTACTCGCTGATCGGAACCAGCTCGAGGTCTTCAGTCACCTGCAGCTCGTCCTTCACGCCGTACACGCTGCCGGACGACGCGAAAATGAACCGTTTGATGCCGCTGCGCTTCGCCTTGTCGGCCAGCCGCATCGTGGCGAGACAGCTCACCTCCCACGTGAGCTTCGGATCGAGATCGCCGGCGGGGTCGTTCGCGATCGACGACAGGTGAACGATCGCGTCGATACCGGCGAGATCGTATTCTTCGGGATTGCGGATGTCGCCTTTGATGACGAACAGATTCGGGTGCGGACGAAGGTTGTTGCCGAACCACTGAATGTCGAAGGCCACCACTTGGTGACCGCGCTCCAGTAGCTTGGGCACGAGGACCGTGCCCTTGTAGCCGCAAGCGCCGGTAACGAAGATCTTCATGCGGAACACCGCCCCAACTGGATCGCTAAATTCTTGTTCTAGGAAGTTATTGGACGCAGGATAGGGCGCCCCCTCTCCCCTGCCAGCGATTACCCCAACTTGACCTATCGCGCCAGATCATATTCGCGTTGGGCACGTGCCAACGCCTCTATGGTACCTATATCCCGATGGTAACCATCTGTAATTACAGAATAAATCCTATTTAAGAACGCAGGCATGACTTCGGTCGAGAGATCCACAACCCCCTTGTCCAAGGACGCAATAAATTGCGTTATTTCAGGCTCACAAATGTACACTGCTGCATTCGCGAGATTCCCTGGCGGATTCTTAACCTTCTCATGAAACCCGACCACCACGCGATCGGGGCCAAGCTCCAAGATGCCGCAGCTCTGCGGCACGTCCGTATGAAAAGCCAGCATCGTGAGGCTGCATCCGGCTGGCCGATGACAGTGTGCCGCGATGAAGCCAGCCACGTCGAAATTCGTGAGATTGTCTGCATGAGCAACAAGATACGGGCCCTCGCCCAACCAGCTCCGGTTGGCGAGGATTGTGCCCCCCGTTCCCAGCAGCTCCGGCTCATGAACAAGATCGACCCTGTCGGCGTGGGGCGACTGCGCAACGTGCTCACGCACGACATCCGCTAGCCAGTGCGTATTAATCAGGACGCGCTCGATGCCGGCCGCGAACAATGATTCCAGCCATAAATCGAGCAACGGTTTGCCCTGGATCGAGACCAGGCACTTGGGAGTAGTCAGGGTGATTGGCCGGAGCCTCGCCCCCAAGCCGGCCGCGAGAAGAAGCGCGCGCAAGGACAACTCCTAGGAATGTTCGATCTGGTTGATCTCGAACCGGATGTCCTCAACCTCGAGAGGCGTGTTCCCGACACGGGAAACCTGGAGCGCAGCTGCGATTCCTCCCAGATAGGAAGCCAGCCACACATCGGCCCCCGCACATAACGCCATAGATGTTGAGGTAAACACGCTATCCCCGGCCCCAGCAACATCCTTTGGCGTTGCGTTCAGCGCGGGAAGGCGATCCGTCATATAGTCGCCATCGCGGTTACGACCATGTATCATCATGCCGTCCTCACCGAGCGTAACGATGACGTTTTCGGCGGCGGCCGCTTCGCGAAGGTTGATCGCCACGACCGCTAGGCCGGAAGCAGTATCTCGAAGAGCCAATCGCGCCTCACGCTCGGTCGGCGTGATTAATGCCATATCTTTGAAGCGTGAAATATCGGCCATCTGAGAGGATGCTTGGCTGTCAGCCATCATTGGCACGCCACGAAGTCGCGCCTCCTTGGCGATCGAATCGACAAGCTCCTGAGGCAAGCAGCCATAATTGAAGTCCGAGAACATCAACAGATCGATCTCAGGCAATACGGCAACTACGTCGTCGCGAAGTCTATCCGCTAACTTCTTGCCGATTGCGTGCTGTCGCAGGTGATTGACACGGAGCAGAGTCTTGTCGAGGGCCCGATAGCGCTGCTTGCGCGTTGTGGGGCGCGTTTCGTCCACTATGCCACTGACTTCTACATTCATCGCGTTCAATTTGTCGCGGGCATAGTTTGCGGTCTCATCCGCGCCAAATACAGTAAACAAGGTCGCCCGAGCACCTAGGCTGCGCGCATGAGCGGAAACGATACCCGCACCGCCAATGAAAGTCTGCGTCTCTATCGGCGAAACAACGATTGTGGGATCCTCCTGGCTCATCCCCAGTGGATCGCACATGATATAGTCGTCGACGATGATGTCGCCGATGACCGCTACGCGCAGCCCAGACATCTTGTCCAATAACTTATGCAAGGCCTGCTTTGTCAGACCGTGGCGCTCCGGGAATCCTTCCGCGCCACGCAACAAAGGAGGAACGGGTGGTTGCGAGAACTCATGACGGATGAGGTCCATCGAGGCAAACTGCACGTCACCAGACGAGAAGATCAGCTTACCGCCGTAACTTTCAACCACGGCAGCCTCAGCGTTGTAAGCGCCTTCGAATTCTTTGCCTTTGACAACGAAATCCGGACGCAAATCAGCGATCACGTCAGCCACGGCACCATCGATAACGAAGGCGTACTTGACAATCGATAGCGCCCGAACACCATCGAGCCGCATCGCTATCGGCACAGTCACCCCAGGCGCGGCATCAGGCGTCAGCCCTACAACGAGAATATCAGCCGTATCTGCGGCGAGTTTCAACAGCCGCAAATGGCCAGGATGTACAATGTTGAAATTCCCGGAGACAAAGGCAATTCGCGCTCCGGGCGGCGCCGCGGCACGAATGGCAGAAGCGTGCTCTTTCAACGAACTGAACTCCCCAACGCGGCGAACATTTAGCCGCCTACCCGCATCAAGCAACAGCTAAATTAATTTTAGCAAACCGACCACCTATTCTTGTAGCCCCGCGAGGAAAATTGCCTATATTTTGTATATTTCGACTCGACGGCTGTAAGCGCAATGCAATATGCGATTGCGCTATGTAATATTCAATACTTATGGCGCCAACGGAATACGGAAGGGAGCAAATGACGTCGGGACGTGGGTCGAGAAGGCTTTCAGTCGTTATTCCGAACTTCAATCACGGCAGTATCATCCGCAATGCAATCCACGCGGTCGCCGGCCAAATTTCGGGAGAAGACGAGATTATCGTAGTGGATGACGGTTCGACGGACGGCAGTCTGGAGAACTTAACGCTTCTGCAGGAACAACTTCCTTTCGTGCGGGTCGTCGCGCTGGAGAAGAACCACGGTGCAATATTTGCTCTAAATCGCGGTATCCATGAGGCCCGTGGCGCGTACCTCAATTTCGGTGCGGCCGACGATCTCCTGTTGCCGGGCACAGTCGCTATCTTAATGGCGGCGCTAGTCCAGCATCCTCAGGCCGCCTTTGCCTCTTGCGAATGTACCGTGCTGGACATGGATACCGGAAAGAAGGCATTTCGGCCGCCGGTTCGACCGGCCTATGCGTCGGCCTTCTTGAGCCCGGCAGACGTCGCGCGCGCCCACCGGCACATAGATAACTGGATTCTCACAGGAACAGCGATTGCTCGGCGCGATGCAATCTTAGAAGCAGGTGGCTTCGACGCCTCATTGGGGTCATTTGCGGATGGGTTTCTGTTCCGCCACATGGCATTCCAACACGGGTGCTGTTTCGTACCGCACATGGGCCTAGTGTGGCAGGTGAGCAGCAAGGGCTTCTCCCGCTCGCAAGCAGCCGATCCTGTAGTGAGCATGGTACGCTTGGCAACCGCACTTGAGCGCATGCGTGCGATTCCAGCCTTCCCTCCCTGGTATCCGGATATATTCGAACGTCGCTGGCGTTTTGCGATCGGAAAAATCGCTGCGGATGCAAGCCCAATGAACAATGCCGTCCTCGCCCATATCTGTAGGGGCCCCTTCGGACATGCCGTGATGCGTAGCGCGTGTGCGATCAGAGGCTCGTTTGGCCGGTTCATCGCGCTCGCATGGCTCAGCCTCCAAGAACGGCCGACCTCCTATGTAGGTCTCGTTCGGACATGGCTATCAAGACGCATGGCACCAGCACTGGAGGTAAATGACTTTGGATAGTCGCTTCGGCACCGCGCTTGCGCCTAACTAGCTTCCAAATGAGCGTGTTGGACACGCTTTACGCGAGCTGATCTTGTCGTCGCAAAATACGCCTTTGGGCCAAAACGGGGGCACAATCCGTCGCGTTGTTGCTTCAGGATTTCGAAGGCCCTATAAGGCGCCGCCCAGCGACAACGAACGAGAACTCTTAGCATGACGGCCCTGACCACCGTCCAATTCGGCGCCGGCCGATCAAGCAAACAAGCGGCACTCGTAGACCTGCGTAACGGCCTGCGCAAGTGGCGCCTCTGGATGAATCTTGGCTGGCTAGATGTCAAGCAACGCTACCGTCGGGCAGTACTCGGGCCTTTCTGGATCACCATCAGCATGTTGGTGCTGGTGGTCGCCCTTGGCGTGCTTTATGCTGGTATATTTCGTCAGGACGTTCGGACTTTTCTGCCTTATCTTGCGGCCGGCTTCATCGTCTGGAGCTTTATTTCAACGACGATCACCGACGGCACAATCACCTTCGTCCAGGCCGAGGGATTATTGAAGCAGGGCGGCATACCGCTGACGCTCCATATATTTCGTACAATTTTCCGAAATTTTGTGATCGGTGCCCACAATCTCACGGTCATGCTGCTTATGTATCTTTGGCAGCCATCACTCCTCTCCTGGCATCTATTCCTGCTCATTCCTGGCTTGATCCTCATGACAGCCAACCTGATTTGGATTTCTGCGACCGTCGGCATTCTCTGCACGCGCTTCCGAGACTTGCCACCTATCGTCGCCAACCTGCTTCAGATTTTCGTCTTCATTTCTCCGATCATGTACAAGCCAACGAGCGTCCCGCCCGATCTAGAATTTGTTATTCACTTAAATCCATTTTACTATTTTATTGATGTCGTACGTAGCCCGCTCCTCGGGGCAGCCCCCTCGACGAACTCTTATGCTGTCCTGCTCGCTCTGGCATTTGTCGGGTCTGCGGCGGCCTTTTACCTGTTCCAGAGAACGCGCGCTCGCATCGCGTATTGGGTCTAGCAATGCTGATGACTTCAACCGCGACAAGAACGTCTGCATCGGTCGAGTTCGACGGCGTAAGCCTCGAGTTTCCGATTTATTCGGCGCACGGACGCTCGTTCAAGCGATCGCTTTTACAACTCACGACCGGTGGACGAATCGGCATGAGCGCGGACCAGCGGGTTGTGGTATCCGCGCTTAGCAATGTGACATTTAGGGCCGATCACGGGGAACGCATCGGGCTCGTTGGGCATAATGGCGCTGGCAAGTCGACAATGCTTCGCGCAATTGCCGGAGTTTACGAGCCTGTACGCGGCACGATCGTCATCCGCGGGCAGGTCGCCTCTCTGATTGATCTCACGCTTGGCATGGATATGGAGGCGACCGGGTACGAGAATATTCGGATACGCAGTCTTTTGCTCGGCCTTACCCCCGAGGAGATCGCGGCCCGCACAGACGATATCGCACACGTTACCGAACTTGGCGATTTCTTGGCTATGCCGGTCCGAACCTATTCGAGCGGCATGCTCCTACGATTAGCCTTTGCCATCTCGACATCGATTGTACCCGACGTACTCCTGATGGATGAATGGATCAGTGCAGGCGACGCCTCCTTCGTCAGGAAGGCTCAAAATCGCATGTTGGAGCTTCTAGGACGAACAGGAATCTTGTTCGTCGCATCTCACTCCGATGCGATCATTAAAGACTATTGCACCCGTGCGATCTGGATGGAAAAGGGAGCGGTACACGCCGACGGCAAACCTGAAGAGGTGATCCGCGAGTACGCTACCTGGATGAACCGAAGCTCCGGCTAGCCGTTAATGAAGGCCCGGCGGACCCGACGAGTTGCACTCCGTCGAAGATGGCGCTGGCCGCGCCTGCAGAAAATTATTGAAGTGACGAATTTATAACACTTACTTAGCTCGCGGCAGACGCGGAAACCCGTCAGCGTCTGCTGCCTCATCCGATCTTATTTATTTGTCGAACTCACGACGCGCCATTGAAAATCGACCGCGGGCTCGCGCGGAAGATCGACCGGAACATTCCTCCACCATCAACGAACGATTGGTTGCGGCCGATAACCGTGTTCTCATTATGGATCGATAGCGCTAGCAGACAAAGTGCTATACGCCGCTCAACAAGCGCGGCCGACGGCAAAATCGGCAGTCGCGCTCCGGGGAGGAATTTGCCCTGTTTCTGCGGTGTGTCGTCGACAACAAATTCAATGAGGTCCGCCACTCCCATGAAATTAGCGAAAGCGCATGCAAGATGGCCGGCACCAAAAAGCGCAATCGGGCCCTTCTCGGCTCGGACCTTTTCGAGTGTCGCTCGTAGCTCAACACAGGCAGGCTTATACTTTTCCGCGTATTCACTAAGCATGCCTACTTGAGCACGTGCAGCGGCACTAATGCTCACCGGCCCAGGCGAGCCAGTCTTCCGCGCGAGTTGAACCAGCGAATTCTCAAACGGCAGCGGATACATGTCCGTGCGGATCGGCTCGAAACCGCCAATGCTGAGAAGCGGTTTAAACGTTTCGGGCGTCAGGTAAAGCGAATGCTCCTCCCACACCATGCAGTAATCGCCAAGGGTTAAACTTGGCGTGCAATCGGGAACCTCTACCATTAAAATTCCACCTGGCTTCACCAGCGCCGCGACACCACGGATAAAGCCGTGCAGATCTTCAGCGTGTTCCAAGATGTGGCGCACGATCATGATATCGGCGGCGCCGTGACGATCGGCAATTTCCGTCATCTTTTCCGGAGTCGTCAGCTTTTGGACTGTCTCAATATTGGCAGCGCCGTTAGACACCCCCAGATCCTCGTCGAGCTTCACCCGCCAGTGGCGCTTAAAACCTTTACGTACAAAGCGGTCGATGGTCGTGTCATCTTTTGACGTCAAGGCCCCAATCACGCTGTCTGTACTCACGCCCTCGAGCGCGACGATCTGTTCGACGACCTGATCCAAATGCTCCTCCGGCTCGCGCGCAAAGAGCCAATCGTAGGGCGGAACCAACGCATCATGCGGAATGGGCTTCGTGATCTGGATAGTCCCACAGTTTTCACACTGTCCGAGAGCTATCGGAAAGTTCCGCTCGGGCGCATTCTGTTCCTCAAGAAAAAACGACGAGACCGGATGTGAGCCAACATCCAACCTCTCGACGAGTCGCCCCGAGCCGCAAACTAAACAAGCCATACCTTGAGCTCCAGATTACTTTTGAATTTGAATGGAGAGGGCTGCTAACGCCTCTACGAGCAGCGATATCACCGGACGGGCAAGGCTAGACTCGCCAGGTAAGCGCGACCGGCATCAGCATCCGTCTCTGGAGGCGCCCAAGAGGCGGCCTCAGTCTTGGATCGGTCGAATGGACCGATCGTCGTCTCCAGATACACTAGCCACTCAGACCGGAAGATCAGCGTGTGGAAAAGCCCGCTTGGCATGCGATAAAAGAAACTGCCCCCGTCGGCCACGGGTGTCATGGCGAGGAAGTCAGTGACCCGGCCCGTTTCATCGAATAGAACGGCGTCGCAAGCTCCCTCCACAATTCCCAAGGTCTCGACCTTGGCGAGGTGCCGATGCGGACGAACATAGGAGTCACGGTGCATCACAATCAGCATTTCTTGCTGATCGGCGTCAGCATCACCATGAAAGCATAGCCTGCACCGCCGCCGAGGGGCGACCTCCGCTAGCTCCTTGAGTCGTGCAACAATCGTTTGGTCAGCGGCAAGAAAACCGCCATCGGAATAAATGACTTCCGGCGACACTTGCCTAAGATGAAAATGCGGGACCGCCATCGATACGCCAAAAGTGGGCAGGGTGGTTGGTCTTGTGCCGACCGAAGTCGGGTGAAATAAGGTACACGACGCCAAATGTGACCTTATCACAGCCGACTAGCACACAGGCCGGAACTCAGCAAGCACGCTGCCGTACCGCGCAACTGCAGGCTCCACCCTTACGACGGGGCACGTAGGTGGGGCGCGCTCATCTAATATCTTACCTGTGTTGATCATAGCTCAGCGAGTTAACCCCCTTCATTCGATCCGGGGCGGCAGGCTAGACGCATCTAATATCCTAGAAACCCAGCCATTCACAGCCGCGGCAACGACATGACCGGCGGAACAATACGGAGAGACCGCGCGCGGTGCGTGGTTGAGCTAACCGCGCATCGGGCGCCTATTCGACTGCCTAAGCGGAATGCGTCAGCGGGAGCCTAGAAACGCGACCTTCGCGGGCATCCAACCGGTAAGGTTCCAAAAGTAGACTTAAAGAGAGAAAAAGCTGTAGCGCCGCCCAATCATTTTACGCTAACTCGCGTTGTCCGCGGATAGGACGCAAATCGGATTGCAACGGCTAAAATTCCTCGGGGATTGGCTAGCTATGGGTGGCAGGCTGAAAGTCAAATTTCTAACGGCTATCTGGGGGCCTCGGTACATCGCCGAATTCGCGCGGGTGTCCCTGCCCTCCTACCTCGCCGCCGGCAATCTTCCGTACTTGGCGTCGAAAACCGATTTCGAGATGGTCGTACTGACCTCACGGGCGAGTATTACCCAGTTTGACGCTGAGCCCATCTTCGCGCAAATAAAAGCGCTCTGCCCACTCCGCTATATCTTCATCGATGATTTGATCACAACTGGGAATTACGGCGTCACTTTGACCCTCGCGTATGCCCGCGGCATCAGGGATAGCGGCACCGAACAGACGAACACGCATTTTGTCTTCATGAACTCGGATTTCGTCCTCGCAGACGGATCATTTCGTACTTTGTACGCAAAGCTTCGGGATGGTGCTAACTGCGTCCTCGCACCCTCTCTCCGCGCGAACGCGGAAGCAGCGATCCCAATATTGACCGAAGCGGTCGACCCGAGGTCACAGACACTTGCTATGCCGCCTCGCCACCTGGTGCAGATGGCCTTTGACAATTTGCATCCAACGGTCGTCGCCAAAACCGTCACACAAAACGTCCTTACGTCTGATACGCATAATCAAATTTACTGGCAGGCAAACAGAACAACGCTTCTGGCCCGACACTACCTAATTTTTATGTTAGCAATTAAACCTGAACGACCGCTACATCCAATTAGCTCCTACTGCGACTACGGCTTCGTTCCTGAGCTTGTCCCGTCAGGCCATTTTTCAGTATTAGACGATTCGGACCAGTTCTTCATGCTGGAGCTCCAACCTGCGGCACAGGAGAGTGAATTGCTGCGCTGTGGCGCGTCAAGCCCCACGGAAATCGCCGAAAAGCTAGCTATTTGGACGACGCGCGAACACCGGCTTTTTGCGGAGGTCGATATCGTTTTCCATTCACAAGACTTGCCACGCGATATCGATCGATGTCGGTCCGACTTTGCTCGATATTTTTCGACGCTGACCAGCCTAATGCCGAACTCGCCGGTTGATCACGTCGATCACCGGTACTGGACCCTTGGCATTCAGTCCTGGGCGATGTTGAAATTCGCCGGCTCGCCGGATTTTGCGAAATTTCCTTCGGAAATCAGCGTTGCCAAATCTACCCCTTCGCGCGCGGTCGAACCATGGAGGATAGACACGCTCTGGCAACGAACACGCGCAGGACTGCGCGACGGCTATCTCGCATTCATAAACCGCATGCGCATTGCTGCCGGCGTGATCCCGAACGTGCCGCTATGGAGCCATCTTTGGGTGGACTCCAAGCTCATCCTAGACTGGGCCGAAGTCGTCAAAGGCCAGCCCGGCAAAAGAAATCTCCTTATCTCGAAATCAACTAGCCCTCTTGCCACTACGTTACCCAAACTTGTGGCATTCGATACGTGTATCGACCCCGAAGAATTCGCTAAGCACGTGGGAGCGTCGAAGAGCGGCCTGTCTGAGGATGCGATACGCTTTGACAATGTCCTTTTTCATTTCCGTCGCGACGATTTACGATATGTTCAAAAAACAATCGATTTGGCAGAAGGCTGCCTCAAGCCCGATGGAAAGCTTTTCCTTCACATCTGGCACGAAAATGCCGATCTCGACCAAATTAACTTTTCGCAAGAATTGGCCCAATTCGTAACTTCGATCCTTCCGAAGAAATGGCTTGGCTATCGGATACAGGCGAGATTTGCCGGCGGACTGATGAGACGCCGCCTCCGCCGAGCGGAACGGGTCCTATTCCGCTATCTCCTACCCACGAGTCTCAAGCGACTACCGCAGTTCTTGATGGCGCTCGGACTTTGGCCATTTGTTGCCGTGCTGACAGCCGCAAATAACCTATGGTCGAGCAATGTGTCGGCCGAATGTCCGGCGTTTTGCAGCAGCGCCCTCCTCTGCATGAGCCGAATCGGAGAGGCAAATTCGGCTCACGCGCCGGCCCAAAACTCAGCCCGCGAATTTCTGGCAGACACCCGTTGACCACACATAGCGGTTGACAGAACGCGAGCAAACGTGGTTCGCATCCTGCGTCATAAAATTTCATTGCTATCAGGGGTTGTTGGGGCATGACGGGCACGTCCGCATTCTTAGTAGTGGGCGGGGATAGTCTCGTCGGAAAAGGCGTCATAGACGCTCTCGAGCGGCGAGGCCGACCAGCCTTCGCGACGACGCGTCGACGCGAAACAACCGGCGGCAAGCGCATTTATCTAGATTTCGAGAGCGAGGAACCGTTTCGCGTTCCAACCGGCGTTGGGCATGCATTCTTGATAGCCGCCGCCACGAACTATGAACGTTGCGAGAGCGACCCGCAGGCGAATGTGATCAACGCCAAACTTATCCCCCGCGTGGTGGAGTCCTTACTCGAGCAGAACACCTCTGTTACGTTCATTTCCACAAACTCCGTATTCGGCGGCGATCTTGCTTGGCCGAATGAGGACGATCCGCATGCGCCACGCATCGCTTATGCGCGTCAGAAATCCGAGGGTGAAGCGGCGGTGACCGCAGCCGCGGAGCGTATCGGGGCAAGTCAGCGCTTGAACATCGTTCGGCTGACGAAGATCATGAATGCGACCGTGCCTCCTATCCCGGCTTGGCTCACGGCTTGGGGACGTGGCGAGCCGATTCAGCCTTTCGCCGACTTGATATTTGCCCCGATCTCAGTGAAGTTTGTCGGAGAAGCGCTGGCGACCATTGGCGAGACACTGGTGGCTGGAAACCTTCATCTTTCTGGCGCTGATAACGTCTCCTACGTTGATTTCGCCAATATGCTCGCCGAGCAACTCGGTGTTAGCGCCGATCTTATTCGGCCGACCACTGCGACCGAAAAAGGCGTGCACATCGCTTTTAAGCCGCGTTTCAGCGGCCTAGCGATGACAAGAACTACGCATCTCACCACGATCAAGCCACAAACGCTCAATGCGCTTGTCGCGGACTTGGTCGCCGACATAAAAGGTTGGCCGGAGGATTTCCGTTGACAAGCCCTGTGTCTCATCGCGACACGTGCCGCCTGTGCGGCTCCAAGCATGTCGAGCGTGTCGTCTCACTCCAACCTATTCCGCTGTCAGAGAATTACTCCACCGACCGCAATGTCGCAGCCAACGCACCTCGATATCCGGTGGATGTCTACATGTGCGCCGATTGTGGACACGTTCAGCATCTGGATGTCATCAATCCCGAAGTGCTGTGGGCGTCTTACACGTACTTTTCTGGTCATGCCAAAGGCATGCCTGAGCACTTCGAGCAGATGGCTGATAAAATTGTCGCGAGATCGCGCCCCCCTGTGGGCTCATTGGTCCTCGACATCGGCAGCAACGACGGATCGTTGCTGAAGCCCTTCAAGCAGGCCGGATATCGCGTGCTTGGAATAGATCCAGCCACCGATGCCGCCAAGCGGGCCAACGACGCTGGAATTCCGACAATCCCGTCGCTGATGACGCTCGACCTTGCAAAGAAAATCCGCGACGAACATGGGCCTGCACAGGTAATTTGCGCATTCAACGTCTTCGCACACGCTGACGATCTCGGCGAGATGGTGGATTGCGTGCACACAATGCTCGCACCGGACGGTCTTTTCTTCTTCGAAGCGCAGTATCTGCTCGATATCTTGGACGGTGTTCTGATCGCGACCATTTTCCATGAGCATATGAGCCACCATTCGGTGAAGCCCCTTATACCGTTCCTGGACAGGCATGGCCTGGAGCTGATCGCGGTGGAACGTCAGCGCAAAATTCAACACGGTTCGTTGATCGGCACGGTACAGCTAAAAGGCGGCAAGCGCCCAGTCGAGGCTTCGGTCGGAGAATCGCTCGCTCTGGAGAACGAACGCCATTTGGCCGATCTCCAGACGCTTAGGGACTTCGACGCCAAGGTCAAACAACTCCGCGATCGAACTGCAACCCTGACCGCCAAGTGGAAGCGAGAAGGGGCGAAGATCGCCGGCTACGGTGCCGCACGCAGCGGCCCGACCCTGATTTCTCAACTTGGACTAGCCGGCAAGATCGACTACATTGTGGACGATCATCCACAAAAAGTCGGAAAGTACGAAACCGGCGACGGAATTCCTATTGTGCCGACTTCCCAACTTTGCGAGCGCATGCCCGACTACACTGTGATCTTAGCCTGGGTTCATTCGCAGAAGATCATCGCGAGCAACAGGGAGTACTTGGACAAAGGTGGTCGCTTCGTCGTTTTGTGCCCGGAGACACGGATCGTCGGCAAAGATGGTGACGTCACTATCTGACCAGTTAAGGTTTCGTCGGTCCCAAAGCGGCATGAGGGTTACATCGTGAGCACACCAAAGACGAAAGAAGCCCAGTATCAAGTTTGCGTCGAGGCCGCGACAGAGCGGGGCTATGAGACGCTAGGGCTTCGCGGCAGCGAGAGCTGGTACCAAGACCCAAAGCACCTCGTCTTTCGGTTATCGCGCTACAAATTCGTGTCGAAGATGCTTTCTGGCCGCAAGCACGTATTGGAGGTAGGATGTGGTGATGCCTTCGGCACCCGCATCGTCCAAGCCGAGGTCGCCAAGCTCACGGCCATCGACTTCGACCCGGTGTTCATCGAGGATGTCAAGCAACGCATGGTGCCTCGCTGGGGGTTCGATGCACGAGTGCACGACATGCTCGATGGCCCCGTACTCGGCAACTTCGACGCCGTGTATTCGCTCGACGTACTCGAACATATCGAGCCGTCGCAAGAGCAGCTCTTCCTCAAGAATGCATTTCTGCCGCTGGACTCAAACGGCGCCGCGATCATCGGCCTGCCGTCGCTGGAAAGCCAGCCCTACGCGTCGCCGCAGTCGAAAGCGGGACACATCAATTGCAAATCCGCCCCGGAACTGAGGGCATTGATGGGCGAGTTCTTCCACAACGTGTTCATCTTCAGCATGAACGACGAAGTCGTGCATACGGGCTTCCACAAAATGGCAAATTACGTCTTTGCCATCGGCGCCGGAAAGCGCATCTAGGCCGCCGAGGCGATTCCTCGGTTACCTGCCATCGAGCCGTCATTGCACGTGAACGAAATGCCGCGCTGATGGAGGCCGCATCTGTCGGCCTCTGTTACATACCAGCTTACATACCAGCTTTGTGGACGGATCTCACGGGCCCAGTCGAGGACCACGTCCCAGCACCTGCGAAGCGAAGGGGTAGCGATAGTGTACCGCAATGCCAAGAACAGCGCTTCGACGAGGTAATAGCGCAACCATGAAACGAGCATGGTAACGGGCAACACGATCAGCGCACCAAACGCATGAGGCGACAGCCACAGAAAATGCGCTTTTGCGATCTCAATCACCAGAACGTGCCAAGCATACATAGAATAGCTATACTTTCCCAACGCCACGACGAATGCAGACGCGGGGATTGATTGGGCAGCGTTGAGATAAGCAAAGAAGAAGAAGAAGAAGAAGAAGAAGCCTCACCCACATCGCCGCTAAGGTGGCCACAAGACCCAGAGCGTGCTTCGGCTAAAGCCGTCCGCTGCAACGCCCGCATAGTCGACCTGAAAGAACGATCGGTGCACAAATAATAATGTGATGATCGCGCCGACGGCGAGGAACACGACAACGAACCAAGCAAGATTTAACTTTATCTTCTGTTCTGTATCTTCTGATACGTCTCGGCTGCGATCATGCCGGCGATGAACAGATCAATGCTGCCGAAAGTAGGTGAATGCGTGCGCCGTACCGCCATGGGCGTGTTGCGCGCAACGCAGCGCAACGGCGGCTGCGGCAATGCCAGCGATGTATATCAACCCGTACTTTCGTCGAAACGCCAGCACGAATGGAAACAGCAGGCAGAACTGTCTCGCGTCCTTCACTTCTGGCTAATTCATACCAGTTAATAGGCGCCTTTGGCTGAGCAGGCAATCTGAGCGCGATCAAAGCGGCTTTGGCGCAATCATTGCTTCATAACTCCCTCCATCACCGCCCCGACGCCAAGCGCGTCCAAACACGCGCTGTAGCTCGTGAGCCGTCGCTCGCAGCCCTCGAGCTGGCAGGGCGTGCACGGGAAGGCGTGCTGCACCAGGAAGACGTTGC
>Ga0164243_10003680_pt1 | contig 24468 bp, 20 predicted proteins | sample OricompcompostOP_FD_108781 | JGI IMG/M metagenome (GOLD analysis project Ga0164243, IMG submission 108781) | Organic Plus compost microbial communities from Emeryville, California, USA - Original compost - Organic plus compost (OP) | ecosystem: Engineered > Solid waste > Mixed feedstock >...
TGCCGCAGGCGGGCGACCGCGGGGGCGGCGAGCGCGGCCAGCGCGGAAGAGACACCGCACAGCCTCAGCGTGCCCCGGGCCGCCGAGTTCTGCCGCGCCAGTTCCGCCCGCAGGGCCTCCCACTGGCCGAGCAGCGTGTCGGCGTGCCGGAGCACGATGTGAGCGGCCGGGGTCAGCCGTACCCGCCGGCCCTCCGGTCGCAGCAGCTCGGCCCCCACCTCCCGGGCGAGGCCGCGCAGTTGCTGGGACACGGCCGAGGGCGTCAGGTGGAGGGCGGCGGCGGTCGCGGTCACCGTGCCGTGCTCGGCGAGCGCCCGCAGGACGTGCAGCCGGTGGTCGATCATGAAGGAGAGCCTAAAAGAAAGTATGAAAAAAAGTTCGCTGGACGTGCACGGTTCCGCCGTCGAGCCTGGTGGGCATGACGAGGCTTCCCGCACCCGCACTGATGCTCGCGAGCGTGCTGAGCATCCAGTTCGGGCAGGCAGTCGGCAAACAGCTCGCCGGCGCGGTCGGCGCACCGGGAGCCGTGGCCCTGCGCCTGGGCCTGGCCGCGCTGGTCCTGCTGTTGCTGCACCGTCCGTCGCTGCCGCGGGGCCGGGCCGAGACGGTGTCGGTACTCGGTCTGGGAACAGCCATCGCCGGGATGAACCTCATCTACCCCGCGCTGCTCTTCCTGCCCCTCGGTCTGGCCAGCGCGCTCCAACTGCTCGGCCCCGTCACCCTCGCGCTGTGCACCTCCCGCCGCCTGCGCGACGCGGGCTTCGCCGCGCTGGCCGGCTGCGGGGTGTGGCTCTTCCACGCCCCGGGCGATGTCCGCATGCCGCTCCCCGGCGTGCTGCTCGCGCTGGCCGCGGGTATCTCCATGGCCGGGTATCTGCTGCTGAGCAAGCGGACCGGAGACCGCACCACCGGAGGCGGCCCGCTGGCGCTCGCGGTGACCTGGGCGGCACTGCTGACGGTGCCGTTCGGCGTGGCGGACCAGGGGACGGCGCTGCTGGCCCCCCGAATCCTGGCGACCGGTCTCGTGGTGGCGGTCCTCTCGGCGGTGGGGCCGTACTCACTCGAACTGGCGGCCCTGCGGCGGCTGCCCGCGCGGACGGTGAGCGTGCTGACCAGTCTCGAGCCCGCGAGCGCGGGGCTTGCCGGGGTGCTCGTCCTAGGCGAACATCTCGCCCTCACGCAGTGGGCGGCGCTGGGATGCGTGGGCGTGGCGAGCACCGGAGCCGTCTCGTCGGCCCCGCGCTCCACCGGCGGCCCTGACCGAGGGCGCCGGCTGCCGAAGGGGGCGGGGGCCGAGGCGGGCCGATGCCGTGACGCACTGCCGGCCGGACCGGACACCGCCGCCGAGGGCCGGGGCGGCTCCGCGCCCCGCCCGTGAGCGGTGCGCCGGTCCGGCCGGCACCGACTCCTTGCGGTTGCGGCCCACCGTGGGCGACGCGGCACCGGGAAGCTTCTTCTGGACGCTGTACCAAGAACGTCCTCACGAGCACGGCCTCGACCGGCCGCCGGCGTCAGTCCAGCAGGGCAGCCGCGAACGTCTTGCGGTGGTCCGCCAGCCAGGTCTGGACGCGGTCCCAGCGTTCCCATCCGCCACGCTCGGCCAACGCCTGGAGATGGACGGGGTCACCGTCGGCAACGCGGCGAGCGGTGAAAGCCCGGCTGACTTCCGTGGCCTGTTCGATGACGGCGGGCAACTCGGCGCGGTCCCGCGCCGGGAGGCCATAGCTGTCGGCGAGGACGCGCAGCCGTGCAGGCGCGTCCAGCCCGCGGGGGTAGAGAGCGGCGGCCGAGGCGGGATCGAGCATGGGCGCCCAATAGCGGGCGGCCATGGCGATGTCCCAGAGTGGGCGGCCCGGGGCCGCCAGGTCGAAATCGATCAGGGCGGCGGCACGGCCGTCGCGGAAGACGACGTTCTCCGGGCAGACATCGTTGTGGCACAGCATCGTTCCCCCCTCGGGGTCGGCCAGGTCCCGCGGCCACTTGGCACGGGGGTCGACCGCGACGGCCTCGCTGATCTCATGCAGACGCCGCAGCAGGCTCCCCACCGATGCGAGGGCGGACCGGGTCATCGCCCAGTCCGGGAACGGCGGCAGAGCCACGTCGCCGGGGAGGAAGGTCAGCTGCTCGCGACCGTTCGCGGTCAGGCCGACCGGGGCCGGTGCGGCGTCGAAGCCGTGCTCCTTGAGCGCAAGGAGGTGGGCATGCAAGGCGTGCGCGTTACGCGGCGCCGGGCGGTCGACCAGCGTGCCCCGGCGGAAGACCGCCCCCGCGTTCACCATCCCGCCGGCCAGCGCCTCGTCCTCAGCCGTCATGACGAGCACGCTACCGCCCCACCGCCCCGCGCGGGCCGGTGACCGCACTCCGGGGTGAGCAAGTGCCTCAGTCCCCGTCGGGCACAGCGGCACCGTGCCAGTCCAGGCACAGTACGGTGGCGTCGTCCTCCAGGTGGCCGTGGCAGGCTTCGGTCGCCGCGGCGGTCAGCACGCGCACCGTTTCGCGGGGATGCAGGCGCGCTGTCTGACGCATGAGCGCCGGCAGGTCCACGGCCGCCGCACGACGTTCCTGCATGCCGTCGGTGTAGAGGAGGAGACGGTCGCCGGGGCGCAGGTCGAGGTTCTGCACGCGGTAGCCGGCGGACGCGGGGACACCGAAGGGCAGATCGACGTCGAGGGCCACTTCCTCCACCGTGCCGTCGCGCAGGCGCAGCGGCCACGGATGCCCCGCGTTGACCAGTTGGGTGCTGCTGCCGTCCAGGGCGATCCGCAGCAGCTGGCCGGTGGCGAGACCGCCCCGTCCGTGGTCGAGCAGGGCCTGGTGGGTGCGGTCGGCCTGTTCGGCCAGCCCCTGCCCGGCGCGGCGCGCGCCGCGGGAGGCGTTGACCAGGAGCGTGGCCAGGAGTGCGGAGTCGACGTCGTGCCCCATGGCGTCGGTGACCGACAGGTGCAGGGTGTCGCGGTCGAGTGCGTAGTCGTAGGTGTCTCCGCCGATGTCGTTCGCCGACACCAGCGCCGAGGCCAGCGCGAACTGGTCGGCCTCGCAGCAGGGGGACGACGGCAGCAGCTGATACTGGATCTCGGCCGCCAGGCTCATCGGAGCGGTGCGCCGGCCCCAGTGGTAGAGGTCGGTGAACCGGCTGTCGGTGACGATGATGTATGCCAGCGCGTGCGCGGCCCGGCCGACCTCGTCCAGCACGTCGCCGGCGGCCCTCGGCAGGGTCAGTTCCAGTACGCCCACCGTGTCGCCCCGGTTGGTGACGGGTGCGATCACCCGCTGTCCCGCTCCGCTGCCGGGCGCCGCCGTGAGTTGCTGGGTGCGCAGCACTTTCTCGTAGACACTGCCCGCGAGGGGGATGTACTCGGGCCCCTCGCCCTCGTCCGGTGCGCCTTCCTCGGCGACCCGCACCATCTGCCGGCCGATGACGTCGACGAACAGGAACGACACGGCCATGGCGCCGAACCGTTCCCGCAGATTTCCGGCCACGACGGTGACGGACTCTCCCGGCGCGGCGTTCTCCGCCGCCGCCAGCACGTCGCCCAGCTTGAGCCGGTCATGCGCCACATCGGCCTCCCTCGGTCCGCCCACTCCTTCCCCGTGACACCGCGGGTGTCACACGGCTGACCGCAGGATGCTGGGAGGCGTGGTCCATGACCGTGCGACACGCCCCGTGGCCGGGAACACCTGTACGCAATCTGGACGGAGTTCCGGAGGGGGTGCGGCAATCCGGCCCGGCCCTGCGGCCGGAGGTGCACCGGGTGGTGCGGTCCGCGGACCCGTGCGCCGCGTGCCGGCGACGACGAGACGGGGGGCGTGCGGAGGCCGATTTCCGCCGCTGATAGTCCTATTGGCGCATTGTCGCCCGAATTCTCCTTACCATTCTTGATGCCCGCTAAACAATCAATCGAGTGATTGACGGTAGGAAAGTCCCATCGGTACGTTGACGCACCAGTTGGTTCGTCTGCGCGGATGACTCCCACCCTCACTTCGGAGGCAGCACGATGACCGATGACCGCAACCTCGACGTCGACGACGTGACGGAAGGGACGGCGCGGCCCGAGAACGCCGAGAGCACCTCGGCAGGACGGGTGCCGTTCACCGTCGAGATGATGGAGCTCGACAACAACCCGATCGTCCTCCAGATGAAGTCGTACTGAGCCCGCACCCGGCATGGCTGACGCGCGGTTGCCGACCACGCCGACGGCCGGGTCACCGGGGAGTGCGGACTTGTCCTACCGTCTCGCCCCCTGGGTGGTCCCGGCCGTTCAGGGGGCGGACATCCATCTGCTCGGGCCCGGCCTGGCTCTCGTCCGGGTCGGGGCCGGCACCGTGACGGCGGGCCGGGCGGCGGTGTCCCGGGCGGTCGCCGAGGCGATGGGGCCCGAACAGGCCGTCTCGGCGGGCTGGCTCGAACCCACCGGTCCCGGCCATGCAGGGGCGCTCCCTCCGGGCGACGCCAGGGAGATGACCGGGACGGAAGAGGGCACACCGGTGCCCGGCGCCGGTCCGTCGCCGGAGCGGGTGGCGGGCGTCGTCCTGCGGGACGACGCCGTACCGGCCGGCGTGTGCGCCTCCTTCTGCCGTCGGCTGGCCGCCGCCGGAGCCGGCCGCTGGATCACGCTCCGCGCCGGACAGCCCCTGCCGCACACCGGCCCACCGCCGTACGTGCTGCCCGTCGCTCACCGCACATCCGAGCTGCCGCCGTCGCCGCCGTACGCGGACGCGGCAGCCGTCCTCCACCTCGGCGAAGCCTTCGAAGGTACCTACGTCACCGGCCCGGGCGGTCGCGGGCCCGGCGCCTGCCCCGGCACCCGCTGGGCGTTCGAGGCCCGCCTCGACTCCCTCGGGTTCGCCGCCCGGCCCCTGCCGTTCGTGCACCGTCTGCGGACCGACCCGGACGGTCTGGTCCGCGCAGTCCTGACCGCCCTCGCGCTCGGGCCCGACGAGGCCGTGCTCGTCCATGAGGGCCGCACCGTGGCGTTCTGCACCCCCGGCGCCGTCGGCACGGCACCCTTCGGGCACATCTCCGACGGTCAGGCGTGGACGTTCGGCATGGTGCGCGGTCTCACCGTGCGGCCCGGAACAGTGCCCGGCAGCCACGTCGCCACCTGCCGGACACCCGCCGCCGGGCAGGACCACCTGGAAGGCAACAGCGGCAAGGGCATGAGCGCGGAGGCCGCGGCCCGGGGAGCCGTCGGCGAGGCACTGGAACGGTACGCGGCCTATGAGGCCAACCGGAGCCTGCCGCCCGCGCCCGGTGCGGTACGCCGGCTGGGCCTCGCCGGCTTCCATCCCTACGGGCCCGCCTGGGAGCGGCACCGTGCGGCGGGGGAGCGGCCCGTCAGGTACGCCGAGGGTGTGGACCTCGCCGACGGCTCCGCCATTGCGGTGCCCAAGGCACTCGTCGTCTTCCCCTGCACGGACCCCGACCGCCCCACGGACGGCACCACCACCGGCCTGGCCGCCGGGCCGGACACCGGCACGGCGGCGCTGCGCGGACTTCGGGAGGTCCTGGAGCGGCACCGGCTGTACGGCTCCTTCACCCGGCTGCGGCCCGCCGTCCGTCTCGACCACACACCGGCGCTCGCCCGCCTCGGCCTCGACGGCGCCTTCCGGGGCGAGGTGTGGGCCCTGCACTGGCCCGATCCGAACGTCCCGCTGCCCGACGTCCACGCCTTCCACCACGATCCCCGCATCGGCACGCTGGTGCGGGCCAGCGGTTCCGGGCTCACCTTCGAAGAGGCCCTGGACAGCGCCGTGGCGGAGCTGTGCCAGGTGCACTTCGAAGCGGTACGGGCCCATGGGGCGGGCCGGCCGGCGGGACCGGCGCACGCGGCATGGGCGCGGCCGGACGTGGTGGAGGAGGCCCGCGGATATCTGGACGCCCAGCCGTACGCTCAGCCGTACCCGATCCCGTACACGACGGAGGACGAGCAGTTCACCCGGCTCGTGGGACTGCTCGCGGAGCGCGGCACCGCGCCGGTTGCGGTGCGGCTGCCGCTCCGCGGGCCCGACTGGACCGTCGTCCGCGTCCTGGTGCCCGGGGCCACCACATCGACGTACCCGTCGGACAGCCGGGGCGGACGCCGTCTGCTCGGCGCCCGGTGGACGTACGGCATACCCACCTGAAAGACCTCACCGCCCGCCCCACCGAACGCCGAAAGGGAGCCGATGTGAAAACGCTCGACGCCTTCCACGAGCTGCGGGACGCCCTGGCCGCCGCCGAACCGGCCGCGGACGACACCGCGGGCGGGCCGGAAGAGGACGCCCGCCGGGCACGGACGCTGGCCGCGGTGCTCGCGGACGCGCACGCCCTCACCCGCCTCGACCCCGGTCTGCTGCTGGCCGATCTGCTGGCGGACCCGCGGCGCTGGCCGGAACAGGACTGGGAGAACTACTTCGGCAACGCGTCCATCACCGTGATCCGCACCGAGACGCTGCGCGTCGACGTCCTCTACTGGTTGCAGAACGCCTCGACCCTGCACAAGCACGTCTCACCCGGGGCGTTCCTGGCCCTCAGCGGGCGGCGCATGCACCTGGAGTACGCCTTCGACTCCCCGGCGCCCCTCGGCAGCGGGGTGACGTTCGGCGGTCTGTCCACACTCGGCCGCACCATGATGCGGGACGCGGCGGTCTCCCCGATCCTGCCCACGATGGTCCATGAGCTTTACTGGATCGAGAAGCCGTCCGTGACGGTGTCGATCCGCTGCACGCCCCGCGCCGGAACCGCAGGCCATGGCGCAGCCGGTCAACCGCCGCACCGGCCGCACGAGTTCATCCCGCCCGGCACCGCCTATCTGCCGGCCGCCTTCCAGGAGACCTCGAACATCCAGCGCTGGACCGACGGGCTCGCCCTGCTGCGGCGGGCCAACCGGGACCTGTATCTGCGCACTCTCGGCACGGCGCTGCGACTGGTCGACGCTCTCCATCTCCTCCACGTGGTGGACGAGATGTGCGACAACCCGGCCGAGGAGGTGTCGGACCTGCTGGCGCGGGCCGACGCGGAGCGCGAGGACGACGCGGTGGCCCGGCTGCTGCCGTCCGTCCCCGAGTTCCGCCGCCGCAAGATCTTCTCGCGCCTCCACATCGGCGGCGGCGCCACCCAGCTCCTCGCGGCGCTCCTCTGGGCCGGCGCGCAGGGCGGCGAGCTGGCCACCCTCCTCAAGGCCGAGAAGGTCACCGACCCCGACGCGTTCGTACGTGACCACGGCGAGCGGCTGTGCGCGCGGGACCCGCGGGTGAAACCGTACGTCGACGAGGCACGGCGGTCCCTGCGGTGAGCGGCCTTCCCGGCCCGCGGCCGGACACCGCAGCGGGCCCGCGGCGGGACGACGCGTACGGATGGGACGTGCCGGCGTTCTGGGAGACCCGCCCCCGGGTCCTCGAACTGCCCGGACAGGCACCCGCGTTCGACGAGGACGAGCTGTTCGCCCTCGCCTGTGCCGCGGCGGCGCGGCGCACCGCACTGCCCGACCCGCAGGACGTGCGCCTGTTCGCCGACGACCACCTCGTCAACCCGTCCCGCATCGACGCCTACCTCCCCTCGCCGCAGACGGACGAAGGTTTCCGCGGCTACGCGCACCGCATGCGGAAGGCCGGAGTGCGCACCTTCGCGCTGACCGTCAACTCCCTCCAGCAGTTCGACTGGCAGTTCTTCCGGACGCTGCGCCGCCACACCGGTCCGGTGCTCGCCGCGGCCGGCACCCCGCCGCCCGGCGGCGTCGACTGCCATCTGATCGCCTCCGTCTACGGCACCGCGCCGACACACGTCCACAAGGACACCGCCGGAGTCCTCACCTACGTGGTGAGCGGCTACAAGAGGTACTGCACCTGGCCGTTCGAGGTGTTCGCGGACATCGCCGGGGACGGGGCCGCGCAACGGCAGGTCAATCTGCCCGCGTCCGTCCGCGCCGAGGACCACCTGGACACCGCGACGGTGGTCGAGGGCGGCCCGGGAACGGTGCTGTACTGGCCCTCGGACCGGTGGCACTGCGCACTCTCCGACGGCCGGCCCGCGGTCTCCCTGCACCTGGCCCACTACCAGTGGGAGGACCGCCTGGAGACGCTGCTGCGCCGACTGCGCCGGCTCACCACCGCCGAACTCGGCGTCCGCCGCTTCCACGGCGGCCGGGACGGCGCGGACGACACCGCGGTCGACACCCAGGTCCACAAGACGGTCTCCCGCCTCCTGGAGGACACCGCGCTCGGCCTCCACACCGGGCTGCGCCGCCTCCAACGGGAGACCGCAACGCACTTCGCGGTCGTCCCCCCACCCCGCGAGCGCCCCCGTCTCGCCCCGCACGACCCGCTGACGGTGCCCACCGGCTCGGCGCTGCGTGCCCGGACCGCGGACGACCTCACCTACCTCGCGGTCAACGGCCACCTCCTACGTGCCGGGGGCGGCGCCTGGCTCGACGCCTTCCTCCCCGCGCTCGCCCCCGGCACCACACGCACCGCCGCGGAGTGGGCAGCCCTCGCCCGCGCCGCCGGCGCCTCCTCCCGGGACGATGCCGCGACGCTGCTCGCGGAACTGGTCCGGTACGGCGCCCTGGACGCCGGGGCGGCCGGATGAGGCTCAACGACGGCGCGTTCGTGGCGGCCCGCGACGGGCGGCTGGTGGTCGGCCATGTTGACCGCCCGTTCGAGTTGTGGCAGGCGGACGCGGGTGTCCTCGTCCTGCTCGCCGAGATCGCGCGCGGCACCCCGGCCGGTGAACTGGCCCGGGCCCTGGCGCCGGAGGCGACCGGCCGGGCGGAGGTCTCCGCGCCCGGCGCGGCGGCGGTGTCCGCCGCCCTCGCGCGGCTGCGGCAGGCACACGTCGTCACGGACGCGCCGCGGCCCGCCCTGCGCGACGCCAACATCGAGATCGCCAGGGCCGTCTCCGCCACACCCGATCTGCACGCCGACGCGGCGTTCATGCGGGCGGCACGGGCCTGCGAAGACCTCACCCTCACCTCCGCCGCCGCCCGCTACGCCCTGTGGACGGCCGTACGGCACGTCGTGTCAGCGCAGGTGCCCGGGGCGCTGGTCGAGTGCGGGGTGTGGCGCGGCGGCAGCATGCTGCTGGCCGCGCTCGCCCTGAAAGACATGGGCGTCACCGACCGGGACCTGTACCTGTACGACACCTTCGGCTGGGACTGGGAGAAGCCCGGCGAGCACGACGGATTCGCCGGGACGGCCCCCGCACAGCCCGGCCCCGGCTCCTGCCCCGCTCCGGACGGTGAACCGTGCGGGCAGCCGGCGGGAGGGATGACCGACGGGGTGTCGGCCGCGGAAGTCCACCGGCGCATCACCGCCGCCGGATATCCCGCCGGGCGGATCCACTGCGTCCCCGGGCTCGTGCAGGACACCCTCCCGGACCGGGCCCCCGCGACGATCGCCCTGCTGCGGCTGGACACCGACCAGTACGACTCGACACGGCACGAACTGCGCGAGCTGTACCCGCGCGTCGCCCCCGGGGGAGTGGTCCTCGTCGACGACTACGGCAAGTTGTCCGGCGCCACCCGCGCCACGGACGAGTACCTGGCCGGACTGGACCGGCCGGTGCTGCTCCACCGCATCGACACCCAAGGCCGCATCTTCGTCAAACCCGCCGAGAGGTAACACGCATGGTCGCAGTCATCGACTCCGCCGTACGCCCGCGGTTCGGCCCGCACGTCACCTTCACCGTCGACGGCGGCACGGTCCGCATCCAGGACGGCACCTACCGGGCCGCGCTCCCCGCCCGCGACGTCCCCCTCACCGAACTGGCCCGGCTCGCCTCCGGCATGGCCCCGCAGGAACTGGTCGACGGCTTCCGCGGCTGGCTGGGCCGCGACGAGGCGGCGGCCCTCGACGTCATCGAGCGGCTGTTCAGCACCGGTCTGCTCATCGACCCCGAAGCGGGCCGGCTCCCCTCGGTGCCGGGGGCGTACGTCGCCTGCCGGCTCGTCGACACCTTCCGGCGCGCGTTCCCGCGCGTCCTGTCCGGCTCACCGCTGCTGCGGGACCTCGCCGGCACCCCCCACCGCGGGCTGGCCCTGGGGCTGCTGGCCGAGACCTACTTCGTCGTACGGGCCGCCTCCTGGACTGCCGAACCGGTCTTCCGGCACCCCATGACCACGGCCCAGCGCGAGGCACTGGAGGACTTCCGCGCCTCGGAGTCGGGGCACGGGGAACTCCTCCTCAGCGGCTTCGGTGCGGCGGGCTTCGACGCCGGCGCGCTGCGCCACGGCCGGGAGGCCACCGAGACGATGGCCTACAGCCACGCCTACGGCGCCTTCGCCTGGCAGGGTGTCGCCGAGTTCGCCGCGGCCCTCGTCCTGCCGGAGGTCCCCGCGCACGGCGGCGACGGCGCCCGGCCCGGCACCGACGTACTCGACCTCCTCCAGGACCGGCACGGCGTGCCCGGCCCGCTGCTCGACGCGTTCCGCGCCCACGAGGCCGAGGACGTCGAGGCGGACCACGGCGGACTGCCGGCCGCGCTGCTTGCGCAGGAGCGGAATCTGGCCCCCGCCCGTGTGGAGCACCTGTTCGCCGTGCTGCACCAGATGCTGGACCTGTACCGGGGCCACCTCGACGCCGTGCACCGGCGCTACGCGCGATGGGAACCCGCAGCAGCCGCCGTCCGGCTGCCCGACAACGCCCTGCGCCACAACTGACCCGCCCCGGCGCCGTCCTGGGCCGCCACCACGGCGAGAGGAGACCCGTATGTCCTCCACCGGCTCACCGACCGGCTTCTACACCGGGCTGATAGGCACCGTGTACGCCGCGGCCATCAGCGAACAACGGTTCGGCGAGGACCGGTTGTTCACCGGTCTCGTCGCCCGCGCGGACGGCACCGCCCTCGAACTGGGCAGCGGCACGGGACGTCTGCTGCTGCGGCTGCTGGCCGCCGGGCACCGGGTCCATGGACTGGAACTCTCCGCCGAGATGACGGCGCTGTGCCGGGCCCAGGCCGTCTCCCTCGGCCTGGACCCGGTCGTCCACCAGGGGAGCTTCGCACCGCTGGACGCCTCACTCGGCGGCTACGCGGCGCTGTACTGCCCGCTGAACGCGTTCAGTTTCATCGTCGACGACGACCTCGCCCGCGAGTCGGTGCACAGCTACGCCGCCGCGCTCACCCCCGGCGGCATCCTCGCGCTCAGCGGCTCCGCGGGCGATGCGGCCGTCCTGCGCACCCGGACCGACTGGGTGCGGCGCCCGGACGTGCCGCTCGGCGACGGACGCACGGCACACGTCGAGGAACGCAGACGCACCCGGGACGGCGGAAGGCTGCTCGCGGTGGAGCGGACCGTCCGCGTCGTGGACCCGGACGGCCGGGGCCGTACGACGGAGGAGGGCACACAACTGCGCCGCCTGCGGCCCATGGCGGAACTGGCACAGCTGTTCGCCGAGGCCGGATTCACCCACCTGCACGCGTACGGAAACGACGCGGACCACGTACTCACTGGCCGGAGAAGATGACCCACACCACCCCGTCCGGCGGCAGCGCCCGCCACCAGGCCGTCGCCGCGGTGTTCCTGCTCGCCGTGTTCGTCTCCACCATCGGCGACGAGATCTCGGCCATCGCCGTCCTCGTCGAACTCGCGGGCAGCGGCCGGTCGCTGCTCGTCGCCGCCCTGCTCACCCTGCAACTGGCCCCGGGGGTGCTGCTGGCCCCACTGGCGGGACAACTGCTGGACCGGCGGGATGCCGGACGAGCCCTCGTCCTGGTCTCCCTCCTCCAGGCCGGTGCGCTGCTCATGATGAGTGCCTGGCCGGTCACCCCGGTGCTGCTCGCCGGTACCGCGGTGGTCGGGACGGGTGCGGCCGTCGCCACCCCGGCCGCGATCGTGCTGATGCCGATCCTGGCCGGGGAGGCTTTCCCCGCACGGGCCAACGGACTGCTGGAGGCCGGCCGGGCCGCCTCCACCCTCCTCGGTCCCGTCCTCGGCGGTGTCCTGGTCGCCGCCTGGGGGCTGAGGACCGCGCTGCTCGCCGACGCGCTGTCCTTCGCCGTCGCGGCGGGCGCCATCGCGCTGGCCCGGGTGCGCCGGCCGGTGCGGGGAGACGGCCGGCCCTGGTGGCAGGGGGCAACCGACGGGGTGCGGTTCCTCTCCCGGCAGTCCGGGCTGCGGGCCGTGCTGCCGGTGGTGGTCCTCACCGTCTCCGCCGCCTCGACGGTCAACGTCGCCATGGTCTTCTTCGTGACCGGCCCCCTCGACTCCACGGGCACGGTTCTCGGCGTGCTGACCGCCGCCTGGGGAGCGGGCGCCCTGGTGGGTGCCGGTGTCGCCGCGCGCCGCGAATGGGCGGTACCCGAACGCGCGGTCCAGACGGGGGCGATCGCCCTCGGGCTCGCCGTCCTGGTGTTCGGCGCGGTCGCGGTGACCGGTGTCTGCGTCGTCATGGCCGTGTGCGCCGGCGCGGCCAACGCCTACCAGAACATCGCGATGCGCACCTGCGTCCAACTGCGTACCCCCGAGGAGCTGCGCGGCCGGGCCCACGCGGCGGCCGGCTCGGTGGTCAACGCCTTCTTCCTCGTCGGATACGCCCTCGGCGGCCTGTCCGCCGCGGACCATCCACGGGCCACGTTCCTCGTCGCGGGACTGGTCACGGCCCTCGCCGCCGGAACGGGACTGGCTCTCTCGGCCGCCCGCGCCCGCAGGGCACCCGAGGCGCCCACCGGCACCGGGCGGGTGGACACCGCATGCTGACCGCCTTACGGCACGGCAGCCCCTGCACCGCGGTGCGGGTCGTCCCCGACAGCCCCTGCGCGGTGGTGAGCGTGGCCTTCGACCGCGGCTACCTGGACGATCCGCCGCACCGCCCCGGCCTCGCCCATCTCTTCGAACACGTCTGGTTCGCCCTCGAACCGCGCGGCCCCGCACTCGAGTGGGGCGAGACCGGCGAACACGCCGTCGTGCTCCACCACACCTGTCCGCCCGACCGGATCGCGGCCGTCGTGGACGCCGTTGCCACGCGGCTCGCCCGCCTCACCGCACCGCCGTCACCGGAAGCCGTCACCGCGGCCCTCCGCCTCATCCGCCTCGAACACCGCGGGCTGCGGGAGGAACCGCTGCCGGGCTTCCCGCGCCGCCCACTGGCCGGACTGCTGCGCGGCGACCCCGGCTTCGATCCGGTGGCGGTCCGGGCCGGGGCGCGGGAGCTGCCCGCCCTCGCCGGTGAACTGGGCCGCTTCGTCCACGGCCGCGCCCACGCGGTGTGCGTGGCGGGCCCCACACCCGGCCCGGCCGCCGACGACCTGGCCCGTATGTGTGCCGGCGCCGGGGTCCGCCCCGCCGTGCGACCGCCGGCGGTCCCGCCGGCAGCCGGCCGGACCGTCACCGAAGGCGGTACCGGGGCGTGCGCCGCCGCCTGGGTGCTGCCCAGGACACCGCAGTCCGCCGCGGCGGCCCGCCTGGTCGCCGGTCTGCTGGAGCGGCGGCCCCGCCCGGCCGGCACACGCTGGGTGTCCGGCAGAGTCCTGAGCCCGCACGGGGTGGTGCCGGTGCGCGGAGGCCATCTGTACGCCGTGGCCGCGGGTACCGACGGGCGGCGGCCGTGCGCCGCCTCGCTCCCCGGTACCGTGCTGCTGCCCCTCCTGCGCGGCCCGCTCGACGACCTGGGCACCGTCCGTTCCGCACTGGTACGGGAGCGACCCGACGTCACCGACCTCGCCGCCTGGGACGCGCTGGACCTGCTGCACGGCACCCCCGGCCGCCCGTGCGGCCCCGACGACGTACGCAGGGCCGTGCGCTCCCTCGACGCGGAGGCGCTGCACCGGTTCGCGGACCTGCTCGCGGCCGGCCCGTACGCCGAGATCGACACCCGTGCGGCCGGCCACCCGTGAGCCCGTCCATCGCCCCGCTCTCCGCGCCGGACGGCACGGTGTGCGACACCGGCCGTGACGACGGGCACCGCAGCCTGCGCTGCTACGTCACCGCCGACGCCGCCCCGCTGCTGCACCTGCGCGTCGTCGGCCGTCCCGCCGCCCCGGCCGCTGCCCTGCTGCTGCACGACGCGCTGGTCCTGCCGCGTCTGTGGGACCACTGCTCCGGCCTCGGTGAGCTGCGGCCCGTGGTGGACCACGGCCGGATCGCGGGGGTGGAGGCCCATCTCTCCGCACTGGACCCGGCACAGCTGTGGGACGACGCCGCCGCGCTGCGGGCCGCGGTGTGCCGGGCGGTGGCCGACACCGTGCGGGACGACAACCTCGACCAGGCCGTCGTCCGCGCCGCGGCCACCCGCACCGGGACCTCGTTCGGCCTCGCGGCGCTGGCCACCGCCGCCGCCCGCGCGGACTGCGAAGCCGCCCCGGCCGCGGACCGGCTGCACGCCACCGACCTCACCGCACGTCTGGCCGAGGACGCCCGCCACCTGGCCGACAAGGCGGCGCTGCACGCGCCCGCACTCGTCTCGCGCCTCGTCCTCACCGCTGCCCGGCCTGCCACCCACCCGCCCGCCGGCCCACCGCCCGTGTCCCCGGACCCCCGGCTGACTATCCGGCTGCCGCGGTACGCGCCCCCGCCGGAACGGCTGGAGATCGTGTGCGGACGGGCCGAACTCGCCCACGTGCAGATCCGCCGGCCCCTTCCACCGGTCGGCACCGTACGGGAACTGGCGGCGGTCCTCCTCGCCAACCAGGCCGGGTTCGGCCCGTGGGGCTCCGCCCTCGACCACACCCTGCGGTTCCGGCACGCCCTCACTTATCTGTGGGACTGCCTGTTCGACCACGCGCACGGGGAGTTCGTCATGCTCGCGGCCCCCGACACCGCCGATGTCGACCGGGTGCTCCGTCTCTTCCGCGCGGCCCACACCCGACGCCTCCCCGCGCCGGTCACGGGCCGGACGGTGGAGGCGGCCCGGCGCATCGTGACCACGGGGCTGCTGCGCCGGCTCGGCCCGGCCCCCAGGGCGCTGGCCACCCAGGCGGACGTGCAGTGCTCCGGCCTGCCGTCGCGGTTCGTCGTCTCGTTGCTGGCCGCGCTGCGGGCCGTGACCGCCCAGGAGGCCGCCGCGGCGGCACCGGCGGTCGCCGCCGAACCGCTGGCGGTCACCGTGGTCCTGCCCGCCCGCACGCACGAGGCCGGCTGACGCCGCATCAGCGGCGGGTCCCCAGCCCGGCCATGCCCGGCCGGGACGCCGGTCCGTCAGGGGGCGGCGGTGGGGCCGGGCAGCGGCCGGCGCCGGTACTCCGCCGATCCGGCCCGGTCGACCAGGGCGAAGTCCGCCAGGAGCCGGCGCAGCCGTGCCACGTCGTCACCCGCCTGCGCCAGCAGCGCGTTGACCTCGTTCTCGGTGAGCGAGCGGTCCTCGGGCAGCAGCGCGGCCAGGGCCAGCGCGAGGGCTTCCAGATCCTCGGGGCGCTTGGGCAGCGCGGTGATACGCCCGTGCGACAGATAGCGGCGCAGGGGGGAGTCCGGGGGAACGATCCGGTTCAAAGCGGTGTGCTCGGCCAGGGAGGCGGCCAGGTCCCCGAGCGCCTCCGGCCGCGCGGTCAGCGAAGCGCCCTCACGGGTGACCAGCCCCGCCTCGGTGAGACGCACGACCTCCTTGGAGAGGGTCTTGAGGTCGAGGCCCACCTTCTGCGCGACATCGGCCAGGCGTGCCGGCCCGGCTGCCGCGTTCAGTTCGGCGACCGCGCTGAGGATGCCCAGCCGGCGGCCGGTGGACAGTGCCGACAGCGCGTCCGCCGCCTTGCTGAAGGTCACCGAGTCGGCAGGCAGGGACGAACTGGCAAGTACGGACATGTCGGCATCGTAGTCCGCGGCCCTTCTCACGCGGTCCGCGCGGACAATCCCGGAGCATGGTGATCCGGTTCCGTCCACGAACGAACGAAACCGGGCCGGACGGCTGCGCCGAGGCGGCTCGGGCGGCGGGGGAGCGGCCTCACCGCCGCGGACGGTGCCGGAGGCGCCACCGGCGCGCCGCACGGAAGCCTCCCGTCTCTTCGCCGAAGAGGAACGGCACGCTCACCGCGGCGCCGAAGAGCCACAGCACCGACCAGCCGACGATGCCCCAGCCCGCCGTGCCGTGGGCGGCGATCCGTCCGGCGGGCAGCAGCGTCCACAGCCCGAGCCACACCCATGCGAAGGCCCGGGTCCCCAGCGGGCCGAACAGGCTCCGCAGTCGGCCGCCGCCCAGCGCCGCCCACAGGAGGAGACCGGCACCCAGCCAGCCGGGGAACAGACTGAACGTCAGATCGCCGGCCGCGGACGGGGCGAGCCGGTCGCGCGCGCCCCGGACGGTGATGCCGACCACCTGCCCCTGCCAGACGTCCAGCCCGGCACGGGAGCCCCGCCGTGCCGCACCGTACAGGCCGTTGGAGACCTCGTACGCCGTGGTGCGCCCGTCGCGCGCTATGCGCAGGTAGTAGAGGGTCTCCGTGCTGGAGTCCTCGGTGCTGCCGGTGGTTGTCGTCCGGGTGTACTTGTCGGCCACCCGGCCGGTCTCCCGTCCGATGCAGGCATCCATGCGCGGCGCGGCGCGCTGACACGGCTCGGCGTGCCGGTACTCCACGGTCTTGCGGTACGGCTCAACGGCCAGGTCGAGGCTCGCCCAGACGGCGGCCACACCGAGCAGCAGCGCACAGCAGCGTACGACGACGTTCCTCATCCGGTGCCCCCCTGCGCACGCGCCCGCCGCCCCTCGCCGTGCGGGCACCGTCCGTGCGGTGCCCCCATCCTGCGGGGCGGGAGGCCGCACGGCAATCCGTCGGCACCACAACCGCGGCCCGGCCCGCAGGGCCGGGGTCAGCCGCCCCGGCCGTCGGCGGACACCGGGGCGGCGGGCGCGACCCGCCGCTCGGCCTCCGCGGTCCCGAAGGCGTCGCCGGGACGGCGGCCGGTCCTGCGCTGGCGGTCGGCGCCGCTCCCGTCGCGCAGCACCCGGTCCAGCAGGCGCTGGACTTCCTCCAGGTCGCCGGTCTCGCGCAGCGCGGGCCGCAGTATGGCCATCATCTCCTCGGCCAGGCCGACAGCCGGGACCTGCCGCCCGGTGAACGGGTGGAGGGCGGGGCCGTGCAGGCCGTGCCGGGCGGCCGTCCACAGCGCCGCGGAGGCCATGTGGTCGCTCATCCCGGGCGGGCTCTCGCCGTCGGCGCGCGCCGCCAGCGCCGTATGGACGAGGGCGCGGACGAGGCCCGCCTGGAGGACGGCCTCGTCGATGGTGGCGGTGGTGTCGGCGACGCGGATCTCCACGGTGGGCAGGTGGTACGAGGGGCGCACCAGCCAGTAGGCGTTGGCGCCCGAGGGCAGCACCCCGCCGCGCTGGAGGGTGGTCACGGTCTCGTCGTAGGCCGCGGCGGAGGGGAAGTGCGGGGGGATCTCCAGGGTCGGCCAGCGGCTGAGCATGATCGTCCGCCAGCTGGCGTATCCGGTGTCCACGCCTTTGTAGAACGGCGAGTTGGCGGAGATAGCCAGCAGGGTGGGCAGCCAGGGGCGCAGATACCCGGCGGCCCAGACCGCCGTCTCCCGGTCGAACGTGCCTACGTGGACATGACAGCCGCACGTCTCGCTCTGCGTGACGAGATAGCCGTAGAGCCGGCGCATGTGCCGGTAGTGCGGGGTGGGCGCGGCCGACCGCGGCGGGCCCGGCACCGGCGGGGTGCCCAGCGGCAGCGGCTGGACCCCGGCGGCCCGGGCCGCCGCGGACAGCCGCGCGCGGGCGGCTGTCAGCTGGGCGCGCACCTGGGTGAGATCGGTGCACACGCCGGTCGCCGTCTCGGCCATCGAGGTCAGCATCTCCCCGTGGAGTGCTGTCGCATCCTCCGGTGCTCCGGGCTCGTGCGGACCGTCGTCGGTGAAGACGTCCGTCTCCGGGTGCACGGCGGGGACTTCGTCCGCACCGGCCAGAATGAACTCCTCCTCGACGCCGAGGGTGAGAGGATGACCGCTTGGTGCCGCAGAGGCGGATGCGCGCTGTCTGGCTGTCACGGTGTCTCCCGAGCGTCACGTGTCACCGGTTGTTTCCCGACGTGAGGGCAGAAGCCAGGGCCTCCCCCGGCTTGTACCCGGGGTGAGGGGCGGCACACGGCACTGCCCCGGGAGGGCCCGTCGACGGCGGGAAGACACTGGGCGTCTGTTCGGTCACACATGGTAGTTTCGGTCGCGTCATTCTCCGCCGAGGCCCGGGCCGTTTCTCCGTCCGGAGACCGTGGACAGGCGGGGACGCGGGGGTGATGGACAGCGACGGTTTCTCAGGGCTCCCACAGAAGGGGCGATGCAGGTGGGGGAAGAGCGAAGCATCATCGGCAGGTACGGCTCGCGCGGTCGCAGGCGGGTCGGCACCGCCGCGGCCACGGATGCCGACGGCGTCGCCGTCGGGGAGAAGGCCGGGGAAGCCGGCGAGGCCGGGGCCCGGGACGGCGCCGAAAAGAAGGCCGGGCGAGGGGATGTCCCGCGGCAGCAGCCGCCGGCGGTCTCGGAGCGGCAGCCGCGGAGCGGGGAGACGGAACCGGACGGTGAAGCGGAACCGGAAGGGGAGCGCACCGCATCGGGCGGGGGCATCGCCGGGCGACACGTCTGGTGGGGTGCGGCGGCCGTCGCCGCCGCGGCCCTGGCCTGGAGCACGTCGTTCTCGGTGACCAAGCTCGCGCTGGAGCGGACGCCCCCGCTGACCGTCGGAGCGCTGCGCTTCGGCCTGGCGGCCCTGCTGCTGGCCGTCGCGGTGCGCCTGCAGCGGCGGTGGCGACCGCCGTCCGTGCGGGAACGGCTGGAGATGGCACTGGCCGGGCTGCTGGGCATCACCCTCTACTTCACGCTGGAGAACTTCGGCGTCGACCTGGCCACGGCGTCCGACGCCACGCTCATCGTCGCGTCCTACCCCGCGTTGACGTTCGCGCTGGAATTCGCCCTCTTCCGGCAGCGCCCGGCGCCACTGGCCCTGCTGGGCATGGCGCTGGCGGTGGGAGGCGTGGTGCTGATCGTGCGGGACAACGCGGACGCGGCGGGCAGTCAGCGCCTCCTGGGCGATCTGCTGCTGGCGCTCGGCGGGCTCGCGTGGGCGGCCTACAACCTGCTGCTGGCGGCGCGGCGCCCCCGTATGTCGGCCCTGACCGCCACCTACTACCAGACGTTCGGCGGTGCCGTCGCGTTCGCCGCGCTCGCGCTGACGGAGTACCGGGACTGGGGCGGGCTGGCACCGGTCGACATCGGCCTGATGGCATATTTGGCCGGAGTGTGCTCCATCGGCGGCTTCCTCTGCTACAACAAGGGCCTCCGCAGTATCTCCTCCAGTACCGCTGTCACCATCCTCAACACCATTCCGGTCTTCGGTCTCGTCTCGGCGGTGGTCGTCGCGGGCGAGTCCGTGACGCGGATTCAGCTCATCGGCGGAGCGGTGGTGGTGCTCGGTGTCGTCCTCAGCCTGCGCCGCGATGTTTCCCGGGACGACGGCGCACCGAAAACTTAGGAGCGCCGCGGAAAAAGCGGACGGGATTACGGCGCCGGAGGGCCGGGAAACGACCGCGGCGACCATGTTCCGGCCCGCCGCGCCGCGTCCGGGGGAGAGGGAAAACATGAGTCCTGCGGCGCACACGGAACCGGAGCGGAATTCCGTGTGCAGGATTCCGTAAAAGCCGTGTCCGCAGCGGAAGGACGGCATGCGGGCGTACGTTGTGGAAGTCGCTCACCGTACTTGCACGGCGCACATTTCCGTGTCCGCATCACCGAGTCCGCATCACCGCGTCGGCGGAGGCGCGGGGGAGGGGAGCGGCCCGGGCGGGGCGGCCCCGCCCGGGCGGGGCTCATTCCTGTCCGGCGGGGTCCAGCGACAGCCGGGAGATGTCGTGTCGGCAGGTGCCGTTCTCGGCGAGGTCCACACAGATCTGCCCGAAAAGCGGGATGAACTTGAACGCCCAGCCGGCGCCGTAGACCACCAGCCGCTCCCCGTGGGGGACTCGTCCGGCGGCCGTGTCCAGGAAGAACTGGCGCTCCGGGTCGGACGGGAGCACCGCCGGACACGTCCCCTGCCGCACCGGCGCCGGGTCCAGCGAGGGCAGGTGCCGCTCGACGCATCCCGCGAGCCGCTCCACCTGGTAGCTGTCGGGCTTCCCGGTGGCCTTCGAGGGGTGCGGCAGCGGGCTCATCTCGAAGTCGACGCCGCAGCGCACCAGATCGCCCGGGGCCCAGGGGTTGTGGCCGAAGCCGTAGAAGAGGTTGGTGTCCTGCTCGGTCGGCTGCTGGAAGAGGAACCAGAAGGGGGAGGCCGTGTCCGCGGACGCGCGCTGCCGGAACGTCGCCACCGCCATCTCGAAGACCTGGTAGTCCAGCCGCAGGCCGAGCGGTTCGAGCAGATCGTTCACGAAGGGGCCGCACGCCAGGACGACCTTCTGCGCCCGGTAGACGGCCCGCTCGGTACGGACGGTGACCCCGTCCGCGTCCGGGGTCACCTCCCGCACGGGCTCGTGGGCGTGGAGCGCGCAGCCACCGGCCTGCGCCAGCCCCAGCAGAGCGGCGATGGTGCCCCGCACGTCGATCGTCCCGCCGTCGGGCTGGAGGAACCCCTCGTAGTGCCGCGGCAGGTCACGGAAGCCGAAACGCCGCTCGATGTCGGCCGCCGTGAGCCACTCGTACGGCACGTCGAGGCGGTCCATGACCTCGGCGGTCTCCCGGATCTGTCCCTCGTTGGTGCGTACTTCGGTGTCCCCGAACCACAGGCTGCCGATCTCGTGCAGCAGCCGCCGTTCGCAGCGGCTCTCCAGCCGGCGCCACAGGGGCTGCGCCTGGAGGGTGAGCCGGAAGATGTCCTCCTGGGTGTACTGGAGCCGCCAGTGGCGCTCCGCCCCGGTGCTGCCACCGTCCTCGTGGAGGAACCCTCCGGACTCCAGCAGCAGGACGCGGTGGCCGCGTTCGGTCGCCTCCCAGGCGCAGGACAGCCCGACGGGGCCGCCCCCCACCACCACGATGTCGTAGAGACCGTCGGTGTCGGTCATGGCTGGCTGGACCTCCTGGCGTGGTCGTACGCGCCCGGGGCGCGCGGGGTGTCGGGGTGGTGTGCGACGTGGCCGGTCAGGAGAAGGCCGACTTGAGGGCGCGGAGCATGTGCTCCACCTGTTCGTCGGTGAGAGACGGATGGCAGGGCAGGTTCACCTGCTCGTGGAACCAGAGGCGTTCGGCCACCGGGCACTCGCCCATGCCGTGGCCCCGGCCGCGCCACTCGGGCCGCAGGTGCAGCGGGAAGTACCGCAGCTGCACCTCGACGCCGGCCTTGTCCAGCGCCGCTATCACCTCGTCCCGTCCGATGCCGTGCCCGGGGCGGACGAAGAAGGTGTAGAGATGGTGGGCGTGTTCCACGCCGTCGGCGGTCTCGGCCACCCGTGCCTGCGGGAACTCGCGCAGGGTCGCGGTGATCCGCCCGGCTATCCACGCCCGTCTGGCCACCATCTCGGGCAGCCGCCCCAGCTGGACCAGGCCCACGGCCGCGCCGGCCTCGCTCATCGTGGCGTTGCCCCCGGGCCGGCGCACATCGAGGCAGACCCGGTCGTAGGAGTCGTCGACCCACATCATCCAGGGACGGGCGGTGTCCGGCTGGCCGAACCGTTCGGGCGCGGCACGGTAGATGCCGTCGGTCGCGTTGGAGCGGAGCCGGTCGAGCCGGTCGGCCCAGTCGTCCCGGTCGAAGGTGAGCAGTCCGCCCTCGCCCAGGGAGGTGATGTTCTTGCTGGAGTGGAAGCTGAAACAGCCGATGTCCCCCAGCGAACCGGGCCGCCGGCCGTGGTAGCGCGCCCCCAGGGCGTGGGCGCAGTCCTCCACCACCAGCAGCCCGTGCCGCCGGGCGATGCGCATGATCTCGTCCATGTCGGCCGGGTGGCCGCCGAAGTGGACCAGCACCAGCGCGCGGGTGCGCTCCCCGATGAGGGCCTGAAGGCCCGCCGGGTCGATGTTGAGCGTGTCCTCGCGCACGTCGCAGAAGCGGACCTTCACCCCGTAGCCCAGCAGGGGATCCGCCATGGCCTTGAAGGACTGGGGTGTGGTGATGACCTCGTCGCCCGGCTGGAGACCCAGGAGGTGGACCGCCAGGTCGAGCGCGACCGTGCCGCTGGTGACGGTCAGCGCGTGCCGGGTGCCGATGTGTTCACGCAGCCGGCTCTCGAACTCGGCTCTCCGGTTCCCCTGGGAAAGCACTTCCTTGGAATCCACCAATGCGCGGAGCGCGGATAATTCGGCGTCGTCCAGGATGCTTCCGATACGGCCTGCGGGTACCACGTATTCGTGTCTACGGGTCATCTCAGTCATTCCTGCTCCGGAATTCGAGGAGGGGGTGCCGAGGTGCCGGTGGGGAACAGTACGGCTCGGTCCTGTCGCACGGTCACGGGTTTCAACCCTTCGGGCATGCAGGAACAGGAATACGGCGGGCATCACGTTAGGGCGGTGAGGCGGGACCGTCAACGTCGCCCCGAAAATCACTTTCGGTCATGGTCATTTTCGAGGGCCGGGCACGGTGGCGGAAAATCGTTCCTGTGACCCTTGACGGCCCGGGGTGCGCTTGATGGAATCCGGGCCTGGTGTTCCGGCCGGTGATTACTGATCACTTTCCCCAGCCCGGCCGCCGGTTCACAGTTCAGACCACTGCTTCGACCACTGCGCTCACCGGACCGTTGCCTACGCGTGAAATGGAAGAGTGGCGACCATGGCTGTCATGCAGGAGTTACAGGACATACTCACCGGACTGGGCTTCGAACCGGAACTCCTCTCTCCTGACCGCAGACTACGCGCGGAACTGGCACTGTCGTCCGCCGAGACCACCGAGCTGGGACTGGAGCTGGAACGCCGGTTCGGCGCCCGCATCGACCTGTGGGACGCCCACGACTACACGCTCGCCGAACTCGCGGCAGCCGTGGACGAAGGCTCCCGCACCCCCACCGGCGACGGGGGTGAGCGGTGACCCGACCCCATCAGGAGGCACCACCACCGCTTCCGCGCCCCTCCGCCGAGCGCGCCGCCGCCTACCGGGCACAGGGCTGGTGGACGGGACAACGCGTCGACGCCATGGTGCTGGACCCGGCCGCCGCCCACCCGGACCGGCCGGCCCTCACCGCGCCCGGGTGCCGGCTGACCTACGGGCAGTTGACGGCCGCCGTCGAAGGGGCGGCGGTGCGGCTCGGCCGGCTGGGCCTCACCCGCGGCGACACCGTCGTGGTGCAACTCCCCAACATCGGCGAACTCGTCGTTCTCGCGCTCGCCCTGATGCGGCTGGGCGCCCACCCGGTGATGGCGCCGCCCGGCCTGCGGCACCGCGAACTCGCCCACGTCATGCGGATCGTGCGCCCGGCCGCCATGGCGCTGCCCCGCCGTCTGGAGCGCTTCGACCACTACGCGCTCGCCCGCGAACTCGCCGAAGGCTGTCCCAGCCTGCACACGCTGCTGGTACTGGATCCCCCGGCCGATGCAGCCGGGCGGAACGGTCCGGACGCGACGGGACAGGAGGGCCCCCGCGTGGCCGACCTGGGCGCGCTGTGCCGGCCCGAACGGGAGGACACCCCGCTGCCCGGGCACCCCGGGCCGCCCTTCGACGGCGAACCCGCGGTCTTCCTCCTCTCCAGCGGTACCACCGGGCCGCCCAAGCCCATCGCCCGCGACCACGAGGGCTACGGGTACATGATCCGGGCCGCCTCCGAGGTGGCCGGACTGACCTCCTCCACCGTCTACTTCGCGGTCATGTCGGCCACGCACGGCTTCACCCTCAACTGCCCCGGCATCTGGGGCACGCTGGCAGCCGGCGGCCGTGTCGTGCTCGACTCACCGCAGAACGCCGAGGCGGCCCTCGACCTGATCGACAGGGAACAGGTCACCCACTCCACCCTGGTCCCCGCCCTGGTCGGCCAGTGGCTCGCCGCCGCCCGGCGGCGCGGCCGGGGACCCACGTCGCTGCGCGTCCTCCAGGTCGGCGGCGCCCGGCTGGAGCCCGGCCCCGCCGAGGAGGCCACGCGGGTGCTGGGCTGCACCGTCCAGCAGTGCTACGGCATGAGCGAGGGCCTGCTGTGCTACACCACCCTCGACGACCCCGCGCACGTCATCGCCGAAACCCAGGGCCGGCCCCTGTCGCCCGCTGACGAGATCCGCCTCGTGGACGAGAACGACAAGCCCGTCCCGGAGGGCAGCACCGGGAGCCTGCTGACCCGCGGCCCCTACACCGTCTCCGGCTACTACGGGGACCCGGCCGCCACGGCCCGCGCCTTCACCGAGGACGGCTTCTACCGCACCGGCGACGTCGCCCGGCTGCACCCCTCCGGCAACCTCGTGGTGGAAGGACGGCTCGACGACGTCATCAACCGGGGCGGCGAGAAGATCAGCGGCGGCGAACTGGAGGGCCTGGCGCTGCGGCACCCGGCGGTGGCGGCGGCAGCCGCCGTGGCCATGCCGCACCCGGTGTGGGGGCAGGCCGTGTGCCTGTGCGTCGTACCCGCCCGGCCTGCCGCCGGAGAAGCGGACGCGGACGGCGCCACGAGACCGGAGCCGGCCCTCCTCGACCTGCGCCGCCATCTGGCCGCCAGCGGTCTGGCCCCCTACA
>Ga0164243_10003681_pt1 | contig 24466 bp, 21 predicted proteins | sample OricompcompostOP_FD_108781 | JGI IMG/M metagenome (GOLD analysis project Ga0164243, IMG submission 108781) | Organic Plus compost microbial communities from Emeryville, California, USA - Original compost - Organic plus compost (OP) | ecosystem: Engineered > Solid waste > Mixed feedstock >...
CAGATCGAATTGCAGAACCTTACCGACATACGTAACAAGCTGGTTAAAAAACGGCTGATCGAGTCCATAATCAGCACGGATTTGCGCGATGAATTTAGCGTCCGCAGCGCCGGATTGACCGGCGATCACCGATGCCGGATCTCCCGGCGCTGAATGAATGACGGCGAAGTTTATTATCGCGATAACGAGAATCGTAAACACGATCCCCGCCAGTTTCGCCAATAATCGGGAAAGAACGAACATTAGCTTGTCTTTAGAGTTTCTGTTGGCTTTTGGTGCGTGGAACCAAGCAATTGGTCGAGAACACCGAGAAATATTCCCGCTCCCTGCGGAATCAATTCATCTGGAAAATCATAATCCGGATTGTGGACCATGGGGTGATCCATTCCCGAGCCTATAAACAACAACGCCGATTTTGAACAAGAGCCGAACAATCCGAAGTCTTCCGCGCCCCTGATAGGCAGGTAATCCGTCACCCGGGACAGTGCCATGCGCTCGACCGCATTGTCGAAAATCGCCGCGGCGTCATTATCATTCACACAGGCTCGAAAGAAATTATGTGTCGAATAATCCAGCGTTAGTCGCTCCTCGGCGGCAATCTTGCGCGCCATGTCGAGCGTTTCTTCCAGAAGCCCCATGATGGCGTTGCTTTCAGGCGTGCGAAGGGTCATGCGTATCTCCGCATTGCCCGGCGTGATGCCGAAAACGCGTTTACCCATTTCTACGCCAGTCACCGTCAGGCGCCGGAAGCCCGGTTCGACAATCTCCCCGGCTTGAAGTCGTTGAAGGGCCGCGATGATACGCGATACCGCCATTGCTGGCGAAATGCCCGCTTCGGGCACGGAGGCATGAGAAACCTTACCCGTCAGCTTGATACATAGCCCCATCGACGCACAGGTGATCTGCCCCGGCGCTACCGCGATATGCCCCAGTGGCAAACCCGGCATGTTATGGATAGCGAAAGCATAATCCGGCTTGATTGACGCAAACTTGGGATCGGCAATGACCGCCTCCGCACCATGTGCGGTTTCCTCTGCCGGCTGGAAAAGCAAAATGGCCCGACCCTGTAATGGCCTCTTCCGGTGCAACTGACGGGCAACGGCTGCCATCATTGTCATATGGCCATCGTGCCCGCACATATGCGCCTTTCCATCGTTGCGGGATTTGTAGGGAAGATCGGAGATCTCCTGGATCTGCAATGCGTCAAGCTCACAACGCAGTAACACCGCTGGCCCGCTTTGCTCACCCTCATAAACCAACGCCACACCGTGACCGCCCAATTCAGTTATCACCTGATCCGGTTGGGTGTCGGACAGAAAAGATACCACTTCTCGCGCTGTTTCGACTTCCTCACCCGAAACCTCCGGAAACTGATGCAGCTTATGGCGCCAGTCACGCAAAACAGCGATCTCTTTATCGTCAATAGGGGATAGCATTGACAACAGCCTTTCTTCTGGTCGCCGCTTGCGACCACCTTCAATCTGGAATCATGTCGAGAACAACACTGGCGGTAGTTCCGCTCAGGCTCTCAACGGGCGACTGTAACGGTTAGCTCGAGGCGAAACTGACCGTACCGAAATTGGAATTGACGCCAGTGGCTGAGGCCGCCACTTCCTTCAACCGATTATCATAAATTGTCGGGTATCTTTGTTCCGCCAGCCACAGGACGGGCATTTCTTCTACAAGAAGTTGTTGAACCTCGGTGTAATAGGCTTGGCGTTTTTCGGAATCCAGTTCACCTGCCGCAGCCTCGAACAATTCATCAACCTTGGGGTTGGAGTACCCCGAAGTATTGGAGAACATGACGCCTTTGCGGATATTTGACGAGATATAGGTGCGGGCTACTCCCAGGGCGGGATCGCCGTTTTGATAAAGCTGGTTGCCGCTGATATCGAAATCACCATTGCTGACGCTCTCAACCCAACCCGCCAGATCGTTGCTCTGCAACTCGACCTTGATACCTGCCTTGGCGAAAGACTGTCGCACATATTCCGCGATGCGGGTCCACGTCTCACCAGCAGGCACCATCGTGAACTTGAGTGAAGCTCTCACGCCGTCCGAACCTGCCTTCAGACCCATTTTATCCAGCAGTTCCGTGGCCTTCTCGACGGAAGGCTCGTAAGTCCGCACGTCGGCGCTATAAAACCGCATCGAAGACGAAATTGGTCCCGTGGCCGCTTTCGCAAGCCCAAACAGGATGCGGTCGCGCACGAACTCTCGGTCGATCAGATGCATCAGCGCTTGCCTGAAACGCTTGTCGTTCATGGGTGGGCGGCGACAATTCAGTTCGATCCACAACATCGGCGAGAAATACTCGTAGCCCTCAGTTGTCATCTCAAGATGCGGCAGCGCGGCCAGACGCGCCACATCGAAGGGTTCAATGTCCTGCCACTGCGCCAACTGAGCATCACCCTGCTCCAATGAGACGCCACGCGACGCGGCATCAGGGATCACACGGTAATAGATTTCGCGCAGTTTCGGTTCGCCTTGACGATAATAGTCGTCCACCGCAGTCAAATGGATGTGTGAACCCCGCACCCATTCCGAGAAACGGAAAGGGCCGGTGCCGATAGGTGGCTGTTCCGCGCCTACCTTGCGATAATCCGTTCCCTCAAGCTGATGGCGCGGCAGCATCGGCGCCGAAGCTGTCTCAAATGCCATCAGAAACGCAGGAAAAGCCCTCTTGAGTGTGAAAATCACCGTGTAGTCGTCGGGTGCCTCAATGCTTGCGCAGCGGCTGAAAACATCGCGCGCGCGTGGATGAACCTCCGGCAGAAACGTCTTGCAGGAGAAGACAACGTCTGCGGATGTGAACGGCTGACCGTCGTGCCATTTCGCATTTTTTACGAGATGAAAGGTGTAGGTCAAGCCATCCGGCGAAACATCCCATGAATCTGCCAGCAAAGGCTGTGGTGTCAAATCCCTCGAATAAGAAAGCAGGCCCTCATAGAGTTTTCCTGCGACCACGCCGGTGGGGGTCTGCTGGTTCAATCCAAGGTTCAAAATAGGCGGCTCGGGATAAACAATGGAAGTAAGCGTTTCGCCGTTCGCTTGGGCATAGGCCGTGCCACCCGTGGCTGCACATGCGATCGTTGCAGCCAAAAACAGATTAAACTCTCGCCGGTTCATGTTCCCTGTCATATTATTTCTCCTATTGAACGGCTATTGAGATGTTGCGCCAAATCAGATGTCGGACGTGTTCCGCGCAACAGATCTTATTTCGTCACCAACGGGCATTGCGAGTTGGCCAAGGGCTGGAATGCCTTGTCAGCGGAAACTGTAGCCAGCAATTTGTAGTAGTCCCAAGGCTCTTTGGATTCGTCCGGCTTTTTGACCTCAAACAGATACATATCGTGCATCATGCGACCGTCCGCACGGATGGAACCATTGTGGTAGAAAACATCGTTGATCGGCAGTTCCCTCATCTTGGCAACCACCTGTTTGGTATCATCCGTACCTGCTTCCTTGACGGCCTTGAGATAGTGGAGCACGGATGAATAAACACCCGTCTGCAGCATGTTCGGCATGGCCTTTCTTTCGGCGAAGAAACGCTGCGACCATGCACGTGTTTGTTCATTCAGGTTCCAGTAACTGGCCTCGACAATCGTCAAACCTTGCGCTTCTGCGAGACCCATTCCATGAATATCATTGATGAAACCGCCAAGCGTGGCGAGCTTCTGCCCCGATTGGGTAAGACCGAATTGCGCGGCCTGCTTGACCGAGTTGATCGTATCCGCACCGGCATTCGCCAGAGCAACCACGCCGGCACCCGACCCTTGCGCTGTGAGAAGGGCCGACGCAAAGTCGGCTGTCCCGATGGGCAGACGGATACTGCCCACAACCTCACCACCCCTCGCCTTGACGAGATCGCCCGTCTCCTTTTCCAGACCATGACCGAAGGCGTAATCGGCAGTAATAAAATACCAGCTCTTCAGTCCCTGATCGACGAGTGCCTGACCCGTGGTATGCGCAACCGCATAAGTATCGTATGCCCAATGGACAACGTAAGGGCCGCATGCATCATTCGTGATGCGCAACGAGCCGGGCGAACTCAGGACGATTAGTTTTTCCTTCTGCTTTGCGACCTCCAAAGCCGCAAGCGCCGGCGACGATGACGCGACATCGAGAATTGCATCGACCCCGTCTTCATCGAACCACTTTCGCGCGATCGCACCACCGATATCGGCCTTGTTCTGGTGATCTGCAGACACAATCTCGATTGGCTTTCCCAGAACGGTTCCACCGAACTCCTCAACGGCCATTTTCGCAGCCGTGACAGCACCCATGCCGGTAATGTCGGCATAGACACCGCTCATATCCTCAATGAGTCCGATACGGACGACCTGGTCACTGATCCCATCTTTGGCGAAGGCATTGGATGCCGCGATTATTCCCGCCAGGAAGAGCGCACCACTTGCCAGCTTCGTGAGTCTATCAACGCGCATACTGTTCCTCCCATATTATTCTGGTTGTTAATCGGAAACACACATCGAAATTGCCCGGATTTTCGTTGCAAGCTCCTCCGCCCGCTCCAGGGCCGCTATGTCGAGGTCTGTCGAATAGCCCTTGTTCTCCAGATGATTGACCAGCAGCAATGTGCTCAGATTGCCCGCCGCTCCCGGTGCATATGGACATCCTCCAAGACCGCCGATAGCACTGTCAAAAACGCGAATGCCGTGTTCAAGCGCTACGTCGATATTCTCAAGTGCCTGGCCATATGTATCGTGAAAGTGGCAAGCGAGTTGTTGCGGCTGAAGTTTCCGGCCGACAGCCGATAGCATCTTATAAACGCTGTCTGGCGAAGCTCGCCCGATCGTATCTGCTAGGGAAACTTCGGTGCAGCCCAGATCCGCCAGTGTATTTGCAATATCTGCGACCGCGTGCGGCGCGACCGCGCCTTCATAGGGGCATTCAACGGCGCAGGACACATACCCGCGCAATCGCACGCCACTGTTGCGCGCCAGGTCGGCAACCGGTTGAAACCTCTTGATACTCTCATCGATCGAGCAGTTGATATTCTTTCTGGCAAAGCTTTCCGAAGCGCTGGTAAATATAGCCAGTTCCTCGACACCTATTTCCAGCGCGGCATGGGTACCACGCTCATTTGGCACCAACACAGACCGGACCAACCCTTCCGCCGGAGAGGTCCCGCGCAATACAGCTTCATGATCCGCCATCTGCGGTACCCATTTCGGGGAAACGAAAGCCGTAACTTCCAGCCGCGTCAACCCGGCGGCAAGCAGGAAGGAAATAAGCTCAAGTTTCTCCTCCGTCGCCACGATACGCTTTTCATTTTGCAGGCCATCGCGGGGGCCGACCTCAACTATCGTGACGCCAGCCATCAACTATCCTTTCCCCGCGCGGCAAAAGCCGCCAAGCTCTTCTTGGCTTCGTCACTGGTAAAGGTACGCTGGCCAATTCTGGCTTCCTCGCGGAAAGCATCGACAATGGGAAGGTCCGGCAATGTTAATGCCGATTCCTTTATGGCCTGTACCGCGGTTGGGCTAAAGCCGGCCAGACGGTGAGCCATATCGATAGCGGTTGCCTCAACCTTGTCGGAAGGCTCGATACGATTGACGATGCCGCGTTCACGCATATCCTGTGCAGAGAAGCGTTCCGCAGTGAGCATTATCTCCATCGCATGGGCATATCCGATCTGGCGCACCAGACGCACCAACGTCCCACCTGCCGGAACAAAGCCGTGCCGCACCTCAGGAAGCTGAAACACGGCGTCCTGCGAAGCTATCCTTATGTCCGTCGCCAGCATGAGTTCGAAACCTGCCCCCATGCAAACACCTTGGACCGCGCTTACTATCGGCTTATTGAAGCCCGCATATTTGATATGCGCCGGGTCCCAAGCTGAAATATCGAACCGATCCGATGCAAGGGCGGGAATCGATTCCTTGAGATCCGCACCTGCACAAAAGGCGCGTGTCCCCTCGCCGCACAGAACAACCGAATGAATTTCCGGATCGGAACTGGCACGCTGAAAAGCGGCGCCGAGATCGTCATACATCGACAGCGTTAACGAATTGAGTTTTTCGGGACGGTTGATCCGGATGATCGCAACGTGATCGTCCTTCGTGAAGTCGATAGTCCCCATCAGATTGCACCTTGATCTTTCAATCGAGCCACTTCTTCAGGTGAAACGCCCAGAATTTCTGTCAGGATACGGGCGCTGTGCTCCCCGGGAGACGGAGCCTTCTCATACCGGATACTCTCCATGCCAGAGAGCTTGATGGGCAGGCCGAACATTTTGACCAGTTGGTCTCCCATAGGAACATCGACAATCATCTCGCGGGCTGCAATATGCGGATCTTCGACAACCTCCGCGATGGTCTTGATTGCACTGAGGGGAACCCGGTCTCCCGCCATTTCCTCAAGTTCGGCTTTGGTATATTGACTAAACCATTCATTGAGGAGCGGCTTGACGACTGTCTCCGAAATCTTTGGATCGAACCGCTTCTCCATCGTGTCGATTTGTGGGTCCCGGGCCTTTTCAGGCTGGCCGAACAGCTCGCACGTGATGGACCAGAATTTGTCTGTATACCCCCCAAAAAATACGTAACCGTCCTTGCAGGGATACTGACCGTAAGGACTGACGAATGGATGATCGTTCCCGAGAGGCTCGGCCACTTCTTTTTGAGTTGTGTAACGCACCACTGCATTTTCAGTGAGCGTGAGGATGGAATCTTGTTGCGAGACATCCACGACCTGACCCTTGCCGGTCTTTTCAGCTTCCCGCAGAGCCGCCACGGTCCCGATAGCGGCGTAAAGCGACGCAGCCAGATCGCCAATGATCGTTCCAACTCTCACGGGCGGCCGGTCTGGATAACCATTCATCGACCAGAGGCCGCCTGCCGCCTGTCCTGTATTGTCATATGCAGGCTTCGATGAATTGGGGCCGGATCGGCCAAAGCCGCTTATGGCGGTATAAACGAGCCTTGGATTTATGGCTCTGAGCGTATCGTAACCCAAACCCAGCCTGTCCATGGTGCCCGGGCGGAAATTTTCGATCAGAATATCCGTCTGCTCGACCAGTTGTTTGAGCAGACGTTTTCCGTCTTCGGACTTCAAATTGATCGATAAACCCAGCTTGTTGCGATTGAACTGGGAGAAAAACGCGCTGAGCTGCATCTCTCCAGAGGATACAAATGGTGGAAATGTCCTTGCATAATCCGGCTCGCTGGGATGTTCGACCTTGATAACGGTCGCGCCCATATCCGCCAGGAGCATTGCGCAAAACGGCCCCGCGACGACCCGCGTCACGTCGAGAACGATTACCCCTGACAAGGGACCAGATCTCCTTGCAAGGACAGGGCTCGTTTCTCGTTCAGCACTCATTGGGGCCTCCATATCTGCCAGGGACTATCAATTCGGTCCCTGGCTCATTGCACTTCGCACCATGTGCAGGGATTCGCGCGTGCGCACCATCAAGCGTTGCGCATGCTTTCCAGCAATTCTTTTGCCCGGTCCACGCGGACATCGTGGTTAGCGGCGAGAGCGGTCGCGATCTTGTCAACTTCCTCGCCGGTCGCACCGGCAACAATTGCAATATTGCGGGCATGCAATGCCATATGCCCCTTCTGGATGCCTTCCGTGGCCAGAGCCCGAAGCGCGGCCATATTTTGTGCCAACCCGACTGCCACCGTGACTTCGGCAAGTTCCTGAGCGGTCTGCACGCCGAGAATTTTTAGCGCCGCGCGAGCGGCGGGATGCGTTTTGGTAGCGCCCCCTACCAAGCCCAACGCCATAGGCATTTCAAGTGTGCCTATAAGGTTCCCTGCTGCATCGATTTCCCAGTGGGTGAGCGAAGTGTACCGGCCCGAGCGCGACGCCCATACATGAGCTCCAGCTTCAATCGCACGCCAATCGTTTCCGGTGGCGACGACGATTGGATCAATACCGTTCATTATCCCCTTATTATGGGTGGCGGCGCGGTAGGGATCGACAACTGCGAAGGCGCAAGCCTCAACAATACCTCGGGCGATTCTCTCGCCGCCATATTCGGGGGTTTTCAATGCTTCCGGCGTCAAGGACACCATTGCACGCGCCAGACGGAGATCAGCGTAATTGGAAAGAATGCGGAGCCGGACCTCACCGCCGGTTATTTTTTCGATCAGCGGCGCCACGGTTTCGGCCATCGTATTGACCGTGTTCGCACCCATTGCGTCCCGAACATCCACAATCAGATGAACGGCAATCATAGGGCCGACCTGCGTGTCCTCAAAGAGATGAACTTCAATATCTTTGCAGCCCCCACCGAGCGAAATCAACACCTTATCCTTGGCGTTGGCTGCCGCAATGATCGCCTCACGCTCCTGTAGCACCCGGATTCGCGCGCTATACGGATCGCTCAGCTTCAGTACCTGCACTTGGGCCCGCATGAGTGGGCCAGTGCTCGAGGTTTGGAACCCACCGCATTTGCGCGCTATCCGCGCCATATAGGACGCAGCCGCGACAACCGATGGTTCTTCTACCGCCATCGGGATAAGATAATCCCGCCCATTTATGGTAAAATTCGTGGCGATACCTATCGGCAGTTCAAACACGCCGATGACATTCTCGATCATCCCATTGGCGAGATCGACCGGCAGCCCGGCATGTGAGAAGACGTCCGCCTCCTCATTCGAGAGCGACACTGCATCCGCGACTTTGGCCAATCGTGCGGCGGGAGAGAGATTTCGCATATTCTCCAAACGAGAATTAATGTCCTGTCGCGATGCTTTCACGTTTAAATCAGCCAATGCTGCCTCCCGGAAGAAGTTCCTCTTGAAAGTTTTATGGGCAATTTGTTACCCTTATGAAAAGGTACAGTTTTCAATAATTGTCACCAACTGTACCATGGAGATAGCATGCCCACTACAAATGGCTTGAGCACCTCTGCGGGCACTCTTGTGGAAACAATCACTGCCCGTTTGAAGGAACAGATAGTTTCCGGCGCTTTGCCATATGGACGTCGGCTGCTTTCCGTTCGTAAGGCAGCGGATGAATTCAATGTGTCAAAAAATACAGTTGTGGAGGCTTACGACCGGCTTGTCGCCGGAGGGTTCATTGCCGCACGCAAGGGATCTGGATTTACTGTTGTTTTCGAGCCCGATACGGCAAATAATCAACGCCCTAAACACGTGGCGGAAGCGGTGGACATTGCTTCTCTTCTCAGCGCTCAGCTTGATCAGAGCTTTCAAATTCGCGTAGGAGACGGACGGCCGCCGCCAGCATGGACGGAACAATCGGAAATCAAACGACACCTCACAATCCATGACCGGTCATTGACCACCGATTCCGATGCCTACGGATCAGCGCTGGGTTTTCCGCTGTTAAGACAAAAGATCGCCCATCGACTAAAAAATCAGCACATTCGTGCCGGCGAGGAAAATGTATTATTGAGTTTTGGCGCCAATCATGCGCTGGACCTTATCATTCGCGGACTCCTCTCAGCTGGGGATACAGTCCTTGTTGACGATCCGGGTTATTACCCACTGTTTGCTAAACTTGCCTTGGCGCAGATACGTATGGCGGGTGTACGCCGCACACCCGAAGGACCGGACGTCAATGACTTTAACGAGAAGCTCAAATCCGAGCGGCCAAAGATGTTCTTCACCCAATCGCTGGGGCATAATCCAATGGGCGGTTCGATTACATTACCGGTCGCCCATGCGGTACTTGCCGCGGCGAGTGCCCATGATATCCTGATAGTCGAAGACGATCCGTTTTGTGACCTGCCCCTGCCAGCACATCGCCTGGCCACTCTTGATCAAGTCAATCGTGTTATTTCGGTCGGGACATTTTCGAAGACATTGTCAGCAAGTTTGCGTTCAGGTTTTATCGTTGGGCGGGAGGATATCATCGCGGCGCTGACCGAATTGAAGATGCTAACCACAGTCAACAGTTCGGGCCATATCGAGCGATTGCTTCATCGATTGATTGCGGACGGCCATTACGACCGGCATTTGAAACGCCTGTGGCAGAGGATTGAGACGGCTTCACACGCATTCCAACATAGAATCGACCAGGCCGGCTGGCAATGTTTTGCAAATGGTGTCGGGGGTTATTACAAATACCTGCTTTTACCGGCCGATGTCAGCGATATAGAATTGGTTCGGGCGGGCGCCAAAGAAAGCATCTTCATAGCTCCAGGCAGCGTATTTTGCATCGACAAACAAAACCCCTTGGGCAGAGGCATTCGCATTAACGTATCTCGCGCGCAAGACATGCGATTTTACGATTTTCTCTTGCGAATGCTTTAATTCAAGGAGAAAATAAGACAGGATAATTTTGATAACCAGCAAAATCTGCTTAGTTTCAAATTAAATGTACAAGTACGCCTTATTTTCGGCACTGTAACATTAACTTTGTCGTAAAGTTAAGCGGTGAATAAGAGCGCATGCACAACCGTCACCCCTTACTTTACCACCGCCCTCGCTTTCCGGCTGAGATTATCGCCGAAGCAAGGTGGTTGTATTTTCGGTTTCCGCTGAGCTTTCGCGTGGTCGAAGACATGCTGGTATACCGCGGGATCATCGTCGCCCACGAGACAGTGCGCGAGTGGGCTGAGACGTTCGGACGAGACTACGCCAATACAATCCGCCGCCGTATACCCCTTCGTGATAAATGGTATCCGATGAGGCTGTCGCGACGATCAACGGTGAGTGACATTTTCTGTGGCGCACCGTTGATCAGAATAGCTTTATGCTGGAAGTGCTGGTCCAGAAACGCCGTGATACCAAAGCTGCGAGGCGCGCTTCACTCGGAAACTGCTGTTTAGGTCAGGTCGCAGTTCCCCGCGTCGTGGTCACGGATAAACTGAGATCTTATGGCGTCGCCAATCGGGAGATCAGCCTCACGGTTTGTCGTCATCACCAGCTTAAAGGTTTGAACATCGGGCTGAGAATTCGCATCAATCCATACGACGAGAACGGATCATGAAGCGTTTCAAGTCGGCTCGATATGTAGAAAGATACACTTCGAGACACGACAGGCGGAGATCCTATTTGAGGGTCTTTACGAAACACGAAGAGCATCGGATTTCGCAATTGCATTCAACGAATGCTTGGAAACGCGGTTCTGGGTGGCAAGAAGCTCTAAACGAGGCCAAGATAAGTATGTTATCTAAAGATGGTCGCGAGATGCTCTATCAAATTCTGCTGCAAGGATGTCAAGAGTTGTGCAAGCAACCTCCCGAAAACCTTCAATAAGGGACAGAAAGCGAGCCTCCGCCAAAGCGGTAAAAAGAAGGCAATTTTAACGGTTGGAGCTTGATCAAGCAATCATGCCAATCAACCCGATTGCCAGTCAAGAATCGCCGCCGTGGCTTTGTTCCTTCGATTGGCAATAATAAATCATCGTTATTGCCTGGATAACTGAGGCGATAAAGATGATTTTCTAACGTATCAGAGAGCCTTTTGCAGTTCCGGCAGGATCGTAAATAGATCGCCGACGAGCCCATAATCGGCAACCTGAAAGATCGGCGCTTCTTCATCCTTGTTGATGGCGACGATGACGCGGCTGTCCTTCATGCCAGCCAGATGCTGGATCGCGCCGGAAATACCGACAGCGATGTAAAGCTCCGGTGCAACCACCTTGCCCGTCTGGCCAACCTGCCAGTCGTTTGGTGCATAGCCCGCATCGACTGCCGCACGGCTGGCGCCAACCGCCGCACCGAGCTTGTCGGCAACCGGAAGGATCACTTCCTGGAACTTTTCGGCAGAACCAAGCGCACGACCGCCTGAGATGATGATCTTGGCCGAGGTCAGTTCCGGACGATCCGAAGCCGACAGCGCATTGCCGACGAAGCTCGACAGCGCCGGGTCGGCAGCCGCATTGACGCTTTCAACCGCAGCCGAACCGCCCTCGCCCGTTGCGGAGAAGGAGGCCGTGCGAACGGTGATCACCTTCTTGGCGTCGGTGGACTGGACCGTCTGGATCGCATTGCCCGCATAGATCGGACGCTTGAACGTATCCGCCGATACGACTTCCATGATTTCGGACAACTGCATCACATCGAGAAGCGCTGCAACGCGCGGCAGGATATTCTTGGCCGAGGTCGTCGCCGGAGCGATGATCGTGTCGTAATTGACGGCCAGTTCCACGATGAGCGCTGCCGTAGGCTCGGCCAGACGGTTTTCCAGCGCATCGCTTTCAGCCAGCAGAACCTTGCGCACGCCTTTGAGCTTGGCGGCTGCATCGGCGGCAGATTTTGCGCCCTTGCCTGCAACCAGAATATCGACATCGCCGCCGATCTGGGCAGCTGCCGTCAGCGCCTTTGCCGTCTGGTCCGAAAGGGTTGCATTGTCGTGTTCGGCAATAAGAAGAATAGCCATTTGTCTCGTCCCTTCCGATTTCTTAGATGATGCCGTCGGCTTTCAGCTTCTCAACCAGCTCTGCAACAGAGCCGACCTTGACGCCAGCCTTGCGGCTACCCGGCTCTTCGGTCTTCAGCACCTTGAGGCGCGGTGCAATATCGGCGCCGAAATCGGCAGGCGATTTCTCGTCCAGCGGCTTCTTCTTCGCCTTCATGATATTGGGCAGCGACGCATAACGCGGCTGGTTCAAACGAAGATCAACCGTGACAATCGCCGGAAGCTTCACATCGATGGTCTGGAGACCGCCATCCACTTCGCGCGTGACCTTGGCCGAACCATCGGCAAGCTCCACCTTGGAGGCAAAGGTTGCCTGGCTCCAGCCAAGCAATGCCGACAGCATCTGGCCGGTCTGGTTGGAATCGTCATCAATGGCCTGCTTGCCGAGGAAAACCATATCCGGCTTTTCCGCCTCGACCACGCCCTTCAAAACCTTGGCGACGCCGAGTGGCTCGACCGTCTCGTCGGTCTTGACCAGAATGGCGCGGTCCGCACCCATGGCAAGCGCCGTGCGCAGCGTTTCCTGTGCCTGTGCCGGGCCAACCGAAACAGCCACAATCTCCGTTACCTTGCCAGCTTCCTTCAGACGGATCGCCTCTTCAACCGCAATCTCGTCAAAAGGGTTCATCGACATCTTGACGTTGGCAAGCTCAACGCCCGAACCGTCTCCCTTCACACGGATCTTTACGTTGTAATCGACAACCCGTTTTACTGCGACAAGGACTTTGTTCATCATTTCTCTCATATGCAATTTACGTAAATCAGTTTTGCAAGCGTCTTACCCAAGATGTTTGCCAAGCCTCCGCTCTGTTCCGGCCACAAGCCAGCCAAATGGAATTGTCACGACCAGATAAAACAAACCCGCGAGGATCAGCACATCAAGGTAAAGATAGGTCGCGGCGCCAACGCGATAGGCTCTCGCGAGGAGTTCCGGCACGGAGATGGTAAATGCAAGTGCACTTGCCTGAAAGATCAGAATAGCAAACCCCATAAGTGCGGGTACAGCAAAAAGCACGCCCTGTGGGATTACCACAAATCGCATAATGTCTGAGTTTGTCATGCCGAGTGCTAGACCCGCTTCGAATTCCCTTTGAGGAACTGCGTTCAAACCTGCACGCAGAATTTCACTTGTATAGGCGGCAGTAGTTAAGGCAAGAGCAACAGCTGCTGCGATAAAGGCACTGGTGTTGATGCCTGCCGAAGGCAGTCCATAATAGACCATTTGGAGCACAACCAGTGCCGGAGCACCGCGGCCAATCTCGACTAGCAGTATCGCCATATAACGCGGCAAACGCATTTTCGTCATCGAAAGGAGGGCAAGCAGCAATCCAAGAGGAAGCCCCATGAGGAGGGCCAATCCAGTTAGCTGCAGGCTTACAACGAGGCCCGCGAAGAGCTGAGGCGCCCATTCGACAAAATTTGCGAGGGTTTCCTTCATCGCGAGAGCCTCCTGCGAAGCCTTTCGTCCAATACACGAGACATAAAGGCGATAGGAATGGACAAGAGAATGTAGATGAGCGCAGCAACGAGGAAGGGAGCAAAGCCTGCCGACTGAGCTTGTGCCGCCTGGGATGTATACATCATAATGTCACGGACGCCGATTGTTGAGGCCACCGTGCTATCCTTGAGTAGACTCACAAAGAACGTGGCCATTGCAGGTATAGATACGCGCAAAACCTGGGGTGCGGACACAAACCTCAAAATGTCACTACCCTTCATTCCGAGAGCGGTTGCTGCTTCAGTCTGCCCGCCTGGCAACGAAAGAAAGCCGCCACGATAAATCTCGGCTAGATAGGCTGAAGATACCACCCCCAGTCCGATAATACCGGCCTGTAGCGATGTCAGCCGGATGATGCCGGTTCCCAAACCAAAGAATATTATGAAGAGCCAGACAACAGGTGGAATTCCGCGAGCAACGTCGATAAAAATCCGCGCCAGAGCGCTAACCGGTCGAGATTTTGAACGACGTAACAATACCAACGGCACTCCGAGTACCGCTCCCACGGCAAAGCCGCCAACCGTCAAAGCAATTGTTGCGGGAAGGCCTTTGAGCAGATTGAGAAGCAAATCCGTCATCAGTGTCGATCCACAATGGCTCGGAAGAATTTTTGCGTCCGCGGAGAAGACGGATGACGGATAACCTCCGAGGGTTTTCCTTCTTCTATGATCTGACCATCCGCCATCACGATGAGCCGATCAGCGACTTCCGTAGCGAAGGCAATTTCATGCGTGACAACGATCATTGTCATACCGTCCCGAGCCAGCTCGCACATTACGGCGAGGACCTCCAGACCGAGCTCAGGATCAAGCGCTGAGGTAGGCTCATCGAACAGCATAACTTCGGGATCAAGCGCCAAAGCTCGTGCTATCGCGATACGTTGTTGTTGGCCGCCCGAAAGCCGAGCAGGATAGGCATCGCCCTTGTCTGCCAGATGCACCCGCTCTAACAACTGTGTAGTGCGGGCATCGGCATCATTTTTGCTTCGTCCCAACACGCGCATCTGGGGCAAAGTAATATTCTTACGCACCGACATATGGGGAAAGAGATTGAATGACTGGAAAACCATGCCAGTCGAACGTCGCAGCTTCAGCAATTGATCATTCGTCAGCTTGCTGTCGAGGTCGAATTGAAACGCTCCAACTTGCAGTGTTCCAGATACTGGTTGTTCGAGCATATTGATCGTGCGCAGGAAGGTACTTTTCCCCGCCCCACTCGGGCCAACAATGGCAACAACCTCACCCTTTTTAATGTCAAGCGTCACGTTCCTGACAGCATGATAATTACCGTAACGAACATTCACGTCTTGCAAGCGGACAATTGGCTTATTCTGAGACATCTTTCACCCCGTGTTGATGACGGTGTTCTGTTCTTGACTTCCCGGCGTTCCCCTCAAGGAAAAGCAGCACCTTTCCCAAGCTTTATGCCGCCGGAGCATATCGCGCCGCGGTCGGCCGCAATTGTTCGGTTCCGGGGGCAGATACCGGTGCACCATGAAGCGCCCAATCGGTGGCAATCTGACCGATCACTGGAGAAAGCTGGATGCCGTAACCGCCTGCGCCCGCTGCCGTGACAAGAGTCGGTTCGGACGGATCAACAGGACCGACTAATGGACGCTTGTCGTAGGTCATAGGATAAAGCCCAGCCCAGCCGCGCCCAAGGCGTGCACCGGGCAAATCGGGAACTCGTTCCAAGAGGAGTTCCGCGAGTTCGATACGCGATTGTTCTTCGCACTGATCATTATAAAGATCTGGATTTTCCGGCTCCGAATTCGTTACTTTATGAACTTCAGCGATCAGCTCCCCTGCTTTCTCGTGCCTGAAGTTAAGTCCGGTGCCCTCTCCGTTAACGAGATCCATCACCATGGGCATCGTGTAATCGAGCGGCTGGTCTAGAAGGATGGTAATGGCTTCGTGCCGCTCAGGCTTGACCTGAAGCGTCTGCCCGAAGAGTGCCGCTACCTGGGACGCCCAGGCGCCCGCAGCATTGATCACCATATCGCACTCGATTTGGCCTTTAGTGGTTTCGAGCCGATATCCTCCGGCGATCCTCGCTACGCCTTCAAGCTTGCAGAACTGCCTGACCGCACCACCGGCTTCGCGCACTTTCTCAGCCAGCAGTGTGCACAGCTCGTGCGGATCGATGAAACCGTCATCAGGTCCGAAAATTGCGCCGGCGAGGCCGTCCGGGTTGAGATGAGGGATAAGATTGTTCAGTTCGCCAGCTTGATAAACTTTGGAACGGAAACCGGCCTTTTTCTGCATCTCAACTGACTGACGAAAGAGTTCCATTTGCTCGTCAGTTCGGGCAAGTCGTAAATATCCGATGTGATTGATCCGCAATCCCTGGCGCTCAAATTCCTGGAACTGGCGCATTGAATGTTGCCGCAGGAGGATCTCGAAAGGATCGGTAAACTGGGTGCCAATTACGCCAACTGATCGTCCACTTGAACCGGACGCGATGGCATTTGCATCGATGACGGTCACGCGGGCGCCTTGCCGGATGAGGTTAACCGCCGAACACATTCCTAACGTGCCAGCGCCAATGATGACGACATGGGGAGAAGTGGTCATTTCAATTCCTGCTATTGTTTTCGCTGAACCGATATCGGGTTAGAAGTTACGAACCCGATCTGTTCATTCTGCATGCCGCGCTCAATATGACGGGTTGCGTTTCGTAATGTGACACCCTGTCAGGACTGCGAGGCGATGTGTTTGAAAGTGTCATCGATAGCGACAAGTATCGTATACGCATCGGCCTCAGTCATGGGCGTGGATAGGGCAAAAAGCCCGTAGCTCGCAGACAACACTCCTCTATCGAGGAGACCCTTATGGAGAAGGTTGAGCTTGTGACGGTCACCTGCGGAAGGATAGACCGAACGATAATCGACGATGTCATTGTCGGTGAAGTGAATCTTGAACAATGATCCGAGACCCACACAACGACCCGACAATCCAGATTTTCGGAAAATTTCGTTTGTACCGTCTCGCAAAATCTCGCCGAGTCGATCCAGATGATTGAAAGTTTCTGGGGTCAGTGCTTCCATGGCTGCCAGACCAGCCCGCATCGTCACGGGATTTGCCGTAAAAGTGCCGCCGTGCGGCAGAGCGGGTTTCCCCTTCGTCGGATCAAATACAGCCATCACCTCTGCGCGGCCGGCAACGGCACCCACCGGAAAGCCACCACCGATGATTTTTCCAAGCGAGGTCAGGTCGGGCGTAATGCCCCAAAGCCCTTGAGCGCCGGAGTATCCCAGGCGAAACGAAATCACTTCGTCGAAAATCACAAGCGATCCCGATTGATGTGCCGTTTCGACCAAAGCTTCGAGATAATCTTTTCGCGCCGGAATGAGCCCGGCCCGGTTTGGCATCGGATCAATAAGTACACCAGCAATTTCATGCCCATGCACGCGGAAAACAGCCTTTATTGCTTCAATGTCATTGAAGGGAACTGCAATGACATCATCCAGAACCCCTTGGGGGGTCCCTTTTGCATAAGCGGTCGATGCGGGCATATCACCCCAGTTGCCCGGTGTGCTGTCTAGACTAACTTCAGCGAAATCATAGGATCCGTGATAGGCACCTTCGATTTTGACAATCTTCGGACGGTGGGTAAAAGCGCGCGCTGCTTTGATCGCCATCATGACACCTTCTGTACCGGAATTCGCGAAGCGAATTTGGTCGACAGAGGGTAATCGCTCGACCAAGAGTTCGGCCAATTCGATCTCACTGATCGTCGGAGCGCCAAAAGCCGTACCAAGAGGAAGCTGCTCGTTTACCGCGTTAATCGCTTCCGGCTGGGCATAGCCATGTATCATGGAGGTGAAGTTGTTGATACAGTCGTAATAGATATTGCCGTCGACATCACGCATTCGGCATCCCTCACCGCTCTGCGCATAGATCGGAAAAGGGGCCATGTAGACGGTCGTGCGCGTATTGCCTCCTGGCATTACCTTTTGTGCACGATCAAAGAGCGCTTGGGACTGAGAACAGGATTCTGGATATTGTGTCATGAGGCTAAAACTTCGAAAAGGAGGAACTGCGGAGCGTTCTCCGCTCCGCACCAAATGGCTCAACGTGTCATGATCGTGTGACTTTGTTCGCGCATAAACTGGGGCAGGAAATATGCACCTAGTCCGCCCTTGCCACTGACGCCGGTTCCCTTCCAGCCACAGAAAGGCTGTGCGCCTGGCCAGGCGCCGGTAGTCGCGCCGCTTGCGCGGTTAGCGTATAATACGCCCGCCTCTGCATTGTTGAGGAAATGTTGAAGCTCGTTCTGGTCGTTGGTGAAAATACCTGCTGCAAGACCATAGGAAACATCGTTGCCTTCCTTCAGACCGGCTTCAAGGGAATTCACACCGCGCACCACCACAAATGGCATAAACAATTCATCGCGCGTAAGACTGGATGGACCCGACGTTTCAACAATAGCGGGAACAAAGTAGTTCTTCGGCAAGCCCGCGATATGTTCACCTCCGAAATGTACGGTGCCTTCTGCTTTTGCCTGTGCAACCGCATTGATAAACCGGTCGACTGTTGCATCATTGTAAAGTGGACCCATGAAGACATCACGCTTGCGCGGATCGGCAACGACAAGTGCCTTCGCAAACTCGATGCAGCGCGCGATGAATTCGTCTTTCACGCTATTGTCGACATATACCACCGAGCACGCGGAACATTTCTGACCTTGGAGACCAAAAGCCGAGCGCACAACGCCTTGAGCAGCACGAGCGATATCAGCGTTTGCCGTGACATAGGCCGGGTTCTTGCCGCCCATTTCGGCAATTACGGGCTTCATCCACGGCGATAGTGCCATGTGCCTGAAGATGCTCATTCCGGTCTTGTGCGAACCTGTAAATGCGACGCCATCAATACCCTTATCTTCGATAAGATTTTTACCGACATCACCATCGCCGAGCACCACGTTGAAAACGCCTTCAGGCAGACCTGCCTTACGTATGGACTCGGCAATAAGAAGACCGGTAAGCTGGCATTCTGGCGAGGGTTTAAATACCACAGCGTTACCAGCAAGCAACGCGCCCGTAATCATGCCGATAGACAATGCGAGCGGAAAGTTGAACGGCGCAACGACCGCGAAAACGCCATAGGGACGCAAAATGCTCGTCGCAGTCTCGTGGTCCACAAGTTGGTTCATAGGGCGCACAAAGCCGTTGTTTGCCCTAAGTTCTGACGGATAATAGTCGAGCATATCGACCGCTTCTTCCGCCTCGCCTATAGCTTCCATACGCGACTTTCCGACCTCGAAGAGAGCGGCTAGTCCCAACTGGTATTTCTCTTCGGCGAGTACGTCCTTCCAGCGTGCAGCGAATGCGAGCCGTTCATCCAGGCTGGCCGCATTCCAGACTAATGCGCCTTTGCGAGCGGCAACAACAGCTGCACTAACGTCGCTTTTCGTTGAAACGGGAAAAACACCTAACGTAATTGCGGGATCGATGGGGCTCGCAACGCTTTTTGCCTCGCCCGTCGCAAATGGCGTGGACCATGCCTGACCCAACTGGTTTGCTTCGAAAATTGGCAGGATTTTATCCAGATGATCATGAACGGGTGAGAAATCGACGCCGATATTCGAATAGGTGACGCGGGGTAATGGCTGAGTCATCGTTAAGTTCCACTTATTGGTATTATTACCGTATTGTGGTAGAACATTTCCAATTGTCAATAGTCCCATTAAACGAAATTAAAACTTATTATCGGAACTCCAAGCCGCTTGACAAAGTTTTATAATCGATATTAGTTCCATTTTAGAAGATTAATACCGATATTCGGTACATAAAATCGGAGGAATAGGACGAGCTCCGAGACAGGGAGCTACTCACAGAAAATCGACTTCACCGTCGAAGGTGCACAACAATTCATAAAACGACAATCCAGAGGTTAAAGTAATGAAAACTATGCGTTATTTGATAGCATCGGCAGCGATCGCCTTAGTGACGGCTTCGACGGGAGCAAAGGCCGACACATGCGAAGCGAAGTTCAACTTCGAACCGATCAAAGCAGGTGTCCTAACTGTGGCGTTGACGAACACCCCACCCTACTCGGTAGAAAAGGATGGCGTTTCCGGCATCGACGGCGACCTTCTTCAGAAATTTGCTAAAGATAATTGCCTGAAGATCGAGTACGAGATCTTCAGCTATCCTGCCGCAGTTTCAGCGGTGCAGACAGGCCGCGCCGACATTGCTATTGGAGGTTTCTACCGCACCGCTGCTCGCGCAAAGGTGGTTGCGCTCAGTAACGCGGTTTATCTCGACCAGGTTTCGGTAGAGTCCAAAGAAGGTTTCGAGACGGTCGACCAACTCAAGGGCAAAAGAGTGGGAACCGTAGAAGGCTATTCTTGGGTCGGCGATCTGGAAAAGCTTTATGAAAATGTAAAGACCTATCCGTCGTCGCTCAATCTGGCGCAGGATGTTCAGGCCGGGCGTATTGATGCTGGCATTGAAGGTTTTGGCGCCGCCGCTGACCTAACCAAAGGAACCGACGTCAAAGTTAAGCTTTACCAACCGGATCCGCGCGTAAAGGCAACCACCCTACCTACTCAGACTGCGTTTTTGATGTCCAACAACAATGCCCCCTTTGCGAGTGCAGTGAATGAAAGCCTCGAGAATTATCGCAAAGCTGGCGCTATTGCCGAAGTACTGACGAGTTACGGTCTTCCCACTTCCGCGGCCGATGTGGGCGACAACAAAGAATATTGATGAGCGGGACCTGTGGCTCCTTCTGCGGCTGCAGGTCCCAATACACATTGGCAGGAGCGTTCCTTTACAGCCGAAAGCTGAGACCTTATTCTAAAACGAAACGCTCTCGTCTCGATGAGACAACACATTTCAGCACCTGATCAGCATAGTTTGCGGGCATCCCACCCGAAGTATGAATTTCCTGTTGTCAAGAATCGGTCTTTAAACAGTATTATCGATCTTACGGGCTTCTGCACTTTGCTCGCCAGCAAAATTTACCTAGCCTTAAACGGAACCGAAATTGACACGTCACCCAGGGCACAGAAGATTGAACGAATGACCGATACTACGCAAAAAGATAGTCCGCTCGAACGATATATTGCTATTATGGAAACCGTCGCACCGTTTGCCGAGGGGCTCACAGCGGTCGAGTTGGAAACGGCACTCGATCTTCCCAAAACAACGGTGAATCGCTTGCTTCACACTTTGATTTCAAGCGGAATGATCAGTACACAGAATTCACGGAACCGAACATTCAAGCTCGGCGACCGACTCCTAAAACTACTTCACACCTCCCCCGATACGGGCTGGCTTGTGACGCTGGCGCAGAAACCACTTCAAATATTAGCTGAGAAAACCGGTCAGTCGGCGTTTATATCAAAGTTCGATGGCAAGGACATTCGTTCGGTAACGTGCGTCGCGCCGGACACCCCAGTTCGTACCTATGTGATGCCGGGCATGGCTATGCCTATCAATGCGACCGCATCAGGCAAAGCAATCATGGCCTTTCAGTCACCTGAAACCATCCAGCAACTCCTCACTCGAAATCTGGTGCAATTCACAGATCAAACGAAAATCGGCCCGGAAGCTCTTTTGGCGGAATATGCCGATATTCGTGAACGCGGTTTTGCAACTGATCTGGCAGAGCATGTAGCGGGACTGGGAACTATAGCATTTCCTATTCGTCTTGCACGCGCCCCGGTGGTTTACGCTGTCGGCGTAACAGGACCATATCGCGCAGTCATCGAAGAGGACTTCGATGAACATTGTCGGGCAATTAGTGACACCGCACAGCGGCTCGCCAAGCTGATGCAGCTTCGTGGTGCCGAACTGCACGACTTTCGCATCAACGAATTGGGAGATGAACAGAATTCATAGATCTCCGACCCATCGCTGGCTCAGTGTATCAGCGATGGGCTGGACTAACCGCGTCGGCTTGAAGCAATGTTGCTTGATGCCTAGCGTCAGAATTCCAATGGACACCCGTCAGAACCGTTCAGTGGGCGTAAGATGGATCCCGCTCGTCAAGAAGCCGACACATCTCGGAGAAATGAGCAAATGGCATTTCCCGGTAATCTTCCCATTCCAGGGCGGTTTTTTCGGCCAGTTCATCAGGCATGATATTAAGCGGCTTATTTGTGGAGTAAGCCAGGATCAGCGTTCTGCAGGACTTCTCCAGAAAATAAAGTTCATCATAGGCTTCAGCGACCGTCGCGGCAGTTACCAATATGCCGTGATTGCCCATTATCATCGATCGTTTGTTCCCCAACGCCTGAACAAGCCGCTTGCCCTCTTCGAGATCGTCCGCAATTCCACCGAAATCAATGTCGATAGCGACGCGATTGAAAAAGCGTGCCGTATTCTGGTCGATTGGTTTGATTTGTGGATCAGCGAGAGCGGCAAGCGCAGTCGCATAGGTCGAATGAACGTGCAGGATGCAACGAGCATCAGGGCGAGCGGCATGTATGCAGCTATGGATCGTCCAGGCCGAAGGATCCGGAGCATCACTTCGCGCCATCGTTTGCTCGTCATCGACGTTGAGGACTAGCAGATCAGAAGACTTAACCCTGGAAAAATGACGCCAACGAGGGTTCATGAGAAATCGTCGACCATAGTCAGAGAGTGCCACGCTGAAGTGATTAGACACACTTTCATGCCAGTCATTCAGCACCGCAAGACGGAACGCTGCAGCGAGCTCTTTTCGCAAAGTCGCTTCATCCTTATTTTGCCATTCGTTACCGAAGTTCGAGTTTAACGTCATGTCTCTTTGTCCTGTTGATCAAACGAAATGTAATCTAGGAAATGTCGATGGAGACAGGATTAGACGCGTCACAAGCTCACGGGAAACGAAATACCAACATAATGAACATGACGGAACATCATCATGACGGCATTTAGAGTTCCCAGTATAGAGCTGCTTCAGACGTTCATCGCGGTATTCCAATGCAGAAACTTTTCGACGGCGGCTGAGAAACTGCATCTGACTCAATCTGCTGTGAGCCACCGCATAAAACGCCTCGAGGACGAGCTTGACGTAGTACTATTTGATAGATCCCCGCGTAACGTTAACGCGAGCGAAGCGGGAGACAGACTGTACAGCGATATTCATTCAGCATTGAACTCATTGGAAAATGTACTCGGCAAAATTCGGCAAAATGCCAACCACACGCGTCTGGAAATCGAAGTCGAACCGGCTTTCGGAACGAAGTGGCTCGCACCGCGCCTGAAATCATTTCTGTTAGAGCATCCCGACCTGAAACTTCAGATAAACCTTTCAGACAAGAAACTGGAATTCTCTGGCAATACAGAGATTGCGATTAAATGGGGTCATGAGAACAGCTGGCCTGGGTTTTATTGCGAACCACTAATGGATCTGATTTTTACCCCAATGTGTTCCCGTTCATTTTTGAACGAGCATGGTCAAGTAACGGCAGAAAATTTGGCACGCTTTCCTTTGCTTCACGATCGAGATTACAGCGAATGGACAAGATTAGCTGGAAGCCTGAATCTGGCGGCCAGGGACTTCCGAAACGGACATATAATTGGCGATACCGCTTTATTGGAGCAGGCGGCTATCGAAGGCAATGGGATTGCTCTCTGCGCTCTGGAGTTGACTGAGAACGCCGTTCAGCGTGGTGATCTTATTCCGCCTCTGCCCGATTTGAAGATAAGAAGCGACAAATCATACTATCTGTTACGGCATCAGTCGATTAAACCCACTGCCATCGGCGTACAGTTTTCCGAATGGGTTCATCAAGCAGCGACTTGAATATGATGTCTAAATCCCTAATCGCCTTGAAAGGAATCGAACCGACAACCGGTTGGATGACCACCCTAAGCGCTTCAAAAAACAAATTTTTAGGAGAGAAACAAACTTACTCAACAAATGAAGCTCAAGCTAAAATTATCCATGCAAATGGCTCAGCTCAGCTCTTGAAGCGCGCAACGCCTTGGATCGGCGACAAACCGAACATGCGCGCATATTCCCGGTTGAACTGGGACGCGCTTTAGTAGCCGACCGAGAAGGCGGCCGCTGCAGCGTCTGCCGGCGCGCCCGCAGAAGCCGCAGCTTCTTCTGATACTGGATCGGCGTCATGACGGTCGCCGCCTTGAAGTGGGGGCGAGATTCGGGAGCGAAACTATTCAAACGTCGATTGGAAGCTCCCCCTCCTCTAGTCGGCCAGTAGAGAGTTCGAGTTCATCGTCATATTTCATACCCTGCGTGAACCCGGCGATCACACCAGTGCATCTTTAGCCATCGATAATTATTTCAATGTAGGCAAAAGGTGCAACCATCGAAGCTTCGCAATAATCATAGGCTTTGATGATAAGGTATTGACCTGCAAGTACGACCAGAGTCATTCCAACGGCCATCGTCCATTGAAACAGATCAAGGCCTTGCCAGAATATGAACATTGTGGGCGCTACCACAATGATTAGCAGTTGGCCAAGAGAACTCGTGGCAGCGTCGGTGCTGGCGTTGAGATCTTGCGCGAAGCTGTGATCTCTGAACTGCCCCCCATTTCGACCGGACATGTCGGCATAAGCAGAAAGGCTCAAGCACAGGCTTGAGGACAGGCTTATGTCTAACGAGTATCGACACGTTGAATTGTTGACAGGTGATGTTCGCCGCAG
>Ga0164243_10003682_pt1 | contig 24463 bp, 18 predicted proteins | sample OricompcompostOP_FD_108781 | JGI IMG/M metagenome (GOLD analysis project Ga0164243, IMG submission 108781) | Organic Plus compost microbial communities from Emeryville, California, USA - Original compost - Organic plus compost (OP) | ecosystem: Engineered > Solid waste > Mixed feedstock >...
GCTCAAGCACTTCCGCCGCATCGCAACCCGCTTCGATCGGCGCGCCAAACACTTCCTCAGCTTTCTCCAACTCGCCGCAGCTATGCTGTGGATGCGATGAATGTCGATTCAGCCTAGCGCGGCGTTGGCGACGGCCAGCAACGTCAGCAGCGCCGACACGAGACTGGCGACAATCACGACGGCGCCGAACCCGAACGCCAGCCCCGAAATGAGATCGAAGGATCTGCCCATTGTTTCGGTCATGGTTCTGTACCCACCAGCCTCATGCTCCCGCGCCAACGCTCGATGGCCGCGCTTTTCGTCAAGGAAACGCGCAAACGCATTCGCGTGTCAAGGTCGGCGGCGGTCACCGGACAGAGCTGTTATTGACTATCAGCCTCGGACGCCCGAGCGCGTGGCGAGTTCAGTGACCGAACAGCCTTGCGTGCCAGTCCTGCGGAATATTGCCCCGGGAAACGAAGGACGGATTGCCGAACTGATCCGGATACGCGGGGAGCCGCTTTCCGTAGGTGAACGGCTGTCCATCCAGTGTCAGCGTCACGCCCCCCGCGGCCCGCAGAACGGCATCGCCGGCAGCCGTATCCCATTCCATCGTGCGTCCGAGGCGCGGATAGAGATCGGCCTCGCCGGCGGCCACGAGGCAGAATTTCAGCGACGATCCGACCGAAATGAGGTCGGCCCCCGGAAATTTCGCGATGAAATCGTCCGTCTCCGGCGTCCTGTGCGACCGGCTCGCGACGATGACCGGCGCCGCGTCAGCCGTCCGGACGGCGATTGATTTGCGATCGACCAGCTTTCCCGCAGAAGCGACGCTCGCCCGCGACGCCTTTGCGCCGGCGCCGCAGAATATGTCGCGACGGGCCGGTGCATAGACGACGCCGGCGATCGGAACGCCGGCCTCGACCAGGGCGATGTTGACGGTGAAATCCTGTCGCCGGTTGACGAACTCCTTGGTTCCGTCGAGCGGATCGACGAGGAAGAAGGGGCCGTCGCCGATCTCCGGCAGCACGCCGGACGAAACCTCCTCCTCGGCGACGCAGGGAATGGAAGGCCATTCCCGTCGAAGACCGCGCAGGATGATCGTCTCCGCGCGGCGGTCGGCCTCGGTGACCGGGGAGGCGTCTGCCTTGCGGTCGACGTCGATCGGGCCGGCATAGACCTCCATGATGGCTTCGCCCGCCTCGACGGCGAGCCGCTCGAAGGCCTCGATCATGTGCGACAGGTCGTTTTCGGTCACCGTCTCAATCGTCCCCTGCCGCCTGCTGGTTCTCTTCAAGCCAGCGCCCGATCGCCTCGGCCATTTCCTCCGGCGTGCGGCCGACGGTCTCGAGCTTGATTTCGGCGTTCTCCGGCGCCTCGTAAGGCGAGGAAATGCCGGTGAAGTTGGGAATCTCGCCCTTGAGTGCCCGCTCGTACAGCCCCTTGGGATCACGGCGGATGCACTCTTCCAGCGGCGTGTCGACGAAGATCTCGACGAATTCGCCCGGCCGCATGATTTCGCGCGCCGCGCGGCGCTCCGAGCGGAAAGGCGAGATGAAGGAGACGATGACGATCAGGCCGGCATCGGCCATCAGCCTCGCCACCTCCGCCACGCGGCGGATGTTCTCGACGCGGTCGGCGTCGGTGAAGCCCAGGTCGCGGTTCAATCCGTGGCGGACATTGTCGCCGTCGAGGATATAGGTGTGCCGACCCTCCGAATGGAGCTTCTTTTCCACCAGATTGGCGATGGTGGATTTGCCCGAACCGGACATGCCGGTGAACCAAAGGACGCGCGGGCGCTGGTTCTTCAGTGCGGCGTGCGCCTTGCGGTCCACATCCAGCGCCTGCCAATGGACGTTGGTGGCGCGGCGCAGGCCGTGGGCGATCATGCCGGCGGCAATCGTGCGGTTGGTGGTGCGGTCGATCAGGATGAACGCGCCGGTCGAGCGGTTCTCGCCGTAGGGATCGAAAGCGATCGGCGCCTGCAGCGACAAGTTGCACGAGCCGATCTCGTTCATCGCCAGAGACGAGGCCGCCTCATGCGCGAAATTCTCGATGTTGACGCGATATTTCAGCTCCGAGACCGTCGCCGGCGTCTGGTCCGTCTCGGTGCGCAGGATGTAGGAGCGTCCTGGAAGCAGAGGATGCTCGTCCATCCAGACGATATCGGCGGTGAACTGGTCGGAGACTTCCGGCGGCGCTTCCGGCGCAACCAGCATGTTGCCGCGCGACAGTTCGATTTCGTCTTCCAAAAGAAGGGTCACGGCCTGATGCGCCTCGGCGGCCTTGACGCTGCCGCGCGGCGACAGGATTTCCCGCACCAGCGACTGCTTGCCGGACTTGGCGACGCGCACGGCGTCGCCGACGGCAACGCGCCCCGTCGCGATCGTGCCTGCAAATCCGCGGAAATCGAGGTTCGGCCGGTTCACGTACTGGATCGGAAAGCGGAACGGCGCGCTCGCGCGGTCGTCGTCGACGACGACCTGCTCCAGATGCTCGATCAGCGTCGGGCCGTCGTACCAGGACATATGCTCCGAACGGATGCTGACATTGTCGCCATAGCGCGCCGACATCGGGATCGGCACAATGGAGGTGAAGCCGAGCTTGTCGGCGAAAGCGCGATAGTCGGCGACGATCGCCTCGAAACGACCGCTGTCGAAATCGATCAGGTCGATCTTGTTGACCGCCACCACGACGTGGCGGATGCCGAGCAGCGAGGCGATGAAGGAATGCCGCCGCGTCTGCGGCAGGACGCCCTTGCGCGCGTCGACCAGCACAACCGCCAGGTCGGCGGTCGAGGCGCCGGTCGCCATGTTGCGCGTATACTGTTCATGGCCGGGCGTGTCGGCGACGATGAACTTGCGCGCCGGCGTCGTGAAGAAGCGATAGGCGACGTCGATGGTGATGCCCTGCTCGCGCTCGGCCTCCAGCCCGTCGACCAGAAGGGCGAGATCGATGTCCTCGCCGGTTGTGCCGAACTTGCGCGACGCGTTCTGGACATCCGCTAGCTGGTCCTCGAAGATCAGCTTGGTGTCGTAAAGAAGGCGGCCGATCAGGGTAGACTTGCCGTCGTCCACCGATCCGCAGGTGAGGAAACGCAGCAGGCCCTTGTTCTTCTGGGTGGCGAGATAGGCGCCGAGCCTGGTGCCGGCGGCGTCCTCGGTAGGCTTTTCAAGGCGCGTCATCAGAAATATCCCTCGCGCTTCTTCTTTTCCATGGACCCCGCTTCGTCCTTGTCGATCAGGCGTCCCTGCCGCTCCGAGGTGCGCGCCGTCAGCATCTCGCCGACGATCTTTTCGAGCGTATCGGCATCGGAGTCGATCGCGCCGGTGAGCGGGTAGCAGCCAAGGGTGCGGAACCGGACGAGGCGCTCTTCGGCGGTCTCGCCGTCGCGAAGCTTCATCCTGTCGTCGTCGCGCATGATCAGCATGCCGTCGCGCTCCACGACCGGACGGCGCTTGGCGAAATAGAGCGGCACGATGGGAATGTTCTCCGCCATGATATACTGCCAGATGTCGAGCTCGGTCCAGTTCGACAGGGGGAAGACGCGGATCGATTCGCCGGGCTGGACGCGGGTATTGTAGATGTTCCACATCTCCGGCCGCTGGTCCTTCGGGTCCCAGCCGTGCCGGCGGTCGCGGAAGGAGAAGATGCGCTCCTTGGCGCGCGACTTCTCCTCGTCGCGGCGCGCGCCGCCGAAAGCAGCGTCGAACTTGTAGTGATCGAGCGCCTGCCTCAGCGCAACGGTCTTCATGACGTGGGTGTGGACGTTGGACCCGCTGTCGAACGGATTGACGCCGGCGCGCACGCCGTCCTGGTTCACATGGACCAGAAGGTCGAAACCGAGTTCCGCGGCCATGCGGTCACGGAACGCGATCATCTCACGGAACTTCCACGTGGTGTCGACGTGCAGCAGCGGAAACGGCGGCTTGGCCGGCGCAAACGCCTTCATCGCAAGATGGAGCAGAACCGACGAATCCTTGCCGATCGAATACAGCATCACAGGATTGGAGAAGGTCGCGGCGACCTCGCGGAAGATATGGATGGATTCCGCCTCCAGCCGATCAAGATGGGTCAGCGCCTCAGGCGTATCTTTCAAGCTTTGCATGCTTCCGTTTCGTCTTGATATTGGTTTGGCTACCGCCCTTCAGGGCCGGTAAAATGTGTCGGCGGCGTCCGATAAACAAGACCGGCATGCCTATTTGCAAGTCCAAGCCGAGAGGTTCTTTACAAAGTTCCAAACCGGGTTGGAATAGGATTTTCCCAGGTGCGGTGTCTTGCCACCCGTCATGCGAGCGCGAGGAGCGAAAGGGTGACCATCGTCGTCACAGGCGCAACCGGAATGATCGGACGTCATCTCGTGGCAGCGCTGCGCGCCTCGGGCAAGCGCGTGCGCGTGCTGTCGCGCTCTGCCGCAGAGCCGGACCTCGCCGAGGAAACAAGGAGCCTGCCTGCTCCGGAGGCGCCGGCCGGCCTGTTCGAAGAGGCGCTGGCGGGCGCCACCGGCATTGTTCACTGCGCGGCGCTCAACAGCGATGCCGGGCGCACCGCACGCGACGTCTTTGCGGCGAACGCCGTGCTGACCGGAAAACTCGGCCGCGCAGCGGCGCGAACGGTTCCCGGCCGCTTCATCTTTCTTTCCTCCACCCGCGCCATGATCGACGGATGGGAAACGGCGACGCTGGACGAGGCGACGGCTTGCCGTCCCGTATCCGCCTATGGGCGCTCCAAGCTGGAAGGCGAACGACTGCTTCGTGCGGCCTATGAAGCAGCCGGGCGAAGCGGCGATGCGACGGCTCTGCGCCTTCCACCGGTCTATGGCGTGGGCATGCGCGGGCAGCTTGGCGCGCTGCTTCGGCTCGCCGACACGCCGATGCCCCTGCCGTTCAGGCGCTACGGGGCGCCGGGAACGCTGGTCTCCCGCAGCACGGCCGTCCGGGCCGCCCTGCTTCTGCTCGATCATGCGGGTCCGCTGCAGGACATCTATCTCGCCGGGGATCGCCAAAGCCTGGACACGGGAGAGATCCTTGCCTCCTTCAGGCAAGGCCTGGCGCGGGCCGAGCGCCTGTTCCACCTGCCCGAAGCCGTGCTGCGGTTCGCCGCCGCGCTCGCGCTGCAAGGCGCCGCCGCCCGCCTGCTTGCCGCCGGTCAGATCGTTCGCTCCGACCGGCTCGCCGCTCTTGGCTGGCATCGCGAGGATGACACCCATGCCGCGCTCAGGGCTCTTGCTGCGGCGGCGCGACGGCCCGGCCGGGCCGGACAAACGTCCTGAACAGGATCGCCATGTCGGGCAACAATCCCATGCCGGCCATGTAGCGCGCGTCCAGCGCCGCGCATCCGGCGGGATCTGACATATCGACGCCGCTTACCTGGGCGAGGCCCGTCACGCCGGGACGAATGGAGAAAACGCCGCGTCGCCGCCGCTCGGCAATCAGCTCATGCTGGTTCGGCAGGCATGGGCGCGGCCCCACGAGGCTCATCTCGCCGACCAGGACATTCCACAGTTGGGGCAGTTCATCGAGCTTCCAGCGCCGCAATATCAGGCCGAGACGAGTCGCCGCCGCCGCGGGCGCATCATGCGTCGGCACCGAAGGCGTGCCGGCATACATGGTGCGCAGCTTCAGGCAGACGAAAGGCTTCTCGTCGCGACCTACCCGCACCTGTCGAAACAGCGCAGGGCCTTCCGACGTCGACCGGATGGCGAGCGCCAGCACCAGAAGCACGGGCGAGGCGAGCAGAAGGCCGAAGGCCGATGCGACAAGATCGACCGTCCGTTTCATGATATTCTGCGGAAGCCCGTACGCCATGACATGGGCCGTTTTCTCCGGCACGCCAAACCAGTTCTCCTGCTTCGAGCTTCGCTATTGCGCGGCTTTCGATTGGTCGATCTCAGCGGTTCCCGACGACGCCTTCACACCTTCGAACAGGATGTGACGAACGGCTTCCTCGTCACCGGCCGTCAAAGCCTCCTTGAGCCTGGCCAGATTGGCGGGGATGTCGTCGTCGACGGACTCCAACTGCCGTCCCCTCAATATCTTGGGGTGGGCGGTCTGCGTGACGCCGTCGCGATCGTAGAAGAGTTCCTCGAAGATCTTCTCGCCGGGCCGCGGACCGATCGAGACGATCTCGATGTCGCCGTCGGGATTGGCGGCATTGCGAACCGTCAGGCCGGCGAGAGCGATCATGTCCTGCGCGAGATCGCGAATACGCACCGGTTCTCCCATCTCCAGCAGCAGAACGTCGCCGCTCTGCGACAGGACCGACGCCTGGACGATCAGTTCCGCCGCCTCACGCACCGACATGAAATATCGCGTCATGTTCTCGTGGGTGATCGTCACAGGGCCGCCATTGGCGATCTGCTCGCGAAAGAGCGGCACCACCGATCCGCTCGATCCGATGACATTGCCGAACCGGACGGAACTGAAGCATCGCGGGCGCCCATCGCTCATCTGCCCCGCTCCGTAGTGGCGCACGATAAGTTCCGACCAGCGTTTTGTCGCTCCCATCACACTCGCGGGATGCACCGCCTTGTCGGATGAAATCAGGACAAGATTCTCCACCCCTGCCCCACGCGCGGCTTCCAACAGCGTCGCCGTGCCGAAGACGTTGTTCCAAACCGCAGCGAGCGTATTGGCCTCGACAAGCGCGACATGCTTGTAGGCGGCGCAGTGAAAGACCGCGTTGACGCCATTGTCCCGCAGCACCCGGTCCATGAACTTCCGTTCGGCCACGGACCCCAGGACGGGAACAACACGGCAGTTGGCGATCTGGGTCAGCTCGCGATCTATCTCATAGAGCCCGTGCTCGTTCACGTCGAGCAGGACCAAAGCAGCCGGGCTGAAACCGGAAACCAAGCGGGAAAGAGCCGATCCGATCGATCCCGCAGCGCCGGTGACCAGAACCACCTTCCCCTTGACCGCCTGCCGCAGGAGGTCGGGATTCGCCGGCACCTCGGAGCGGCCGAGCAGATCGTCGATATCGAAATCGCGCACGAAATTGACGAGATAACGGCCGCCGGCAAGGTCGGAGATCGGTGGAACGATCCGAAGCTTCACCGGCAGGTGAGCCAGTTTCGCGAACACCTGCTTGCGTTCGATCGAGTCCAGGGAGGACGTCGAAATGATGATTTCCTCGATGCCCATATTGAAGACCAGCGCGCCGACGGCATCGGACGTGTAGACGCGCAGGCCCATGATATCCATGCCGCGCAGCGTGGGATCGTCGCTGATGAAGCCCAGCACCTGCCGTTCCCTGGAGCTGTGGAGTGCGCTCAGGAGCTGGACGCCGGCATCACCGGCCCCGTAGACCAGAATCCGTTTCAGCGCGTAATCGCCCTCGACGCTGCCAAGCAGCAGCCATTTGATGCCGAAGCGACTGCCGATCAGGAAGGCGACCGCACCCAGCCAGTAGAACAGCGGAATGGTGCGGGGCACGCCTTCGGCGCCGGTCATGAAGGTCAGGAAGACCAGAGCCATCCATCCCAGTACCGCAAGCGTGACTGCCTGCAGGATGGTCCAGATCGCGCGATCCGGCAGGTAGCGTAGAACCGATCGATAAAGGCCGAGGCGGATAAAGATCGGTATGGCGATAACCGGCGCCGCGAGTATCAGCAGCGCCTGATTGAGATTGGGCTGGAAGGCGGTAGCGAAGCGGATGCAGTAGCTCAGCCACACCAGAACCACGAGGGCGACGAAGTCCATCGTCACCAGAATGAGGCGTTTGCGCGGCCGCGGCAGCGCGACGATGTGCTGTAAGGCCTTTCCCATAACCGCCCTGGCTGTCGCCGCGATTGTCCTCAGCAAGCCTGTACCCTATCACCGTCAATGCTTCGCCGCACCACAACGCTCGACAGCTTTCTGCCGCAAGCGCTCAGGCGATTGCAACCGCCTATCCCGAGACAGGACGATCGACAAGTCCGCGGCCCATCACGCATGCGATCATCCGGTTACAGTGAGTGGGACCCGATTGCGAGCGGCTTGCTTGACGATCGCCGCGGATCGGGTGCAAGGGTCTGTCTCGCCCGAACAGGAAACGCCGCCATCGTGATCCCGACACCACGGAGTTCAGTCCGGCACGCGCATGTCGCGATCCTGCTTGCCACCTATAATGGCGATCGTTTCCTCGGCGAACAGCTGGAATCGCTGCAACGGCAACAGGTGGACCGGGTCGACGTATGGGCTTCCGACGACGGATCGACCGACGGCACGATCGATAGCCTCCAGGCCGCGGAGAAATCCTGGGACCTCGGCAGGTTCCGGATCGTCAGCGGCCCCCGCGCGGGGTTCGCCGAGAATTTCCGCAGCCTGATTCTCAATCCGGAGGTCGCCGCCGACTACTACGCGTTCTGCGACCAGGACGACGTTTGGGACGAGGACAAGCTGGCGGTCGCGGTGGACTGGCTGAAAAGCCTCCCGCCCGGCAAGGCCGGCGTCTATTGCTCGCGCACGCGCACCATCGACCTCCAGGGAAGACCGGTCGGCCTGTCGCCGCTCTTTTCGCGCCCGCCGAGCTTCCGCAACGCCATCGTTCAAAGCATCGCCGGCGCCAACACGATGGTTCTCAATCAGCCGGCATGGGCGCTCGTGAGGGAAGCCTGTCGCGAGGACGGCTTCGTCAGTCATGACTGGTGGACATACCTGATCGTCACCGGTGCCGGCGGCGAGGTTCACTATTGCCCGCAACCACGCATCGGTTACCGCCAGCATGCCGAGAACATCGTCGGTTCGAATACGGGCATGACCGCACGGCTGTCGCGTTACCGCTTCCTGCTGCGGGGCAGGTTTTCGAAGTGGATGGGGCAGAACCTGACGGGGCTTCGGCGCTGCGAGCATCTTCTGACCGACGACGCCAGGACCGTCCTCGCGGAACTCGAACGGGTACACTCGGGAGCATTGCCCGGCCGGCTGGCAGCGCTGGTGCGCTCCCGCGCCTACCGGCAGTCGCTGGCCGCCAACCTCGGACTTTACGCCGCCTGCCTGCTTGGGAAACTCTGAAAAAGCCGGCGACCGCCACGCGCCGAAGCGTGGACATTTTTTCCGGCCGCGACAGGAATCGCCGGAAAAGAACGAGGCGAACCTGCTGACAACGCTCGCGTTTCCGACCGCGACTCCGCCAAGACGAGGCCTGCGGCCATCATTCTGTCAACACGTGCGGCGGCGGCGGCAAGATCGAACCGGTTGACACCGGAGCGACGCGATGAGCGATCAGACGAACCTGCTTGGCCTTCCCTATATCATGCCTTCGCAGGCCCAGAAGCACGTCACCCACAACGAGGCGTTGCGACTGCTCGACGCGACGATCCAGCTCTCCGTTGTCAGCCGCGGCCTGACGGCGCCGCCTGAGACGCCTGCCGAGGGGGACCGCTACATCGTCGGCGGCGGCGCGAAGGGCACATGGTCGGGCAAGGACGGGCTGGTCGCCGCTTTCCAGGACGGCGCGTGGACAGTGCTGACGCCGCGGGAAGGCTGGCTGGCCTGGGTGGCGGACGAACACAAGCTCGTCTGCCACACAGGCGGCATCTGGGCCGCGATCGAGGAGAGCTTTTCGCAATTCCAGAATCTGTCCCTGCTGGGCATAGGCACCACGGCCGATGCGGCCAATCCGTTCGCCGCCAAGGTGAGCAAAGCCCTGTGGAGCGCCCCATACGCCGCCGATGGCGGCAGCGGTGACATGCGCTTCACCATGAACAAGGAGTCGGCCGCCAACACCGTTTCGCTGCTGATGCAGGACGGCTGGGCGGGACGCGCCGAGATAGGCCTGTGCGGCGACGACGATCTTTCGCTGAAAGTGTCTCCCGACGGCGCCGACTGGGCGACGGCGATGCGGGTCGAAACGGCGACGGGCCGTCCGTGCTTTCCCCAGGGCCTCGTGCATTCGACAGGGGCTGCCGTCGCGCAATACATTCCGACCGACCCGGGCTCCGTCTTTCGCCTCGACGTCTCCCGTCCCGCCACGCCGCGCACCTTTGCCCTGTCAGGCGTCTCGGGCACGACGCTGACGCTGTCATCCGCTTCGGCCGGTCAGATATTCGGCACTGCGATGCGCGGCCTTGCGGCGGTGCGGATATGGAACACCAGCAAGGCGCCGGCCGAAGCGGCCTGGGTGGACTACGATCTTTCGGCCGACAGCCTGCGCGTGACCGACGCCGCCCATGTCGCCGGATGGTCGACGGGAGACGCCCTGCGGCTCGGCGACCCAAACCCCACGGGTGCCAATGCGCTACAGATGGTCGCGATCGACATATCCGGCTTTCTGCAGAACGCGCTCGGCGCCGTCTTCCCGCAAAAGGGCGTGATGCTGCTGATCTACGTGTCCTCCAGCGACGGCCCCGCCGCACAAAGCTATTCGGGCACGGGCGCGGCGGGCACGGCGCTGGGCCAGAACGCCTTGGGCGACGGGATGGGCAACCAGATAAGCGTTCCGGTCACCACGCCGACGCCCTCGCCGATCTCGAACAGCAACCTCCTGTTCGTGCGCGAATCCCTCCCCGCCACGGCGACCGATCTGACGGTGGCGTTCTGCCGCGTCCTCGGGGTTTACGCATGATGCGCGGCACCGGCCGGCTCCATCGGCCCGCCTTGCCGCCACAGGCGCTTGAACCGTCGCCGGTCGGGACGGAATAGGCCGGCCAACACAAAAGCGACAAATTCGCAGGAGATGCATGCCGCCATTGCGCTTCATGGCAGCAGCATTGAACATTCCGCCCGCCTTCTGTATCGACCACCGCTGTCGCATCCTCCCTAACCGCACGAGTCGAGCCATCAGCAAACCATGATGAAACTGGTCCGCAGCGCCTTTACGGACATAGGTCACGGCATTCGAATGCGGCGGGTGTGGATGGCCCTCGCCCAGGAGGACATCGGCGACCAGCACCGGAGGACGGCGCTCGGCCCCGCGTGGCTGCTCATCAACTACCTGGCTTTCGCGGGGACCTTCATCGTCATCTTCGGCCAGACGGCGCAATCGCCCGATTATCCGGCCTATGTGGCGATCGGCCTGTTCGTGTTCTTCTACATGATCGAGGTGATCAACCTGAGCGTTTCGCTGTTCACGCGCGAAGAGAGCTTCATCAAGGGGACGACGCTTCCCCTGACGGTCTACATCATGCGAATGACCGCCCAATCGGCGATCCGCGCATGCTATGCGTTTGCCGGATGCATCGCCCTGCTGCTTCTTTCCGGAACGCCGGTGACGAGCTTCTGGCTGTTTTCCGGGGCAGGGCTTCTTCTCATCCTGCTTGCCACGCCGGCCGCCATCACGGTCTTCGCCACGCTGGGCGCCTTCTTTCCCGACATGAATTTCGTCGTGCAGAATATCACGCGACTGGCCATCTTTCTCACGCCGGTGTTCTGGGTGCACCAGAACGAAGGCGGCATACAGGGTGTTTTCTACTACTGGAACCCGCTTACCTATTTCCTCGAGATCGCTCGCGTGCCGGTGGTGGCGGGAGAGGTTCCGCTGCGCTCGTTCGCCTTGTGCATCGGCATGACGGCTGTCCTGTGGGGGCTTGCCATTTTCTGCCTCGGGCGTTTCCGCAAGCAGATCGTGTTCGTGCTGTAATGGTTTCCATCGACGTCGAAAACCTGGAACTGCGGTATCGGCTTCGGCAGAAGCTGTCCTTCGCGCCGACAGACAGGCGCATTCCGACCGGCGGACGCATAGAGGCCGCCGGCGGCCGGCGCTACGTCACGGCGCTGGACGGTGTTTCGTTTTCGCTTCAGGCCGGCGACCGGCTGGGCCTCGTCGGCCCGAACGGGGCGGGAAAGACGACGCTGCTCAAGGTTCTCTACGGCATCTACGAGCCGACCGGCGGAACGGTCGCCATCAACGGCAAGGTCGACGCCCTCTTCAATATCAATCTCGGCTTCCGGCGCGAGGCAACAGGCCGCCGCAACATCGAACTGCGCGGACTGATCAACGGCTGGAGCCAGGACGAGATCGCCGCCAGGATGGAAGAGATCATCGCCTTCAGCGAGCTCGGCGATTTCATCGACATGCCGTTCAAGACCTACAGCCAGGGCATGGCTGCCCGGCTGGCCTTCTCGATCGCGACAAGCTTCCAACCGGAAATCCTGCTGATGGACGAATGGATCGGGGCCGGAGACCCGCCCTTCCAGGAGAAGGCGCGCGCGCGGATGAAGCAGATGTCGGAAGACGCGGCCATCCTGGTGCTCGCAAGCCACAACATGGCGCTTCTACAGAGCACCTGCAACAAAATCCTGAACCTGGAAAACAGCCGCGTGAAGTGGTTTGAAGAAGCGGATACTTACTTCGGATAAAATAACCCGAATAATAATTACATTACGTCGAAACACGCCTATGAATTATTATTCAATCATAAATTTTTTTATCTTTTTATATTTCATCACCCCCTCAAACAGAATCAACGATCAACTTATATCGACATAAGCGAACCATACAGTTGAAATTCGATCTCTGCCCATTGTGGATTCCTCTGGTACAGGTTTTTCAACTCACCATCGGTAAACCAGAAAGAGATTTCTTTAATGAAATCCATCTTCCCTTTATTCTCACGCCCCATGACAGCCTCCAGCTTGGAGGGTTCGATACCTATCGCAGTAGAAAGATCAGAAATTATATGCTCAACTCGTATCCAATGATCAACAAGAGGATTATTATACCTAGAAATATATGTATCAGCACTATTGATATGACCGTTATTTTCGAAGAACCTCCCATTAACTAGCATTTCTCTTGTAGCTATATGATGAGGTGGGCGCTGCGCCTCGAAATGGATTCGTGAAAGTATCCATTCAGGCAACCTTCTTATACAGCAAATAAGCTTCTTGCCTTCAGTGCTAAAATTTGGATCTCTTTTTTTCCTTTGATCTATATTATCGTGCCAAATAACGTTTTTATGATCTATTTCATCGAACTGTGCATTTGGGCAGACTTGATGAAGGGCCTTTTCGATTGCTGTTCCAGCGCACTTGGGGAAATGAATCCAGATGAAGTCGGAATCTACGATCATTGTGGGGGACACTCCACGTATGCCTTGCGCTTCTGCATCGGCGAAAATCATTGCACGGAAAATGAAGCAATCCATCCGGTTAGATGGGCTTCGGACGGGAAAAGTAAGAGACTACTAGGCTGGTTTTCGTGCCACGATCCAATCCTGTCCCTCCGGGTATAACATCTTATCTCGGCCACACCAGTGGCCGTGAATGACACGCTCCACGTCGAACCCACACGAAATTACCTGATCCAGCAACCATTTCTCCGAGTACGAGATAACCTGCCGCGGATTATCGGGACGGTCGAAGAACGTATGATCATTTAATTGATGTTTCAGAGGGAAATATCCCCTTCCCTCATTACTGAGGCGGCGCGATTCTTCGTTCATCAAGAACGATGTAAAAACAAAAGCCTTACCTGGCGCTAGAGCTTGATATATCTGCTGGAGATAGTCACTCACCGTATTGTCGAAGACATGGGTGAAGACGCTCATGGCAATTGCAACCCCAACGGGCTCTGCCACCAACGTGGCTATATCAACCGCCTTTAACCCATCAATCGGTAGATCAGCTAACTCGAAACGGAATTTTGGCTGGTGAGGTGTGAAGTTTTCCCTCAACCATCCGATTTGTTTCGGTAGCAAATCAAAGCCGACATATCTGCCGGTAAAACCGTAATCTAATAGGCCATACGCGACGCGGCCCCAACCACACCCAATGTCGAGAAGCAGGCTTTCATTGATCTCGGTGCAACGGCTGATACTGTCGACGATACGCCTGCCATGCGCGATACCGGCGGCGGCATCCTTATCCATCCAGAGCAGTGACTGAGGAGGAGCTGAAACGCCGGCCACTGATGGATAGTTTAGCATGTCGTTCCGTCTCCAAGTATTGGAACACGCCTAATCATATCTTGCGCCGGTACGCAACTCAAACAAGTCATTGAGCCATTCTGCCAAGCTTTGAAGTAACTGGTGTGCTGAAATAGATCGTTTCAGCGCCGACGGTATAACGACTGCCCATCACGCATGCCCATAACGCTCATTAACTCTCGCAATGCCGTCGAGGTCGGCATCGGTCGCCAACCGCATTCCGCTTGCGGCGACGCTCAGCGCCAGGCCCCTCTCTATCGCATGGGCCAGCGTGCCGTCTATCTGGCCGGCTTCGGTCTCGAAATCTTCGGCTGCGAATCTCGTTGTCATAAGCGGCTCGATCGCCTTGGCCCGGGCCATGAACATGGTGCCGGCGAAGAAGGGCTGGGATCGCACCTGCCCTTCCGACAGGCCTAATCGTTCGCCGATGGCCAGAATGCGCGCTTCGTTCGATCCCAGGTAGGTCGACATCGGAACGTAATGCCCCTCGGGGCCGACCATGCCAAGACGAGGGTCCGCCGTGAACGCCGCCAGAGCCGCGGTGAATTTCCCGGGCGACAGCAGCCGCGCATACAGGTCCCGGCGCCAGACGTCCCCGTCGTCGCGATGCAGCGACTTCTTGGTGTGCACCTTCACGAGAAACTCGAATCCTTCGCCCATCAGATCCCCGAACGAAGAAAAGAAGGGAAGAACGTCGCGGCCCCGGTTCGGAACGATGCGCAGCGCGTAGTCCCTCCCGCTTTTTTCCAGCCGGTCCCGGACATCCGCCGCCTTCTCCGCGGTCGTCGTCGCAAATATCTTGTGCTGCTTCGGAAGCGGAGCCGCGAAGGACAGGATCTCGTCCAGCACATCCGGATAGAACGCATGGATGACGATCGCGACAGGCGCCTGCGCGACCGCGGGAAGCAGGGACGCAGGGCCGTCCGCATGCTCCAGCGCGTTCCGCGTTTCCTGCAGATAGGCGTAGCCATAGGCCGCGTCGGGTTCGAGGTGGGCGCCTTCCGCCCATTCGTTCCAGGCGTTGACGAAGACGAGGCGCTCCTGCGGGTTCGCGACATGCGCGACCGTGTCCCGGATCGCGTTTTCGAGCCAGCGGCGATAGAGCGCCGGCGTGTTGTTCACGAAGATCGAAGCGCCGGACTTGCGCCGCGCGGTGTTGTCCCATGACGGGCAGACGGACCGGAACAGCGTATATTTGCGCCTGGCGTATGTCTCGCTTCGCTCGGGAAAACAGCTCCAGTCGTAGATATTCGCGCTGAAATCCTCCCTGAGCGGCGTCACCGTGTCCGTGACGTTGGGCGGAGCGGAGTTGTTGGGCGGGAATTCGACGGCGGCGTCGAAACCGTAGAGGGTCGGATCGACGGTCTCGAAGGACTGCGTGTAGGCCAGGAATATCTCGCCCACGCCGTTCTCCCGGCACCATCGCCGCCAGCGCCCGGCGGTCTCGCGCGCCGAAGGCAGGAGGCTCGGGCGATAGACGAGCAGAAGCGGCTTGCCGTCGATGCGTATGTAACGCGGATCGCGCAGATAGGGCGCGGCTTCCGCGATGAAGGCGAGGTCGTCCTGCGGTGAATGGTCCTGCGCGATGAGCACTTCACGGTCGAGCCCGTCCCAGCGGCGCGACCAGTTCTCATTCGCCCAGCACAGGCAGAACGGCAGGTCGAGCGATTTGTCCGCCAGCCAGTTCTCGAGCGGCTTCTCGAGCAGGCGCTTGCCGCCGAACCAGTAGAAGTAGAAGCAGAAACCCTCCACGCCGTAGAGCCTGGCCAGCTCTATCTGGCGGCGCTGGACTGCCGTATCCCGAAGGTCGTAATAGCCAAGCTCGCCGGGGACGTGAGGCTGGTAGTGACCGACGAATTGCGGGCTGGCGGGCCGCACGTTGGTCCATTCAGTGAACCCCGCGCCCCACCATTCGTCGTTCTCCGGGATGGGGTGGAACTGCGGCAGGTAGAAGGCGACCACGCGCACCGGCTTGTTCGCCGGGGGTGCGACGGGCAGCAGGGGAACATAGCCCGTTCCGGGTGCTGCGGAACCGGCATCGCGCGCCATTTCGATCCCCGGCGATGCCACGGCATTCGCAGGCTGCTCGTTGAAATTGCGCCACGCCTTGTAGGCCTTCGTCCTGCGGAAGACGACGGGAAGAGACTTGAAAGCGGCGGACTTGAAGCCTTGCTTCGCGCGCGTCGGCAGCGGCAGCTTGTGCCAGGCCGACCGGGCCGATTTCGATATCCCGGTCCGGGCGTTGCGCGGCAACCCGCCGATGGCGCGGACGGGTGCGGTCAGCCGCCATGACGTGCTGCGGTAGACGGCATCCAGAACATTGTGAAGCCGTTGCTCCTCCGCACGGGCCTGGTTCCGCTCACGGTCGACTGCGTCGGCCTGGGCCTGATAGGCGTCCCGCTCCCCGGCGAGCCTGTCGGCTTCTCCCTTGTAATGCGCCAGCCTGGCCTGCGTTTGCGCGAACTCCCGCATCTGGCTCCGGATTCGATCGAATCTGAGCTGGAGCTCCTTCTTTTCCGCCCGCGCTCCTTCAAGCGCGGCCGTCGTGTCGGCGAGATCGGTCTGTACCGCCTGCAGCGCCTCTTCCCGCTCCATCGCTTGCGCAAGCTGCTGTCGAAGGTCGCTTATTTCCGATCGGAGGCTTTCGGCGGCGCCGTCGCTCTCCGAGGCACGCCGTTTCAGATCTTCCAGTTCGGATCGGGCCGCCGTCAGAAGCGATGCACGCTCTTCGGCCAGATGCCCGAGACGTTCGGCATCGTTCCCCTTGGCGGCGGCTTCGCTCGACACTTCGTCGAAACGGGAGATCAGGTCCCCAACGAGTTGATCCAGCGAACGGTTGTCTCCATCCTCGACGCGCAGTTGTTTCCTGACCTGAAAGAGAAGCCGCTCGTTCACCTGTCCGATCTGTTCGCGCTGCGCGGACATTTCTTGGACGTTCGACGTCAGGGTCTCGATTTCCCCGCGCGCTTTGAAAAGAACCTCCTGGACATTGGCCAGGCTCGCGGCCAATTCCTCCGCTTTCCCGTTCAGTTCATCCCGCTGCTGATCCGATTGGCGCCGCAGTTCCCGCTCCGTCTCGACCGCGGATTGTGCATGGCTGCGCGCCGTCGCCAGCAGGTTTTCGAGGATCGGCAGGGCGCGCTGGAACTCGAAATAGATTCTGTCGAGGGTCTGTTGAGGATCCTTCGCGCCGGGATTGGCGCTCAGCTTGATCAGAGCTTCGAAAGCCTCGCTGCACCAGCCGCGCAAGACCGGATCGATCGCGACCTCGGCGGCGCTCTTGGCGTGGTGACGCAGTCCCTCGCTGAGAAACTCGTCGACCAGCGGCGCGACTTCGTCGGATGACGCGGGAAAGCGAATCTTCGTTTCCTTGGCGACCTTCGACACGGCGTCGCGCCAATTGCCCAGCAGGGCGTCGTAGGTGACCAGCGTCCTCTTGTAGCCGCGACTCGCACGCTCGGCCTCGAGAACGTGCGACAGCCACAGCAGGGCGCCGTCGGCCATGGAAAATCCTTCGGGCCAGAAAGCCTTGCGCGCCTCCAGGGACGAGAAAACCTCCAGCGGATTCCGGAATATGAGGATCGGGAAAACGTCGATCCCCGCCTCTTCGAGCGTTTCCATGAAAAAGGTCGGAAACCTGCAGATTCTCGGATCCTTGACGATGAACAGCTTAGCGTTGCCGTAGTCGTCCTCGATGATCTTCAGAATGTCCTTCCTGGCATCGGCCTTGCGCTCGAAGGACAGGCCGGTCAGATCCAGCGGCCTCCAGTCGTGCCAGCTGGAATGAAGCCCCTGCAGGAACTGTTCGTTGTAGGCGACCAGCCTGTAAGGCTCCCAGTGGCCCGCGTCGTTGCCGTCGGCGGCCCCCATCAGGCGTTGCGGCAACTGGCATCCCAGCAGTGAAAGCGTCCGGGTCAGGGCGCTGGTGCCCGACCGGTGCATGCCCAGGATCAGGACGCAGGTCCGTCGCGCGGCCGGCCGGCGGCCGGTCGTTTTGCGTGACACAGACTGCTTTTGCTTCACCATCGGTATCCAGGGACTCGTGTTGCTCGATCTTGACCGAAATATACGTGCTCTATCACCGGGACGGGAAGGACAGTAGGGCCGGATTGGTCGAACCGGAGCCTAACCTGGGGTTTCGACCATGAAAATTGGCGATTTTCATGATCTCGCCTTCTCGATCGGGAGAACCAGGCTCTCGACCGCCGACAGGACGCTTTGCTGCCAGCGCGGCGCCGCGTGCGCGAACACGCGCCGGAACCGGCTGCTGTCGAGCCGGGAATTGGCGGGACGGCGCGCCTTTGTCGGATAGTCGGCCGTTCCGATCCGCCGCACATTGGCGCGCGGCCCGCCGCGCTCGCCGGAGACATGGAAGATCTCTTCGGCGAAATCGGCCCAGCTCGCCTCGCCTTCGCCGGCGAAATGATAAATGCCCCATGCGTCGAAATCGTCGTTCACGAGCCTGCGCGCGGCGACCAGAACGGCTTCCGCGATGTCGCCGGCGGACGTCGGATTGCCCCATTGGTCCGCGACGACCGAAACCTCGTCGCGCGTCTCCGCCAGCCGCAGCATGGTTTTCACGAAGTTCTTCCCGAACGGGCTGTACACCCAGGCCGTGCGCATGATGACGTGGTTCGGATTGGCTTCCGCGATCGCCCGCTCTCCCGCCAGCTTGGACGCACCATAGACGCCTTGCGGCCCGGTCGGGTCGTCTTCCCTGTACGGCCTGTCCAGCGTTCCGTCGAACACGTAATCCGTCGACAGATGGATCACAGGTGCGCCGACGGACGCGGCGGCCTTGGCCACGTCCCTCGCCCCCGCGCCGTTGACCGCGAAGGCCAGTTCCGGCTCGTCCTCTGCCTGATCGACCGCGGTATAGGCGGCGGCCGAGACGACGACGTCGGGCCGCACGGCCCGGATCAGCGGTGCGATCGTCTCCGGCCGCGCGAGGTCGAATTCCGGGCGTGCCGCGAATATCGTCTCGAGATCGCGCTGATCCGCGGCCCGGGCGGCAAGGCAGCGTGCCACCTGCCCCTCCCTGCCGGTGACGAGAACCTTCACGCAGCGCCCCGCTTGCCATCGCCCAAGCGCTCGCCGGAATAGCGTTCGCGCCGGATCGGCCCCCACCACCAATCGTTGTCGAGATACCAGTCGACCGTGCGGGCAAGTCCTTCCTCGAAGGTCACGGACGGCTTCCAGCCGAGCTCGCGCTCGATCTTGGAAGCATCGATCGCATAGCGGCGGTCATGGCCGGGGCGGTCGGTCACGAAGGTGATCTGGTCGCGATAGGAGCCGTCGGCAAGCGGCCGGCGCCTGTCCAGGACGTCGCAGATCGCTTCCACCACGGCAAGGTTGGTGCGCTCCGAGCGACCGCCGACATTATAGCTCTCGCCCGGCCGCCCTGTCGTGGCGACCAGCTCGAGCGCCCGCGCATGATCCTCGACGAAAAGCCAGTCGCGGACATTCGCCCCTGTCCCGTAAACCGGCAGCGGCCGGCGATCGAGCGCGTTGAGGAGAACGAGCGGAATGAGCTTCTCCGGAAAATGGAAGGGGCCGTAATTGTTGGAACAGTTGGACAGGACCACCGGCAGGCCGTAGGTCTCGTGCCAAGCTCTCGCAAGATGGTCGGACGCGGCCTTGGAGGCCGAATAGGGAGACGACGGCGCATAGGGCGTCTCCTCGGTGAATATGCCGCTGTCGAAGGGCAAATCGCCGAACACTTCGTCGGTCGAGACATGATGAAGCCGGAAGCCGTCGCGCTTTTCGCCGGACAAGCCGCGCCAATATTCGAGCGCCGCATTCAGCAGCCGAAAGGTGCCGACGATATTGGTTTCGATGAAAGCGCCAGGCCCGTCGATCGAACGGTCGACATGGCTTTCGGCAGCCAAATGCATCACCACATCGATCTCGTCGCGGCGCATGATGTCGAGCATGGCGGCGTCGTCGCAGATGTCGGCCTGGACGAAGCGGTAATTGTGCGCATTTTCGATCGCGCGCAGCGAGGCCAGGTTGCCGGCATAGGTCAGCTTGTCGACATTGGTGACCCTGTAAGCCGGATTGGCGCAGAGATGGCGGCAGACGGCCGAGCCGATGAAGCCGGCCCCTCCGGTCACGAGAATGTTTTTCGTCACTGTCGTCCTCACTCGAAAACCTCGGCGTCGCGCAACAGGGGCGCCGCCTCATCCTTTTGCGACAAGGTGAAGGGTGCCACCGCCTGCGGCCAGTCGACACCGATATCCGCATCGTCGAAACGGATGGAGCGGTCATGGTCCGGCGAATAGAAATCCGTCACCTTGTAGATCACCTCCGTATTGTCGACGAGCGTGACGAAACCGTGGGCGAAACCTTTCGGCACCAGAATCTGGTTGCCTTTCTCGGCGCTGACTTCAAGCGCGGCCCACTTGCCGAAGCCCGGCGATCCGCGGCGTATGTCCACGGCGACATCGAGGATGGCGCCGCGCACGACCCGCACGAGCTTGTCCTGCGCGCGCGGCGCGAGTTGGTAATGGAGCCCGCGCAGCACGCCGGCGGCGGCCGAATAGGAATGATTGTCCTGAACGAAGACGAGATCGATCCCGGCTTCTGCCATCCGTTGCGCGTTGTAGGTTTCCGAAAAGAAGCCGCGGTCGTCGCCGAAACGGCGCGGCGTAATCTCGAGCACTTCGCTCAAGGCGAGAGGCGTAACGGTCAGCATTCAGATTTCTTCCTCGAGTTCCGCCATGCGCCGCTTCAGATAGACCGCATACTCGTTCTTGCCCAATCTGGCCGCGCGCTCCAGAACCCTTGCCGGCGCAAGCCAGCCGTTTTCGACGGCGATCTCCTCCGGGCAGGCGATCTTGATGCCCTGCCGGTGCTCGATCGTCCGCACGAAGGACGACGCCTCCTGCAGGCTGTCATGCGTGCCGGTGTCCAGCCAGGCATAGCCTCGGCCGAGCCGGTGGACCGAAAGTTCTCCACGCTCCAGATAGACATTGTTGACGGTCGTGATTTCCAGTTCGCCCCGCGCCGAGGGTTCGATCGAGGCGGCAATGTCGAGAACGTCGTTGTCGTAGAAGTAAAGTCCGGTCACGGCCCAGTTCGACTTCGGCTTCAGCGGCTTCTCCTCGATCGACAGCGCCTTGCCCGTATCCTTGTCGAAGCTGACGACGCCGTAGCGCTCGGGATCGTCGACACGATAGGCGAAGACCGACGCCCCCCTGGTCAGCGTCGACGCGTTGCGGCATACGTCGGAGAGACCGTCGCCAAAGTAGATGTTGTCGCCGAGGATCATCGCCACGCTGCTCGATCCGACGAACTCGCGCCCGATGATGAACGCTTCCGCCAGTCCGTTCGGATGAGGCTGCTCGGCATAGGAGAATTCCAGGCCGAACTCGCTCCCGTCGCCCAGCAGCTCCTTGAAGGCAGGCAAGTCGCGCGGCGTGGAGATGACGAGAATCTCGCGAATGCCCGCCAGCATGAGAACGCTGAGCGGATAATAGATCATCGGCTTGTCATAGACAGGCAGGATCTGTTTCGAGACCGCCAGCGTCAGAGGATAGAGGCGCGTGCCGCTGCCGCCGGCCAGAATGATACCCTTCATGAAGTCGCCAACGTCCCTGTGTATGGAGTCATGTGCTGAAAGGTTGCCGCGCCAAGCGCTGGCTGATCGCCGTGACGTTTATCGGCCGGGCTTTTACAGGTCAATACAATGGCGGTCCCGGGCAGGTTCCGGGTAAATCACGCTTTGTATCCCCTTGAAGCCATGCGCGAAGATCTTGTTTGCCGACATTGTCAACGGACGAAACCATGGGACGGGACACTTGCCATCCGCATGAAGACACGCACGCTTATTCATTGGATTCGAATACAGCAATAGTTCGTCGCAATTCGTGCGGCCGAATCCAGCAAGTTGACCCGAATATCTCGGGCACGCCTACAATTGTCCTCCCTCAAATGGGGGTTGACCCGCAAATGACTCTCAAACATCCTTAGCATCGGGTTTATTTGTGGCGGCTTTTCGGTCTCGAGCATGATGTTCGAGCCGCCGATCGAGCTTTGTCAGGGGGGAAGATCATGACTGACGCAACTTATACCGCCGATGCTGGCTCCATTGCCGGCTTCGCTCAAGTTATGGACGCTCTTGTCGTCATTACGAGCGGCGACGTCTCCAACGCACAGACAACAACTTGCACCTTAACGGTCGAGACGGACCTTGGCATCGTTGTCGCTGTCTTTACCGGCACTGATTTCGTCTATGACGAGGATTCATCCCTGGCCGGCGGTACGATCACCGGCGTCTCCTTCACGCTCGACAACGTTCACCAGGGCGATATCACGACCTCGCTGCCGGTGTCCGACGCGCTGCAGGCCGCCATCGCCGAAGAGAATGGCGATTACGCTGCGATCGAGCACTTCTTCATGTCGTTCAACTGGACGTATCACGGCAACGACCTCGGGGAGGTCGCGGATTCCTCCGACGTGGTCGGCGACGACATTCCTTTCAATCCCACCGGCAACGACACCATTTTTCTCAACGGCGGCGACGACGTCTTCTATTCCGGAGACGGCAGCGACACGATCAGCGGCGGCGCCGGAAACGATGTGCTTGACGGCGGCAACGGCAGCGACACGATCAACGGTGGCGACGGCAATGATGAGATTCATGGCGGCAACGGCGCTGATATTCTCAACGGCAATGCCGATGACGACATTCTCTACGGTGACGCCGGCAACGATACGATCGACGGCGGCGACGGCTCGGACGAGCTCTATGGCGGCGCTGGCCTGGACCATCTCTATGGAGGATCTGGCGACGACACCCTGACCGGTGGCGGCGGTAACGACACGATCGATGGCGGCGATGATTTCGACGACGTCTGGTATGCGGGCGAAGGTGGCGGAGCGGGCGTTACCGTCGATCTCGCCGCAGGGACGGCGACCGACACCTACGGCGACACCGACATCCTGATCGGCATCGAGGGCATGGCCGGCACCAATCATGACGACGTCCTGCGCGGGGACGACGGAGACAACATCATCCGCTCGCTACGCGGCAACGATACCGTCGACGGAAGGGGTGGCAGCGACGAAATCCACTATGGCGGTGACCACGACGTTCTTTACGTGGAGGTCGACCTCGTTGCTGGCACCGGCATCGAACATTATGCCGACGGCATCACGACCGACACGCTCACCAGTATCGAGCGTATCCGTGGCAGTCATGGCAACGATACGCTTTACGGTGACGACAACGACAATATCATCAAGGGCCTTGCCGGCGACGACGCGATCGACGGGCGAGGCGGCATCGACGCGGTCGATTATCATAATGACGCCAACTCTGGCGGCACGTCGGGCGTCACCGTCAATCTTGCGACGGGAACAGCAACCGACGGGTTCGGCGATACCGACACGCTCACCAATATCGAGGATGTGCGCGGCACAAGGTTCGACGACATCATCACCGGCGACAGCGGCTCGAACCTGCTGGTCGGCGACGACGGTAACGACACGATCAACGGCGGCGGCGTCGCAAGCGCCGAATTTTCCGACTTTCTCGATGGTGGTGCCGGCAACGACACCCTGACCATCGTCGGCCAGGGACAGGCGCTCGGCGGCGACGGCGACGACCGCATCATCGGCGAAACGTCGGGTGACGTCGACAACATCGACTATGCCGAGGTTCTTTATGTCACCTCGACAACGGGCATCGTCGCCAACCTGACGGCCACGAGCCACGGCGGGTTAGGTGGCGGCAACACGACCACGGGCTTTCTGGTCAATGACGGCCTCGGCGGGACCGATCGAATCTCGGGCCTTCATGTCCTCACGGGCAGCGATTTCAACGACACCATCTATGTCGATTCGAGTTGGACCAATTCGTTCGGCAGTTGGCTCGAAGTCCGTCTCGGGGCCGGTAACGACCGTGTCGAAGGCGACGGGACAGCTATCATCAGGGTGACCTACGGAGACGCCGACGGGGCGGTCAACGTCAACCTGGCGACCGGAACGGCTACAGACGCCAATCCCGGAGACCATTTCATCGGCACGGATACGCTGATCGGGGTGACACAAGTCCGCGGCTCGTCCTTCGACGACACGATCACCGGAGACGGCAACGACAACCAGTTGCGCGGTCGCGACGGCAACGATCACCTCTATGGCGGCGCCGGCAACGACGTTCTCTACGGCGACGAGAAATCCGCCTCTCCATTCGTTGGCAATGACTATCTCGACGGCGGCACGGGCGCCGACCAGATGTTCGGCGGCGCCGGCAACGACACCTATGTCGTCGACAATGCCGGCGACGTGGTGGACGAGAGCGTGGCCGGATCGGACGGCTTCGACCGGGTGCAATCGTCGATCTCCCTCAACCTTGCCGACACGGTCCACTTCAAGGGCGACATCGAGATGGGCGTGCTGACGGGCAGCGCCAATCTGAATGCTACAGGCAACGACCTCAACAATCTGCTGGTCGGCAACAGCGGCGACAACTTCATCAACGGCGGTGCCGGCAACGACACGCTGCAGGGCGGAGCGGGCAGCGATATCATGCAGGGCGGCATTGGCGCCGATACCATGCAGGGCGGTGCAGGCAACGACACCTATGTCGTCGACAATGCCGGCGACATCGTCGACGAGAGCGTGGCCGGATCGGAC
>Ga0164243_10003683_pt1 | contig 24461 bp, 21 predicted proteins | sample OricompcompostOP_FD_108781 | JGI IMG/M metagenome (GOLD analysis project Ga0164243, IMG submission 108781) | Organic Plus compost microbial communities from Emeryville, California, USA - Original compost - Organic plus compost (OP) | ecosystem: Engineered > Solid waste > Mixed feedstock >...
ATCTCGTCGCCCTGGTCCGTGCCCAGCACCCTGTCGCCCACCACCTCGGCATCGGGCGAGGAAATCGGCCGGGTGAAACGGCAATCGGGGTAGTTCGAGCAGCCGATGAAGGCCCCGCCCGAACGCGCCGTCTTCAGATGCAGCCGGCCCTTGTGGCACAGCGGGCATTCGCGCGGGTCCGAGCCGTCGGGCCGCGGCGGGTAGAGATGCGGCGCCAGGGCCTCGTCGATCGCCTCCAGCACCTCGCCGATGCGCAGCTCCGAGGTGCCCTCCAGCGCCGCGGTAAAATCCCGCCAGAAGCGGCGCAGCACTTCGCGATAGGCCCGCTCGCCCGAGGAAATGTCGTCGAGTTCCCCCTCAAGATCGGCGGTGAAATCATAGCTGACATAGCGCGGGAAATATTTCTGCAGGAAAATGGTGACCAGACGGCCCTTGTCCTCGGGGATCAGGCGGTTCTGCTCCTTGCGGACATAATCGCGGTCCTGGATCGTGCCGATGATCGAGGCATAGGTCGAGGGCCGGCCGATCCCCAGCTCTTCCATGCGCTTGACCAGCGTCGCCTCGGTATAGCGCGGCGGCGGCTGGGTGAAATGCTGTTCGGGCGCGACGGAACGCTTGTCGGCCCGCTCGCCCTCCTCGATCAGCGGCAGGCGGCGGCCGTCCTCGTCCTCCTCGTCGTCGCGACCCTGGTCATAGACCCGCAGGAAGCCGTCGAACAGCATCACCTGGCCGTTGGCGCGCAGGCCGACCTGGCCATCGGCCGAAGCGATCTCGACCGTGGTGCGCTCCATGCGCGCCGATTCCATCTGGCTGGCGAGCGTCCGCTTCCAGATCAGGTCGTAAAGCGCCTTCTGGTCCTTGTCCGCGACCGGCAGCTTGTCGGGCGACAGCCACATGTCGGTCGGGCGGATGCATTCATGCGCTTCCTGGGCGTTCTTGGCCTTGTTCTTGTACATGCGCGGCGATTTCGGCAGGTATTCCGCCCCGAAGCGCGCCTTGATCGCGTCGCGCGCCGCCATCACCGCCTCGGGCGCCATGTCGATGCCGTCGGTCCGCATATAGGTGATATGCCCCGCCTCATAAAGCCGCTGCGCCGCGGACATGCAGGCCCGCGCGCCCAGGCCCAGCTTGCGGCTGGCCTCCTGCTGCAGGGTCGAGGTCATGAAGGGCGGCCAGGGATTGCGGCTGGCGGGCTTGGCGGCCACGCTCGACACGGTCAGATCGCGCGAGGCGATAGCGGCCACGGCCAGCTGCGCCTGCTCCCCGGTGGCGATGTCGAAACGTTCCAGCTTCCTGCCGCCGAAAACGGTCATGGTCGCGTCGTATTCGTCCCCGCGCGGCGTCGCCAGCCGGGCATGGACCGACCAGTATTCGCGGGCCTTGAAGGCCTCGATCTCCATTTCGCGGTCGACGACGATGCGCAGGGCGACCGACTGCACCCGGCCGGCCGACTTGGCCCCGGGCAGCTTGCGCCACAGGACCGGCGACAGGTTGAAGCCGACCAGATAGTCCAGCGCCCGGCGCGCCAGATAGGCGTCCACCAACGGCTGGTCGATCTGGCGCGGATTGGCCATCGCCGCGGTCACGGCCGATTTGGTGATGGCGTTGAAGGTGACGCGGCTGACCTCGGCGCCCTTCTTCAGCGCCGGCGCCAGGGTTTCCAGCAGGTGCCAGGAAATCGCCTCGCCCTCGCGGTCGGGGTCGGTGGCCAGGATCAGCTTCGGGTCCGAGGCCAGCGCGTCCTTGATCGCCTTGACATGCTTTCTCGAATCCGAGGCGACTTCCCATTTCATGGCGAAATCCGCCTCGGGATCGACACTGCCATCCTTGGGCGGCAGGTCGCGCACATGCCCGAACGAGGCCAGAACCGTATAGTCGTCGCCCAGATACTTGTTGATCGTTTTGGCCTTGGCCGGAGATTCAACGACGACGACGGGCATGAAGATTCCTTCGCTTGATTCGGCGCCGGAACATGGGCGTCGCCCGGCGAACTGTCAACGCCGGGCTTCTTTCGTGCATAAATATCCTGCGGGGGTCCGGGGGCGCAAAGCCCCCGGCGGGGTCTCAGATGCCGTCGCCCACGAAGGCTTTTTCGACCACGAATTCCTTGGGATCGCTGTTGGCGCCCTCGCGCAGACCAAAGCCTTCCAGCACCGCCTTCACATCCGTGTTGAAAGCCAGGCTGCCACAGATCATGGCGCGATCATTGGCCGCATCCATGGCCGGCAGGCCCAGATCGGCAAAAACCTTGCCCGAGGTCAGGTTGTCGGTGATCCGGCCCATGAGCGGCGAATCCTCCCGCGTCGTCGTCGGATAGTAAAGCAGCCGGCTGGCGAATTCCTCGCCATAGATCTCCCCCAGCAGGGGATCGTGCTTCAGGTTCTCGACCAGGTCGCGGCCATAGGCCAGTTCGTCGGCAGTGCGGCAGGTATGCATCATCACCACCTGCTCGTAACGCTCATAGGTCTCGGGGTCGCGCATCAGGCTGGCAAAGGGCGCGATGCCGGTGCCGGTGGCCAGGAACCACAGCCGCTTGCCGGGCAAGAGCGCGTCCAGCACCAGCGTGCCCACGGGCTTGGGACGCAGGATGATCTGCTCGTCCGGCCGGATGTTCTGCAGCCGCGAGGTCAGCGGCCCGTCCGGCACCTTGATCGAATAGAATTCCAGCTCCTCGTCCCAATTGGGCGAGGCGATGGAATAGGCGCGCAGGATCGGCTTGCCGTTGTCGTCGGGCAGGCCGATCATCACGAACTCGCCCGAACGGAACCGCAGGCTGGCCGGCCGCGTCACCCGGAACGAGAACAGCCTGTCCGTCCAATGCCGGACCGAGGTCACGGTCTGGGCATCGGGCAGGGTCTTGGCGGGTTTGGCAGCGGCTTGAGCCACGGAGAGATCCAGTGTCATATGCGGGGTCCGGTCTATCTAATACATGGAAAGGCGGGGGAAAAGCCCGGGTTTCAGCCGGCAAGCCGCGACCGATGGTCCCATTCCTGCCAGTCGGCGCGAAACAGCCATTGTTCCTGCGGTTGCCGCGCGGCCAGTTCCGCGGTGATGCGCAGCTCGTCGAAACCGACGCGGCGGGCCATGGCATATTGATCGGCGATCAGCGCCCCCTGGGCGCGCAGCCGCCCCCCATAGCCCTGTTCGCGCAGCAGCCGGGCCAGGGTAAAGCCGCGCCCGTCGGTCATGGCCGGAAACTCGATGGCGATGAGATCCCGCCCCAGATGATCGGCCAGGCTGGCCGGGTCGGTATCCGCGGCCAGAACCACCGGCTCGGCCCCGTCGTCGGGGTGGAAACCGTCGTCGCGGACCAGAAGGAAATCGCTCATGCCTTGGCTCCCGTGCGGACCATCCTGCCGCCGATGAAATGAATGCCGCATTCGGTTTTCTGGCTGCCCCGCCAGCGGCCGGCGCGGGGATCCTCGCCCGGCCTGACCGGCGAGGTGCAGGGCGCGCAGCCGATCGAGGCATAGCCCCGGGCGACCAGCGGATGGCGCGGCAGGGCGTTTTCGGCCATATAATCCTGGACGTCCTGCGGGCGCCAATGCGCCAGCGGATTGATGCGCAGCCGCGCGGGCGGCTCGGCCTCGAAGAATTCCAGCTCCTGGCGCGCTCCGCCCTGGAACCGCTTGCGCCCGGTGATCCAGGCATCGAATTTCGACAATTCGCGCTCCAGCGGCACGGTCTTGCGGAAATCGCAGCAGGCATCGGTGTTGAACCGGTGCAGCGTGCCGTCGGGGTCGTTCAGCGCCAGCTCGCGCTCGGTGGCGCGGATTACCCGCACATCGGTCAGCTTCAGCCGCTCGGTCACTTCCAGCTGATAGTCCAGCGTTTCCCGGAACAGCATCATCGTGTCGATGAACAGCACCGGCGTCCCCGGCGCCACCACCGAGACCATATGCAGCAGCACCACCGATTCCGCCCCGAAACTCGACACCAGCGCGGTCGAGCCCAGCTCCGGGTCGCGCAGCGCATGCCGCAACACCTCGGTCGCGGCATGGTGGCGATAGCGGTCGTTCAGCCGCGCCGCGCGCGCGTCCAGCGCCTGGTCAAGCATCGGCCGGATACAGCGCCGCCTTGAACGGCGCCGCCCCCAGGCGGCGATAGGTGTCGATGAAACGCTCCTCGGGCGTTTCGCGCAGCTCCAGATAGGCGTTCACGACGCGGTCGATGGCCGGGACCACCTCTTCGGCCGGAAAGCCCGCGCCGGCGCGCTGCCCGATGGCGGGGATGTCGTAGCCGTCCCCCCCCAGCGTGATCTGATAATTCTCGACCCCCGCCCGGTCCAGGCCCAGGATGCCGATATGGCCCAGATGGTGATGGCCGCAGGCATTGATGCAGCCCGAGATGCGGATATTGAAGCGGCCGATCTCGTCCTCCATCCCCCGGGCGCGGAAATGCGCTGCGATCTCCTGCGCAATCGGAATCGAGCGGGCGGTCGCCAGCGTGCAGTAATCCATACCCGGGCAGGCGACGATATCGCTGATCAGGCCGGCATTGGCCGTCGCCAGCCCAGCCGCCTGCAATTCCCGGTAAAGCGCGAACAGGTCCGATTTGTGGACATGCGGCAGCACCACGTTCTGGTCGTGGCTGATGCGCAGGTCGCCATGGCCGTAACGCTCGGACAGGTCGGCCAGCAGGCGCATCTGCGCGGCGCTGGCATCGCCCGGCGTCTGGCCCGGCGCCTTGAAGGTCACGGTCACGCTGGCATAGCCGGGCGTCTTGTGGGCCGACAGGTTCGTGTCGGTCCAGCTGCGAAAGGCGGGATGGGCGGCGCGGCGGTCCTGGTAATCGCCATCGGCTTCGTTGCGAAAGGCCGGCGGCGCATAAAGGCTCTTCAGCGCGGCCAGCAGATCCTGGTCGACGCCGGTAAAGGCCTCGCGCCGGCGCAGGAACTCCGCCTCGATCTCGTCGCGCATGGTGTCAAGCCCGCGCTCGGCAACCGTGATCTTGATTCGCGCCTTGTATTTGTTGTCGCGGCGCCCCGAGAGATTATAGGCGGCGATGATCGCCTCGACATAGGGCAGCAGGTCGGCTTCGGGCAGGAATTCGCGCACCACCTGGCCCAGCAGCGGCGTGCGGCCGAGCCCGCCGCCGATCCAGACCTGAAAGCCCGGCTCGCCCTTGCCGTTGCGCACCAGCCGCAACCCGATGTCATGCGCCGCGACCACGGCGCGATCCTTTTCGCCACCCGAGACGGCGATCTTGAACTTGCGCGGCAGGAACTGGAATTCGGCATGGTCGGTGGACCATTGCCGCAGCAGCTCGGCATAGGGACGCGGATCGGCGATCTCGTCCGCGGCCGCGCCGGCAAAGGCATCGGTCGTGACGTTGCGGATCGTGTTGCCCGAGGTCTGGATGGCATGCAGGCCCACATCGGCCAGCGCGTCCAGCATATCCGGGATATCGACCAGTTTCGGCCAGTTGAACTGGATGTTCTGCCGGGTGGTCCAATGGCCATAGCCCTTGTCCCATTTCTCGGCCAGCAACGCCAGGGTGCGCATCTGGTCGGGGCTGATGGTGCCATAGGGAATCGCCACCCGCAGCATATAGGCATGCAGCTGCAGATAGACGCCGTTCATCAGCCGCAGCGGCCGGAATTCCTCTTCGGTCAGGCTGCCGTCCAGGCGGCGCTCGACCTGCTGGCGGAATTGCCGGGCGCGGTGGCGCAGATATTCGTTATGCTGGGGGCGCGCGTCAAACATGGCTGGCCTCGACTTCGGACGGGGAAAGTTCCGCTTGCTTGCCGTGGAAATAGTTGGAAGGCCCCCGGCGACGGAAGGCTTCGCGGAAATGCGCCGGTTGGGGGCTGCCGTCGGGGCCGCGGCGGGCCTCGACCAGATAGGGGCCGACCACCAGATGCGACTGGCCGACAGCCGCGAGCAGGGCCAGCTCGGCGATCGCCTCATCCTCGAAAAGCTCGGCCTCGCGCGGGTCGGCTGTCCAGCCGCCGTCACGCATCCACACGCAATGGCCCATGCGCAGATCGTTCGCGGTGATGACGCCGGGGGTTGCAGGGGATGGGGTGAAGCCCTTGGACATGGCCTTTGCCTTTCGTTTCCTCTCTTGCCTATATAGAAAAAAATCCCCCATATTGACGAGTGTCCGAGAAAAATAAGAAACATCTCCGCAGACAAAGCCGACGCCAAGGACCAGGTTTCACAATGAGCGATAGCAGACAAACGCCCGTCCGGCTGGACGATACCGACCGCAAAATCCTGTCCCTGCTGCAGGAGGACGCAACGCTGTCGCTCGACGATATCGCGGCGCGGGTGGGCGCATCGAAAACGCCGGTCTGGAACAGGATTCGCAAGCTGCGCGAGGCCGGGGTGATCCGCAGGCAGGTGGCCTTGCTGGACCCCGATTCCCTGGGGCTCGACGCCTGCTTTTTCGTGCTGATCCGCACCAGCGAACACGACCCGGAATGGGCGCGCCGCTTTCTGGCCGCGGTGCGCGCGCGCCCCGAGGTGATCGAAGCGCATCGGCTGGCCGGCGATATCGACTATATCCTCAAGGTGCGGGTGCGCAATGCCCGGGCCTATGACCGCTTCTACCAGGCGCTGATTTCCGAGGTGCGCATCCACAATGTCACCGCCCTGCTCTCGATGGAGGAGTTGAAGGCGACCACGGCGCTTCCCCTGGGCTGACCGGCGCCGCCTGCACGCAAGCATGGGTATTTGTGGAACGGAGAAATGCTCAGGCCAGCGCCCGGAGCGCCCTGGGCAGCGCCTCGGCAAGGGCGGCGAGTTCCGGTTCGGTACCGCAGGAGACGCGGATGCAGCGGTCGAGCGGCGCGACCCCCGGCATGCGCAGGAAAATGCCCTGCCGGCCCAGTTCCTCCAGCAGGGCGCGGGCAAATATCCCGTCGCGGCCGCAGTCCATGGCGACGAAATTCGTGGCCGAGGGCAGCGCCCCGAGCCCGTTTTCCTGCGCGATGGCGGCGATGCGGGCGCGGGCGGCGGCGGTCTCGGCCAGGACATGGGCCAGCCAGTCGCGATCCTCCAGCGCCGCCAGGGCGCCGGCCTGGGCCATGCGGTTGATGCCGAAATGATTGCGGATGCGGTCGAATCCGGCGATCAGTTCGGTCGGGCCGATGGCATAGCCGATCCGCGCCCCGGCCATGGCATGGGCCTTGGAAAAGGTGCGGAACCGGATCACCCGCGCATCCTCGGGGTCGATGCGGGGAATGGCATCGGCGGGGGCGAATTCGGCATAGGCCTCGTCCAGGACCAGCAGGCTGCCCTGGGGCAGGTCGTCCAGCATCGCCTCGATCCGTGCGCCACGGTGCCAGCTGCCCATCGGGTTGTCCGGGTTCGCCAGATAGACCAGCCGCGCGCCATGGCGATGCGCGGCGGCGGCCAGCGCCTCGGGGTCTTCGGCATCGTCGCGATAAGGCACCTTGACCAGCCGGCCGCCGAAGCCCGCCACGTGATAGCCGAAGGTCGGATAGGCCCCGTCCGAACTGACCACCACCTCGCCCGGCGCCACCATCAGCCTGACCAGCAGGCCCAGCAGCCCGTCGATTCCCTCGCCCGGCATGATGTTCCCCACCCCGACGCCGTGATGCGCCGCCAGCGCATGGCGCAGGTCGTGGCTGTCGGGATCGCCGTATTTCCACGCCTCTCCGGCCGCGCGCGCCATGGCCTCGACCGCCCTGGGCGAGGGACCGAAGCCATTCTCGTTGGCGCCCAGCCGGGCCAGGAAGGGCGCCCCCCGCCGCCGCTCCAGCGTCTCGGGGCCGGTGAAGGGAACCGACGCGGGCAGCGCGGCGGGAACGGGAGCAAAGCGAAAGCGTGTCATGCCGCCACAGAAAGCGCAAAGCCCCGGCTTGCGCAAGGGCGCCCGGCAGCGGATTTCTTCCGTGTCCAAATATCCTGGGGGAGCGCGGAACGCGCGGGGGCGAAGCCCCCTGGAACGCCCCGCTAGAACGCCTTGAAGGTGATGGTCGTCAGCGTCCGCACGATATGCGGGATGTCGAACAGCTTTTCCGACAGGTAATGCCCCACGTCCTGGTCCTCGGGCACGTAGATCTTGGCCAGCAGGTCGTAATCGCCCGAGGTCGAATAGAGTTCGCTCACGATCTCGCGGTCATAGATCGCATCGGCGACCTCATAGGTCTTGCCGGGCGAGCAGCGGAACTGGACGAAAACCGGGCGCATCGCGAACCTCTCGATCTCTTGCGGCGCCAGACTAGACCGCGCGCGCCTCGCGGGTCCAGTCCCCGCGCGCAAGCCCGCACCAGAAGCGGCGCATCAGCAGCAGCGCGGCCAGCGTCAGGCCGGCCAGAAGCCCCAGCCACAGCCCGGCCGGGCCGATCCCCGCGACGAAGGCCAGCCCATAGGCGACCGGGATGCCGACCAGCCAATAGCTGACCGCCGCGATCACCATGGGCACGCGCGTATCCTGCACCCCGCGCAGCAACCCCAGCCCGATTACCTGCATCGCATCCATCAGCTGGAACAGCCCGGCATAGAACAGCAGCCCCGCCGCGATCCCGACCAGGACCGGGGTCTCGGGATGGGCGGCATCCAGATACAGCCCGACCAGCTGGCGCGGGAACAGTTCAAAGGCCGCGACCGCCAGCACGGCGATCGCCGCCGAGATCGCCGTGGCCGTCACCGCCGCGTCGCGCATCCAGCGGCCGTCGCCCCGGCCCTTGGCCTGGCCGATGCGCACGGTGGCGGCATTGGACATGCCCAGATGCAGCATGAAGGTGATCGAGGCCAGTTGCAGCGCGATGCCATGCGCCGCAAGCTCGCGCGTGCCGATCCAGCCCATCATCACGTTCGAGCCGACGAAGAGCCCGCCCTCGGCCACCATGGTCAGGCCGATGGGCAGGCCCAGCAGGAAGACGGCCCGCATCTCGGCCCGGTCCGGGCGCCAGAACCGCTGGAACAGCCGGTGCCGGCGCGCCGAGGGCAGCCAGGCCGCATAGGCGGCGATGGCGGCAAGCCCGGCATATTGCACGATGACCGCGGCCACCGCCGCGCCGCGCACGCCCAGTTCCGGCGCGCCCAGATTGCCGAAGACCAGCACCCAGTTCAGCGCGACGACCAGCGGCAGCCCGGCGACGGTGATCCACAGCACGACCTGGGTGCGTTCCATCGCCGCCAGATAGCTGTTCAGCGTCAGCTGGCACAGCACCGCGACCAGCCCGAAGCCCTCGATGCGCAGATAATCCTGGGCCAGCCGCGCCACCTCGGGCTCCTGCCCGATGGCGCGCAGGATCGGCCCGGAATGCCACATCGCCGGCAGGACCAGCACCGCATAGAGAATGGACAGCCAAAGCGCCATGCGCGCCGCGCGCCGCACCTCGACCTCGTCGCCGCGGGCGATGGCTGCGGCGATCACGCCCATGACGCCGATGCCGAAGCCCATGCCCAGGAAGAACAGGATATTGAAGAACGAGACCGCGATGACCAGCGCCGCCAGTTCGGTCACGCCATACCAGCCGACCATGACCGTGTCGGCGACATGGATGGCCATGCGCGCCAGATGGCTGCCGACCAGCGGCAGTCCCAGCGCGAGTGTCGCGCGCAGATGGGGGGCATAGCGGGCCGACGTCATGGCTCTGCCTTATCCTTGGGCAGAGGCCGCGGCAAGACGGCAGTTGCGGCCGGGCTCAGGGCCGGATCTCGACCTCGGTGCCGATGCGGGTATGGGCGAAGACCTCGTCGATCTCGGCATTGGCCAGCGCGATGCAGCCGGCGGTCCAGTCGCCCTTGACGCGAAAGCCCTCGGACACCTGGTTCGGCTGGCCGTGGATCATGATGTCGCCGCCGGGGCTGACGCCCAGGGCACGCGCCGCGGCGCGATGGCGGGGCTGCGGATAGTCGATGCCCAGCGACAGGTGAAAGGCGCTCTGCCGGTTCAGCCGGTCGATGCGAAAGACACCCTCGGGGGTGCGGCCGTCGCCCTCGCGGCTCTTGTCGCCCTGGGGCGCGAAACCCAGGGCGATGCGGAAGGTCCGGGGCGGGCCGCTTTCCTGATACACCGTCATGCGGCGGGCGGATTTCTCGACCAGGATGCGCCTGACCGGCGAGGCGATGGGCGCCTCGGGCCGCGCGGGCGGGCGCGGGAAGATCGGCGGCAGCGCGATGCGCGGCAGCCGGAACCCGGACAGGCCCGGCCAGTGCCAGCCCGCCGCCGGCGGCCGCGGCCCTGGGGCGGGCGCGGGTTGCGGCGCCCAGACCAGCCACATCCCCCAAAGCGCCGCCGCCAGGCACAGCGCCGAGAAAAGCCCGCCCAGCCGGTTCATTGCAGGTCGCGGAACGCCTCTTGCAGCCGCGCCACCGCCTCGGCCACCCGCGCCCGCGGCGTGGCGATGTTGAAACGCAGGAAATCCTCGCCCCCGGTGCCGAAACTGCCGCCGTGGTTGGCGGCGATGCGGGCGCCCTGCTCGACCCGGCGGGTGAACTCGGCCCGCTCCATGCCGGTGCCCGAGAAATCCACCCAGGCCAGATAGGTCGCCTGCAACGGCATCGAGCGGATGCCGGGAATCGCGCCCACCCCTTGGTCGAAGAGCCGCCGGTTGCCGTCCAGATAGGCCAGCAGCGCATCGACCCAGGCCGCGCCCTCGGGGGAATAGGCGGCGGCGACCATGCCCGGCCCGAACAGGCCCGGCGAGATGCCCATGGCCGCCAGCCGGCCTTGCAGCCGCTTGCGCAGCCCGGCATCGGCGACGATCAGGTTGCCGATATGGGCACCGGCGATATTGAAGGTCTTGGTGGCGGCACTCAGCGTCACCAGCCGCGGCGCGGCCTCGGGCGCCACTGTCGCCAGCACCGAATGGCGCGGGCTGCCGGGCAGGACCAGGTCGTGGTGGATCTCGTCCGAGACCAGGATCAGGTCATGGGCGGCACAGAAATCGGCGACCTGGCGCAATTCCTCGGCGCTCCAGACCCTGCCGCCGGGATTGTGGGGCGAGCACAGGATCAACATGCGCTCGCGCCCGGTCAGCAGGTGCTGCCAGCCGTTCCAGTCCATGCGATACTGCCCGTCCTCGACGGCCAGCGGAAACTCGGCCACCTCGCGGCCTGCGGCGCGGATGACGCGGGCAAAGGCATGATAGACCGGGGTCATCAGGATCACCCGGTCGCCCGGCTGGGTAAAGGCGTCGACGCAGATCGCCGTGCCATTGACCAGCCCATGCGCCGACAGGATCCAGTCCGGCTGGATCCGCCAGCCGTGGCGCGTCTCCATCCACCAGCGGATCGCCTCGGTATAGGCGGGATTGGCGCCGGGATAGCCATAGACGCCATGCGCGGCCATCGCCTCGACCGCGCGCTGGACGGCGGCCGGCGGGCGGAAATCCATGTCCGCCACCCACATGGCGATCCCGTCCTGGGGCGAGACGCCGTAGATCGCCTGCATGTCGTCCCATTTCGAGCAATGGGTGCCGGTGCGGTCGATGATTTCGTCGAAATCGGGCTGGGCCATGGTTCCCCTCGTTTTCCGTTCGGGCGCAGCATAGCGGCTTGTTGCGCAAGGCCAAGCCTTGCCCTAGATCACGGTCATGACATTGCGCAGCATCATCCTCCACCCCGATCCGCGGCTGAAGAAGCCCTGCGAGCCCGTGGCCCGCATCACCCCCGAGATCGAGACCCTGGCCGCCGACATGCTGGCCACCATGTATGACGCGCCCGGCGTCGGCCTGGCCGCGCCGCAGGTGGGCGTGCTGTCGCGGCTTTACGTCATGGATTGCGAAAAGGATCCCGAGGCGGCGCGCAACCCCCTGGTGATGGTCAATCCCGAGGTGACATGGACATCGGAGGCGCTGAACACCTATGAGGAGGGCTGCCTGTCCATCCCCGAGCAATATGCCGACGTGACCCGCCCGGCCGAGGTCAGGGTGCGCTGGCTGGGCCTGGACGGCAAGACCCATGAGCGCGAATTCGAGGGGCTTTGGGCCACCTGCGCCCAGCACGAGATCGACCATCTCGACGGCCGGCTGTTCATCGACTATCTCAGCCCGATCAAGCGGCAGATGATCACCCGCAAGATGGTCAAGCTCAAGCGCGAGCGAGCGCGTGCCTGACCCCCTGCCGGGCGAGGATGCCGCCCGGGCCTCCGGGGGCCCCGGCCCCGCGGCACTGGCCGCCCGCGGGCGCGTCCGCCCGATCCTGCTGCATCCCGACCCGGCCCTGCGCCGGACCTGCGCGCCGGTGGGACAGCTGGGCTGGGACAGGGTCTCGCAGCTGGCCGCCGACCTGCTGGCGACCATGTATGACGCCGGCGGCCGCGGCCTGGCGGCGCCGCAGATCGGCGAGGGCTGGCGCATCTTCGTCATGGATCACGGCTGGAAGGACGGCGCGCCCCTGCCCCGCGTGGTCATGGACCCCGAGATCCTGCCCCTGGGCGGCATGGTCGAGACCCTGGAGGAAGCCTGTCTCTCGATCCCCGGCCGGCCGGTGGCGGTGACGCGGCCGGTCACGGTCTCGATGCGCTGCTTCGACCTGGCGGGCGCGATGCAGGTCCTGACCCTGACCGGGATCGAGGCGCGCATCGCCCAGCACGAGACCGATCACCTGGACGGCCGGCTGATCCTCGACGCGCCGGGTGGCCGGGAAGCCGCCATGCGTTAAGCCGGCCGGCCGTTTCGCGGCGGACCGCGGGGCAGATGCCGCCGCCGCGGGTCGGCGCCGGTTCCCGCGGCCCGGATCCCCGGTTTCCTCGCCGGCTTTCCTGCCTGCCGTCCCGCCGGCCGCCGCGAAGGATGCCGCCCCACCGGGACGAACGGCCTGCCCAGGGACCGGCGCCGTCCATGTCCGGCGCGGTCCGCGGCGCGCGGACAATCCGGGCCGGATTTACCTGCGCGCGCCGCCGTGATAGGCGGGCGGGCATTCCTGACAGGCTGCCCCGATGACCGTCCGCCCCTTTCTGCCCTATGCCGACCGCCGGCTGCACATTCCCGCCGAGCCGGTCACCGCCGTCACCGAAACGGTGCGGATGATCTGGGACGACATGATCGACACGATGGAGGCGATGCCGGGCGTCGGCCTGGCCGCGCCGCAAATCGGCATCATGCAGCGGCTGGCGGTGGTGGATGCGTCCGACAAGCGCGGCCAGGCGCTGCGCATGGCCAATCCCGAGATCCTGCATGCCAGCGTGCAGTTGCGCGCGCATGAAGAGGCAAGCCCCAACCTGCCCGGCGTCTCGGCCCGGATCGAGCGGCCGCGGGCGGTGACGGTGCGTTTCCTGAACGCCGGGGGCGAGGTCGAGGAACGCGATTTCGTCGGGCTCTGGGCGACCTCGGTGCAGCACCAGATCGACCATCTGGACGGCCGGCTTTACGTCGACCGCCTTTCGCCCCTGCGCCGCAAGATGCTGGTGGCGAAATCGGCCAAGCTGGCACGCCGCTGACCGCGCCGGCGCGTGCTGAACCGGGCAAGGGGCGGATGGTGGGACGGGGCCGCGCGCATGGCCGATGCGAGGGCCTGCGGGAAGGCGGCAGGGGTATTTGGAAAACGGAAAAATCGCCATGGGCGCCGGGACAGGCGACGCAGCGGTGAGCGGTGAGCGGGCCGAGCAGGGGCGGGGCGGCGAAGGGAAGCGGCTTTCCTTTGCCGCGGCGGCCCCTTAACTTCGGCAAGGGCCGCCCGCGCGGCCCACGCCTCAAACCCGCCCGCAGGCCCCGCGGGCTAGTCCCGGACGACCAGGATAGCGATGTTTTCCGTGCTGCCCCTTCTTGCCGGATTGCTGTTTCTTGCCACCTCGCTCACGCCCTCGCTGATCCCGCGGGACTGGCTGACGCAGGGCATGCTGGCCGGGGTGTCGATGGCGGCAGGCTATGTGACGACCCAGTTCCTGCTGGCGCTGTGGCGGGCGCTGGAGCTGCCGGTGCTGCGGGGCCGGCCGGCGCGCATCGCCCATGCGGTGCTGGCCGTGCCGGTGCTGGTGCTGCTGGGCCGCGGCGTGATCCTGTCGGGCGAATGGCAAAACAGCATCCGCGCCCGCATGGGCATGGCCGACCTGGAGGTCAACAATACCGCCAAGATGCTGGCCCTGGCGCTGGCGGTGTTCCTGGCGCTGTTCGTGATCGGCAAGGCGATCCAGGCGCTGTTCGACCTGCTGCGGCTGCGGCTGGCGCGCTATATCCCGGCGCGCAGCGCCAATGTGCTGGGCCTGCTGCTGGCGGCGCTGATCGTGGTGACGCTGACCCGCGACGGGGTGGTGAACGGGGCGATGCGGATTGCCGACAGCTCCTATGCCGCGGCCCAGCATCTGACCGATTCCGGCCTGCCGCCGCCTTCCGAGCCCTGGCAGGCGGGATCGGCCGCGTCCCGCATCGACTGGGAGCTGATGGGCAAGCCGGGACGCGACTTCGTGCTGGGCGGGCCGCGCGCGGCAGCCATATCCGCCTTTACCGGCCGCCCGGCCAAGGAGCCGCTGCGCATCTATGTCGGCCTGGCCCAGGACAAGGACCCCGAGGCCCGCGCGCGCGTGGCGCTGGACGAGATGCTGCGCGTCGGCGCCTTTGAGCGCAAGGTGCTGGTGCTGGCCAGCCCCACCGGCACCGGCTGGATGGACCCGGCCAGCTATGACGCGCTGGAATACATGCATGGCGGCGACGTGGCGACGGTGGCGGTGCAATATTCCTATCTGCAAAGCCCGCTGGCGCTGACCTTCGAGACGCAATCCGGCCTTGACCAGAGCACGGCGCTGATGCGGGCGGTCTATGAACATTGGCGCCACCTGCCCCCCGACCGCCGGCCGCGCCTGTATCTGCACGGCATATCGCTGGGGGCGTGGTCGTCCATGTATGCCTTCAACCCGTTCCAGATGATGAATGAGCCGGTGGCGGGTGCCTTCTGGGTCGGCCCGCCCTTTACCTCGACCCTGTGGCGGCAGGCCAATGGCGCGCGCCGGCCCGGCAGCCGCCTTGTCCTGCCCGAGCTGGATGAGGGCGAGGTGATCCGCTATGCCAGCCAATATGCACCGCCGGATCGTTCCGGCCGGCCCTGGGGGCGGCTGCGCATCCTGTTCCTGCAATATGCCAGCGACCCGATCGTGTTCTACGACCCGGCCTCGCTGTGGCGGGCGCCGGAATGGATGCGCGAGGCGCCGGCGCCCGACGTCTCGCCCCGGCTGCGCTTTACCCCGGTGGTGACGCAGCTTCAGTTGGCGGTGGACATGCTGGTTTCGACCTCGGCGCCGCCGGGCTTTGGCCACAGCTATCACGCCCGCGACTATATCGACGGCTGGGCCGCCGTCACCGCGCCCCAGGGCTGGACGGCGGCGGACAGCGACAGGCTCAAGGCGATCTGCGGCCAGGAGGGGCGGCTCGGATGCGCAAACGGCTGATCCTGGTGCTGGCGCTGCCGGGGCTGGTGGTTCTGGCGCTGGCGCTGAACACGGCGCGCAACTATGCCGGCTGGCAGCCCGCGACCGAGAGCCCGGCCGAACGCCTGGCCCGGCTGGAGCCGCATTGGCGCATCCTGCGGCCGGACGGTCCCGGCCCGCATCCGGCCGCAGTGCTGCTGTCGGGCTGCGACGGGGTGCATGACAATATGGACTATTGGGCGCGGCAGTTCCTGGCCATGGGCCGGGCGGCGCTGATCCTGGACAGCCACGCGCCGCGGGGGCTGGACCGGGCGCAGGCCTGGCGCGCGATCTGTGCCGGGCAGGTGCTGCCGGGGGCCGAGCGCGCCGGCGACCTGGCCGTGGCGCTGGCCGCGCTGCGCGAGATGCCGGGCATCGACGCCTCGGACGTGGCGCTGCTTGGCACCTCGCATGGCGGCTGGACGGCGATGGAACTGCTGCGCCAGTTGGGCGGGGCCGAGCCGCCGCCCGGCCTGGCCGCTTGGCCCGCGCCGCCCGGCAGCCTGGCGGCGCAGCTTGGCCCGGTGGTGCTGCTCTATCCCTATTGCGGCCTTCTGAACGGCGCGGCCAAGGGGGCATGGCCCGGCCATGTGCGCGGGTTGATGCTGCTGGCCGAGCTGGATTCGATCACCGATGCCGCCGATTGCCAAAGGATGGCCGCGGATATGGCCGCCCAGGGCGCGCATCTGGCCGTCACCGCCTATCCCGGCATCGACCACGGTTTCGACCAGCGCGAACGCTCGGTGCTGTCGCCGCTGGAATTCGACCCGGCGGCGCGGGCGCGGGCCGGGGCCGACATCCGCGCCTTTATCCAGGGTTTTGCCCCGCCCGCGACCGGGATATGAGGACCCGATACAAGGAGGGCAGCGATGCGCGTCATCTTCATGGGCACACCCGATTTCTCGGTCCCGGCGCTGCGGGCCATCGCCGCGCGGCATCAGGTCGTCGCGGTCTATTCCCAGCCGCCGCGCGCGGCCGGGCGCGGGCAGAAGCCGCGCCCCTCGCCCGTGCATCGCGCCGCCGAGGAGCTGGGCCTGCCCGTGCGCACCCCCGAACGGCTGAAATCGCCGCAGGAGCAGGCGGATTTCGCCGCGCTTGCCGCCGATGTGGCGGTGGTCGTGGCTTACGGGCTGATCCTGCCGCCGCCGGTGCTGGCGGCGCCGCGCCTGGGTTGCCTGAACATCCATGCCTCGCTGCTGCCGCGCTGGCGGGGCGCGGCGCCGATCCATCGCGCGATCATGGCCGGCGATGCGGAAACCGGCGTCGCCATCATGCAGATGCAGGCGGGGCTGGATACCGGCCCGGTCCTGGCCGAGGCACACACCGCCATCGGCCCCGAGGACACCACCGCCGACCTGCACGATCGGCTGGCCGAGATGGGCGCGGCGCTGATCGCCCGGACGCTGGACCGCCTGCCCCTGCCCGCCCGGCCGCAGCCGGCCGAGGGGGTGAGCTATGCCCACAAGATCGACAAGGCCGAGGCGCGGATCGACTGGACCCGGCCGGCCGAAATCGTGGACCGGCAGATCCGCGGCCTTTCGCCCTTTCCCGGCGCCTGGTGCCAGATCGGGGGCGAGCGGGTGAAGCTGCTGCGTTCGCGCCTTGCCGCCGGTTCGGGGGCGCCGGGGCAGGTGTTGGCGGGCTTTACCATCGCCTGCGGCGAGGGCGCCGTCGAGGTGCTGGAGGCGCAGCGCGAGGGCAAGCGCCCGATGCCCGCCGCCGAGGTGCTGCGCGGCCTGACCCTGCCCGAGCGGCTGGGCTGATCGTATCGCATTCGCCGCAATTGGGGGGCGCGGCGCGGGTCGTGCCGGCCTTGCGGCCCAGGCGGCTGCGGTCGGATTAGGTTGCGCGGTTGCCGGAGTATTTGGGAAACGGTGAAATGGTCAGGTTCCGCGCGGCTTGGTGCGGGTGGTCGGGGCGGCCTCGGCCGGGTTTTCCGGCCAGGGGTGGCGCGGATAGCGGCCGCGCATGTCCTTTCTGACATCGCAATAGCCGCCGGCCCAGAAGCCCGGCAGGTCGGTCGTCACCGCGACGGGCTTGCCGCCGGGCGACAGTATGGTGATGCGCAGCGGCCGGTTGCCGATCATCGGGTGGCGGGCGAGGCCGAAGAGTTCTTGCAGCTTCAACTCGACCGAGGGGGTTTCGTGGTCGTAGTCGATGGGCACCTTGCGGCCCAGGGGGGTGACGAAATGCGCCGGCGCCGCCTGGTCCAGCCGGCGCTGGCCGTCCCAGCCGATCCGCGCCTTGAGCGCCTCGGCCAGGTCGAGCGCGCGCAGGTCGGAAAGCGTCCGCGCCTTGCCCAGGTAAGGCAGCAGCCAATCGGGATCGGCCAGCAGGCTTTCGTCATCGACCGGGCCAAGGTCCGGGAGCAGCGCGATCCGCGCCCGCAGCCGGGCGGCGCCGGGGGTCCAGGTCAGCCCGTTCGCGCGCAGCCCCTCGAATGCCGCCTGGGCCAGCGCCTGAGGGTCAGGGTCGTCCAGCGCCCGGTCGGCCAGCACCAGCGCGCCGAGCCGTTCCTGGCGGCGGGCGATGACGCGGTTTTCGCGCCGCGACCATTCGACCAGTTCGGCGGTCTCGATGCGGGTGGGGAAGAGGGCGCGGATCTCGTCCTCGGTCACGGGGGCGGCCATGCGGATGCGCGCCTCGCGCGCGTCGCCGTCGAGATCGGTGGCGACGATCAGCCGCTGCGCCGCCAGCGCGTCGCCCTCGGGCAGGATGGCGCCCTTGCCGCCCGACAGCACATAGCGCGGCTGCTCGCCCTTGCGGCGCAGCCCGATGCGGTCGGGATAGGCCAGCGCCGCCATGGCGCCGGGCGAAAGGCCCGCGCCCTCGCCCGCCATGCGGCGCAGGCGTTTGGCCTCGTCGCGGATGCGGTGCAGCGTGCCGGGATTGGCCGGCCAGGGGTGGCGGTCCTGATAGGCGCGCAGGTCGCGGATCGCCGCCAGCCGCAGGACCAGGTCGGCGGGCGCGCCGCTGAGCGGATCGCGCTCGGCCATCAGCGCGGCAAGGTCGGCGGCGTCGCGCCCGGCCGTGACCAGCATATGGCCCAGCCGCGGATGCAGCGGCAGCGGCGCCAGCCGCCGGCCGTGGTCGGTGATGCGGTTGTCCCCGTCCAGCGCGCCCAGATCGCGCAGAAGCGCCCGCGCCTCGGCCAGCGCCGCCTCGGGCGGCGGGGTCAGGAAGGCCAGGTCGCGCCCGTCCGAGCCCCAGATCGCCAGCTCCAGCGCCAGCCCGGCCAGGTCGGCCACGGCGATCTCGGGCGGGGCGAATGCGGGCAGCGCCCCTTCCTCGGCCCGCGCCCACATCCGATAGCAAAGGCCCGGCGCCACCCGGCCGGCGCGGCCGCGGCGCTGTTCTGCCTCGGCGCGGCTGACGCGTTCCGTCACCAGCCGCGACATGCCCGAGCCGGGATCGAAGCGCGCCCGCCGCGCCCGGCCGGCATCGACCACCACCTTCACGTCGGGAATGGTCAGCGAGGTTTCCGCGATCGCGGTCGCCAGCACGATCCGCCGCCGGCTGTCCGGGGATTGCAGGGCGGCGCGCTGTGCCTTGAAATCCATGGCACCGTAAAGCGGCAGCACCTCGGCCGGGACGTCCAGCATCGCCTGGACGCGGCGGATCTCGCCCTCGCCGGGCAGGAAGGCCAGGATGGTGCCGCCCATGTCGCGCGTCGCCGCCTCGGCATCGGCGATCAGCCGCGCCGCCTCGGGGACCAGCCGGCTGCCTGCGGGCAGCGGGCGGGGCAGCCAGCGCGTCTCGACCGGAAAGGCGCGGCCGTCCGAGCGGATGACCGGCGCGCCGTCCAGCAGCGCCGCGACCGGCTGGGCATCCAGCGTCGCCGACATGACCAGCAGCGCCAGGTCGGGGCGCAGCGCCCCCCGCGCCTCCCATGCCAGGGCCAGGCCCAGATCGGCATTCAGGCTGCGCTCGTGAAACTCGTCGAAGATCACGCAGCCGATGCCCGACAGTTCGGGGTCGGACTGGATCATGCGGGTCAGGATGCCCTCGGTCACGACCTCGATGCGGGTACCGGGCACCGATTCGCCGCGGATGCGATAGCCGACGGTGCGGCCCAGGGGCTCGTCCAGCGTCTGGGCCATGCGCTCGGCCGCGGCGCGGGCGGCCAGGCGGCGTGGCTCCAGCATCAGGATGCGGCCGGGAATGGCGGGCAACAGCGCCAAGGGCACGCGCGTGGTCTTGCCCGCGCCGGGCGGCGCCATCAGCACCGCGCAGCCATGGGCGGCCAGCGCGGCGGTCAGGTCGGGCAATACGGCGTCGATGGGCAGTTGCATTTCCGCCTTATGGCAAAGCGCCGCCCAGGCGAAAAGACCTGCCCCTACACATCCGCCGCCGGCCCGCCTATCTTGACCCGGCCAAAGCGAGGGACGGAATGGGTATCGCCGACGATCTGATGCAGGGCCTGGGAATGTCCGACCCGGTGGTTCGGCTGGGGGTGACGGGGCTGTCGCGGGCCGGCAAGACCGTGTTCATCACCTCGCTGGTGGCAAATCTGCTGGACCGGGGACGGATGGCGGGGCTGCGGGCGGCGGCGGACGGGTCGCTGAAAGCCGCCTGGTTGCAGCCGCAGCCCGACGACACCGTGCCGCGCTTTGACTATGAACGCCACCTGGCGGCGATGACCGGACCCGACCCGCATTGGCCCGAGGGCACGCGCCATGTCAGCCAGTTGCGCCTGTCGCTGCGCATCCAGCCGCGCGGGCTGATCGCCGGCTGGCGCGGCCAGCAGGTGCTGCATCTGGATATCGTCGATTATCCGGGCGAGTGGCTTTTGGACCTGCGGCTGATGGAAAAGGATTTCGACCATTGGTCGCAGGAGGTGCTGGAGCGCATGGCCGGCCGCCCCGGCGCCGAGACCTTCCGCGCCGCGCTGGCCGCCACCGACCCAGCCCGCTTTGACGAGGCTTCCGCGCAGGCGCTGGCCGCGTCCTATACGAGGCACCTGCACCTGGCGCGCGAGGCGGGCTGGTCGGACTGCACGCCCGGCCGTTTCCTGATGCCGGGGGAGCTGGAGGGCTCGCCGGCGCTGACCTTCACGCCGCTGCCGCACGAGATGCGGGCGACGCCCCTGGGGCGCGAGTTCGCGCGCCGCTTCGGCGCCTACAAGGCGCGGGTGGTCAGGCCGTTCTTTCGCGACCATTTCGCCCGCATCGACCGGCAGGTGGTGCTGATGGACGTGCTGGGCGCCATCCATGCCGGCCCGCCGGCAGTCGAGGACATGCGCCGCGCCATGGCCGACATCCTGACCGCCTTTCGCCCCGGCCGGGCGGGCTGGCTGGCGCAACTGCTCGGCTCGCGCCGGGTGGGGCGGATCCTGTTTGCCGCCACCAAGGCCGACCATTTGCACCACATCCAGCACCCGCGCCTGACCGCGATCACCGCCGCCATGCTACGCGAGGCCCGCGACCGCGCCGATTTTTCCGGCGCGCGGACCGAGGCCATGGCCATCGCCGCGCTGCGCACCACCACCGAAGAGGTGATCCGCCAGGACGGCGAGGAATTGCCCGCGGTGCGCGGCACGCTGATGGACGGGCGGCAGGCGGCCTTTTATCCGGGCGAATTGCCGGCCAATCCGGCCGAACTGTTGGTGCCGGCCAGCCAGGGCGCGGCGCGCTGGCTGGACGGCGATTATGCGATCATGGATTTCGCCCCGGCGCCGGGCACGCTGCGGCCGGGCGACGGGCCGCCGCATATCCGGCTGGACCGCGCGGCCGAATTCCTGATCGGCGACAGGCTGTAGGAGGGCGCCATGGCTGAACCCCCGAAACGGCGCGGGCCGGTGCTGATGGAAATGGGCGAGGCCCAGGCCGGACCGGGGGCCGCCAGCCCCGGACCCGCGCCGACCCCCGACGCCGCCGCGGGGCCGGGCGCCGAACCGGCGCGGCCCGGTCCCCTGGCCGTGGCCCCCACCCGCCCCGACCAGCGCGACCGCAAGGCACCGCGGGCCGAGTGGCGCGAAGGGGAGGCCGCGCCCTCTCCCGCCGATGCGCCGATGATCGAGGACGGGCCGGCCGCGCCCCTGCCGCAGCCGCGCACCATGCAGCTTGTCGCGCGGCTGGTCGGGCGCGGGCCGTCGCGGCTGACGCGGTTCTTCGTCAATAGCGGCGTGGCGCTGTTCACCTTTCTTTTGTCGGTGGCGGCGCTGCGCTATCTGACCGACCTGCTGAACAGCTATCCGCTGCTGGGCTGGATCGGCATGGCGCTGATGGTGCTGTTCTGCCTTGCGGCGCTGGGGATGGCGTTTCGCGAATATCGCGCCTGGTCGCGCTTTGCCGCCATCGACGGCATCAACCGCGATGCGGGGGCGGCGCTGGCGTCCAGCGACCTTGGGGCGGCGCAGCAGGTGGTGGCGCGGATCGAGGGCCTGTATCGCACCCGGCCCGAGCTGGAATGGGGCCTCACGCGGCTGCGCGAGCGCAAGCCCGATGCCTATGACGCCCAGACGCTGATCGCGCTCGCCGAGACCGAATTGCTGGCCGCCCTGGACCTTGAGGCCCGGCGCGAGATCGAGGCCGCCGCCCGCACCGTCGCCGCCGCCACCGCGCTGATCCCGCTGGCCCTGGCCGACGTCATCGCGGCGCTGGCGGCCAATCTGCGGATGATCCGCCGCATGGCCGAGATCTATGGCGGCCGGGCGGGGGCCGTGGGCGGCTGGCGGCTGGCGCGCACGGTGATGACGCATCTGGTCGCCACCGGCGCCGTCGCGGCCGGCGACGACCTGATCCATACCGTCGCCGGCGGCGGATTGCTGGCCAAGGTCTCGAAACGCTTTGGCGAGGGCGTGGTGAACGGCACCCTGACCGCCCGCGTCGGCATCGCGGCGATGGAGGTCTGCCGGCCGCTGCCCTTCATCCACCAGCCCCGGCCGCGCGTCGGCAACCTGATCGCGCGCGGGCTGAAGGGGCTTTTCGGCGAAGAAGAGGCGAAGTAGGCGCGGGATGCGCCGGTGCAGGAGTATTTGGAAAACGGTGAAAGCGGGCTTTGGGCCTGCGTCGCCGGTGTCGGGGTATTTGGGGAACGAAGAAGCCGCGTTCTCTATCCTCGGCCGCTGGCGTATTGATGGGCCATGAGAGCGCGCCGCCTTGCCCTGTCGCTGATGGCTGCCGTCCTGGTGCTGGGCATCGGGGCGGGGCTGCGCGACCGGCTTGACGACTGGGTCGATGCGACGGTGCTGCCGCGGCTGGACGTGCCGGTGGGGATCGAGGTGGCGGCGCGCGACGGTTCGCTTTTGCGCGCCTTCCAGGTCGCGGACGGGCGCTGGCGGCTGGATGCGGGGCCGGTCGATCCGTTGTTTCTGGATATGCTGGTGCTGTGGGAGGACAGGCGGTTTGCGGGTCATGCCGGCATTGACGGGCGGGCGCTGTTGCGCGCGGGCTGGCAGGCGCTGCGGCATGGGCGGGTGGTCTCGGGCGGCTCGACCCTGACCATGCAGGTCGCGCGGCTGATCGAGGGGGGACCGACCGGGCAATGGGCCGGCAAGCTGCGGCAGATGCGGCTGGCCCTGGCGCTGGAACGGCGGCTGGAAAAGCCCGAGATCATGGGGGTTTACCTGCGGCTTGCCCCCTATGGCGCCAATGTCGAAGGCATCCGGGCCGCATCGCTGCAATGGTTCGGCAAGGAACCGCGGCGGCTATCCCCGGCCCAGGCCGCGCTGCTGGTCGCGCTGCCGCAATCGCCCGAGACGCGGCGGCCGGATCGCTTTCCGCTGGCCGCCAAGCAGGCACGCGACCGGGTGCTGGCGCGGGCCATGCGGGCCGGGCTGATCTCGGGTGCCGACGGGCGGGCCGCGATGGCCGAGCCGGTGCCGCGTCTGCGGCGCGCCTTTCCGGCGCTGGCGCCGCTTCTGGCCGCGCGGCTGATGCGCGAACATCCCGGCGCCCTGCGGATCGAGACCACCATCGACCCGCGCCTGCAACGCCGGGCCGAGGCGCTGGCTTCGCGCGCCGTTCAGGGCGCCGGGCGGCGGCTGTCGGCGGCCGTGGTGCTCGCCGATCACCGGACCGGCGAGATCCTGGCCGAGGTCGGCGCCGCGGATTGGACCGACAGCGCCTCGGCCGGCTTCGTGGACATGGCGCGGGCCTGGCGCTCGCCGGGTTCGACGCTGAAGCCCTTCGTCTACGGGCTGGCCTTCGACGACGGGCTCGCGCATCCCGAGACGCTGATCGAGGACCGCCCGACCGTCTTCGGCCGCTGGCAGCCGCAGAATTTCGACCATCATTTCCGCGGCACCGTCAGCCTGCGCAATGCGCTGATCTGGTCGCTGAACATTCCGGTGGTGACGCTGGCCGAGGCGGTGGGGCCGAACCGCATCGCCCAGGCCCTGCACCGGGGCGGGGTGGAGCTGCGCCTGCCCGGCGAAGCGCCGGGGCTGGCCGTGGTGCTGGGCGGCGCGGGCGTGACGCCGGAGGGGTTGGCCCAAGGCTATGCCGCTTTGGCCCGCGGCGGGCGCGGGGTCACGCTTTCGGCCCTTCCGGGGGGCAGCGAAGAACGGGCTGCGGCGATGTTCGGCCCGGTCGCCGCCTGGCAGGTCGGGCATATCCTGGCCCAGAACCCCGCCCCGCATGGCGCCCGCCAGCGGCCGCTGGCCTACAAGACCGGCACCTCCTACGGGCATCGCGATGCGCTGGCGGTGGGCTATGACGGCGCGCATGTCGCCGCGGTCTGGCTGGGGCGGCCGGACGGCACGCCCGTGCCCGGCGTCTTTGGCGGCGAGCTGGCGGCGCCGCTGCTGTTCGACCTGTTCGATGCCCTGCCGCCGGTGGCGCTGCCGCCGCCTCCGCCGCAGGCGCTGACGCTGCCGAACAGTGCCCTGCCCCTGCCCTTGCGCCGCTTTGCCCCGCCGGGCGAGGCCAGCGCCGCCGCCGCCGCCGGTCCGGCCGCGCCGGATGCGCTGCGCCTGACCTATCCGCCCGACGGGGCCGAGATCGACGCGCAAGGCCCGCTGGCCGCCAAGGCGCGGGGCGGGCGCGGGCCCTGGACCTTTCTGCTGAACGGCGCGCCTGTCGCCATTGCCCGGATGCAGCCGGTGGCCAGCCTGCCCCATCCCGGCCCGGGCTTTGCCGAAGTGACCGTGGTGGATGCCGATGGCGCCTCGGCCAGTGCGGCAATCCGGCTGCACTGAC
>Ga0164243_10003684_pt1 | contig 24461 bp, 26 predicted proteins | sample OricompcompostOP_FD_108781 | JGI IMG/M metagenome (GOLD analysis project Ga0164243, IMG submission 108781) | Organic Plus compost microbial communities from Emeryville, California, USA - Original compost - Organic plus compost (OP) | ecosystem: Engineered > Solid waste > Mixed feedstock >...
TCCTCGAGCTGGCGCGAGCATTGTTCGTATTCCTGCAAAAAGCGCTGATGCCGCTCCAGCTCGCCGCGCAGGCCGGCGATGAGCTGCTCTTTTTCCTCGACGGATTGCGCCTCGTCCAGGCGCTGGCGCAGCTGCACGATCATCCGGTGCTGATCCACCGCCATGTTGCGCAACCGCAGCACTTCCTCCTGATTGGCGATCACCACCTGCCGGCCGCCAGGTTCGTTTGCGACGGCGTCGCGCCCGCCATCAGTGGCGACCAGGCCCGCTCCGAATTGATCCCAGGTGTCGGCGCAGCGCGCCAGCAGCGCTTCGAATTCAGCGCCGGCACCCAGATCGCGGCCCATTTCCAGCAGTTGTCGATGATCGTCGCGGGCCTGCTCGGCCGCCGCGCGCCACCGCTGCACCACATCCTGATAACGCGTCGGGCCGGTTTCGGATGCCGTGTCCGGCGCCGGTTCGGCCTGGGCATCGACCAGCGCCAGGCCCGCCGGATCGTACAGCCGCAGCGCATGGCCGAGGCCGGCTTCGAACACGCTCCAGTCGAGGGCGGCCCGCGCCACGCTCCAGGCGTCACGCTCCGCGCACAGAAACGCGTAGCGCAGCGATACCAGGCGCCGCTCGGGCAGCTCGCCGGGGCCGATGCCGGCGCCGATATCGCGGTCGGGGTCGAGGGTTCGGTAATGGTCGCGGGTGGCGAGGATGGCGGCGTCGAGGCAGCGTTCGTAATTCGATCCGGGGTCGGCCTGCATTTCGGCCAGCTCGCGGCGGGCCTGGGCCGCTTCGCCGCGCACCGTTTTGACCGTGTGCCGCAAATCGACGACCTTGCCCTCCAGCGCCATGATCAGGCGCCGCAGACGGCGCACATAGAACAACAACGCGGCGCCCGACAGCAGCATCAGCACCGCCAGCTCCGCGCCCGCGACGAGCAACAGTTTGGAATCAAACATAGGAATAATCCACGCTCCGGCCGGCAGACGACGCCGCAAACCCGGGCAGAGCCAATGATAGCTGCCGGGCCGCGTGCGTGCCCGCGCTTTCACCGCGTCACTGCTGGAACCAGCGCGGATTGTCCGGCCGTTCGGTGCCGGTGCTGCGGTAGGGGTTGATGTCGAGGCCGCCGCGGCGCAGATAACGCGCGTAGACGCTCAACTGGCGTGCGCCACAGCGCGCCAGGATGTCGGTGAACATGCGCTCCACGCACTGCTCATGGAAATCCTGATGCTGGCGGAACGAGATGATGTAGGCGAGCAGGCCCGCCTCGTCGATTTCGGGGCCGGTGTAGGTGATCTGCACCGTGCCCCAGTCCGGCTGGCCGGTGACCGGACAGCGCGAACGCAGCAGGCGGCTGTACAGCTGGCGCGAAACGCTGTTCGCGGACACGCTGCGCAGGCGTTCCGGCGCCGGTTCATAGCGCTCGATCGTCACCGGCAGCGAATCCAGGCAGCGCCCGGACGGTGTTTCGATCGGAAATCGCGTCCAGCTGTCGGGCAGTTGCAACCGCACCTCGACCGGCGCGCCGAGGCAGGCTTCGAGATCGCGCCGCAGCAACGCGCGCAGCGCGTCCGGCGTGTCGAAGCGCTGCTGATTGAGGGAATTCAAATAGAGCTTGAAGGACTTCGACTCGACGATGGCGGCGCTGGCGGCGGGAATGCGGAACTCGCCCCAGGCGATCTGGGGTTTACCGCGCATATCGAGCCAGGAGATTTCGTACGCGTTCCAGATATCGCAGCCGTGAAACGGCAGTGCCGCGCCGATGCCGAGCCGTTCGCGGCCGGCCGCGCGCGCGATGGGAAACAACAGATCGGGCGCGTAGGCCCGATCGTAATCAACGTCGCGCCCCAGCGGACCGTGATCGATATCATCGTTGTCCATGGAACTGGCGCCTCACTGCCGCAGGCGTTTGCCGGAATTCAACAGGTGCATCGAATACCAATAGGCGATCACCGTGAACAGGCCGACGATGCCGAACGAAAAACCGAGGCTGACATCGGAAACCCCGAGCAGGCCGTAGCGGAAGGCGTTGACGATATAAAGGATCGGATTCAGGTGCGACAGCCGCGCCCAGAATTCCGGCAGCAGATCCACCGAATAAAACACGCCGCCCAGATAGGTGAGCGGCGTCAGCACGAAGGTCGGCACGATCGAAATGTCATCGAAATTGTTGGCGTACACCGCGTTGATGAAACCGGCCAGCGAAAACAGCGTCGCGGTCAGCAGCAAAATGCCCAGGGTGATGCCCAGGTGCTGGATGTGCAGTTCGCTGAAGAACAGCGACAGCGCGGTGACGATGGCGCCGACACACAGGCCGCGCAGCACGCCGCCGACGATGAAACCCAGCAGAATGGTGTGGTTCGATGTCGGCGAGACCAGCAGCTCCTCGATATGGCGCTGGAACTTGGCGCCGAAGAACGACGACACCACGTTCGAATAGGCATTGGTCAGCACCGCCATCATGATCAGGCCCGGCACCATGAACTGCATGTAGCTGTAACCGCCCATGGTGCCGATGCGACCGCCGATCAGGCGACCGAAAATGACGAAGTACAGGCTCATGGAAATGGCCGGCGGCAACAGCGTCTGCGTCCAGATGCGCAGGAAACGCCGCGCCTCCTTGCGCACGATGGTTGAAAACGCGACCCACTCGGTGGCTAGGCTCATGTCGTCTCACTTGCTTGGGTTTCGTTGCGCGCCAACAGCGCCACGAACAATTCTTCGAGGCGGTTGGCCTTGTTGCGCATGCTGGTGACGGTGACGCCGCGCGCGGACAGATCGGCCAGCAGATCGTTGAGGCTTTCGCCTTTTTCGATTTCGACCTCGATGCTGTGCGAGTCGACGATGCGCCCGTCGAAACGCGACAGGTCCAACCCGGGCGCGACCTCATCGCGGGTATCGAGGATGAAGTGTTCCCGGTGCAGTTGCTTGAGCAGGGCGCGCATGCTGGTGTTTTCGATGACGCGGCCGCGGTCGATGATGGCGATGTGCCGGCACAGGCTCTCCGCCTCCTCCAGATAGTGCGTGGTGAGGATGATGGTGATGCCCTTGGCGTTGATCTCGCGCAGGAATTCCCACATGGAGCGGCGCAGTTCGATATCGACGCCGGCGGTGGGTTCGTCGAGGATCAGCAGGCGCGGCTCGTGCACCAGCGCGCGGGCGATCATCAACCGCCGCTTCATGCCGCCGGACAGCATGCGCGCGGGATCGTCGCGCTTGTCCCACAGGCCGAGCTGGCGCAGGTACTTTTCCGCGCGCTGGCAGGCCAGCTCGCGCGGCAGGCCGTAATAACCGCCCTGGTCCGCGACGATGTTGAAGACCTTCTCGAAGTTGTGGAAATTGAATTCCTGCGGCACCACGCCCAGCTCGCGCTTGGCGCCCGGAAAATCCAGGTCGATGTCCTTGTCGAACACCTTGACCACGCCGTCGCTCTTGCGCACCAGCGAGGAGATGATGCCGATGGTGGTGGATTTGCCGGCGCCGTTGGGCCCGAGCAGCGCGAAGAAATCGCCCTGCCGGACCTCCAGGTCGATGCCCTTGAGGGCCTCGAAGCCGTTGCCGTAGACCTTGGTCAAGCCGCGAATGGACAGTGCGGTGGTGGTCATAGCCCTCCCGGGAATACGCGTTTGCCATCGCCACCGGGCAATACCGGGACACGCCTGAGAGCAGCGGACAGACCGCGACCGCGCATCATCGACACGGCGGACGGAGCGGGAACCTGGAAGGTGGACGATGAATAAGGGAAAGGATTGGAGCGGGAAACGAGGCTCGAACTCGCGACCTCAACCTTGGCAAGGTTGCGCTCTACCAACTGAGCTATTCCCGCTTTTACCTTGGACCAGCCCCGGATTCTAATGCAATCCGGGCCGATGGCAAGACCCTGATGCTGCCCTGGGAGGCGACCTGCGCCACCAGAACACACTGAATAATGGCGTCCCCTAGGGGACTCGAACCCCTGTTACCGCCGTGAAAGGGCGGTGTCCTAGGCCACTAGACGAAGGGGACGCCGAGCACTTCTGCCTCACTCGTTGTTACTGAGGCGTCGGAAGTGGCGCGCATTGTATGGAGCCCCTCAGTTGACGTCAACAGTTATGAGAAAAAATTTCTAAAATATTTTTGTATAGTACAACCAGGCCCGACAAAAGCTGGGAAACGACTAAACTGTACCCACCCATTCCGTGTCTCTGATCAGCCCACGCACGAGCGCAACATGCCTGAAATGACAACAACGACGATCATCGTCGCCGTGCTTGCCAGTCTGTTCGTACTGGTGGCGGTGACCTTCACGCTGCAGCAGATCGAAAAGACCAACCGCGACCGCAAGGCGCTGATAGCCGCCCTGAGAAGCCAGACCCGCAACTTCCACTACCTGCTCGAGGGTTTTCCCGAGGGATTCCTCAGCCGCGACCTCAAGCTGCTGGTCGGCCAGTGTCTGAACGACGGCCTCGACCAGCTGCTGCGCCTGGAGCCGCGCAATCCGCAGCACCAGCTCGACAAACGGCAGCTGGAGGAAAAACTGGCCCAGATCCACGCCGGCCCGGAAACCGCCGGCGGCTACCAGCCGCTGCGCAACGGCGAGCAGATCCAGGAAGTGCAGAAGCTGCTGAACAGCCTGTACAACGTCGTGCAGCGCCTGTACAAGAACAAACGGCTGAGCGGCCTCCAGGCCGACCAGTACGGCCGCCAGATCAAACGCCTGGCCACCCGGGTGGCGCTGGACGCCCACCTGAGCGCGGCGCAACAGGCCATCGGCGCCGGCAAGCCGCGCCTGGCGGTCCACCACTACGGGCTGGCCATCGACAAGATGACCAAGGACAACGCCGACGGCATCTACAGCGCGCAGATCGCCGCCTGCCAGCAGCGCCGCGATGATCTGGAAAACTCATCGAACCCGCACGGCCCCGCCGCCGACGACGAAGCGGTCAGCGGCGAGTGGAAGGAGTTCGAGGAAAACCAGGACGACAACGCCTGGAAGAAAAAAACCGTCTACGACTGAAGCATGTCTCAGGCCGGCTGTTCCGGTTCGAGTTTCATCGAAACCGAATTGATGCAGTAGCGCAGTCCGGTCGGCGCCGGCCCATCGTTGAACACATGCCCCAGATGCGCGCCGCAGCGCCGGCAGGTCACCTCGGTGCGGATCATGCCGTGGCTGGTATCGAGGTGCTCCTCGATATTGTCCGCGGTGGCCGGTTGGTAAAAGCTCGGCCAGCCGCAGCCGGCGTCGAACTTGGTCTCGGATTCGAACAGTTCCGCGCCGCAGCAGGTGCAGCGGTAGACGCCCGGCGTCCAGTCGTTCCAGTACTGGCCGGAGAACGGACGCTCGGTGCCTTTTTCGCGGCAGACCCGATACTCATCCTCGCTCAATTGCTCGCGCCATTCCTGTTCGGATTTTTTCACATCACTCATCGTCGCAGCCTCCGTCACGAATAGCACCGGGTGCGGATTTCCCCTACACTATGACGCTCCTCAGCGCCGCCGGCGAATGAATTGCAATGCGAGTCGAGCATGTCAAAATTTTTTAAATCTGACAAATTAAACAACGTTTGCTATGACATTCGCGGCCCGGTTCTTCAGGAGGCGAACCGGATGGAGGAAGAAGGCCAGCGCATCCTCAAGCTGAACATCGGCAACCCCGCCCCGTTCGGCTTCGACGCGCCGGACGAAATCATCCAGGACGTGATTCACATGCTGCCGCAGAGCCAGGGTTATTGCGACTCGAAGGGCCTGTACTCGGCGCGCAAGGCGGTGATGCAGGAATGCCAGAGCCGCGGCATTGCCGGCGTCGAAATCAACGATATCTATCTGGGCAACGGCGTCAGCGAACTGATTTCCGTGGTGACCCAGGCTCTGCTCAACAATGGCGACGAAGTGCTGATCCCGGCGCCGGATTATCCGCTGTGGACCGCCTCGGTGCGACTGGCCGGCGGCAAGGCCGTGCACTACCGCTGCGACGAACAATCGGACTGGTATCCGGCGCTCGACGACATCCGCAGCAAGATCAGCAGCCGCACCAAGGCCATCGTCATCATCAATCCTAACAACCCGACCGGCGCCGTTTATCCGCAGGCGCTGCTCGAACAACTCGTCGACATCGCGCGCGAACACAAGCTGGTGATTTTCGCCGATGAAATCTACGACAAGATTCTCTACGACGACGCCGTGCACATCCCGATGGCGCGGCTGGCCAACGACGTGTTGTGCATCACCTTCAACGGCCTTTCCAAGGCGTATCGGCTGGCCGGTTTTCGCAGCGGCTGGATGATCATCTCCGGCGCCAAGCACCACGCCGGCGATTACATCGAAGGCATCAACATGCTGGCCTCGATGCGGCTGTGCGCCAACGTGCCGGCCCAGCACGCCATTCAGACGGCGCTCGGCGGCTACCAGAGCATCAACGACCTGGTGCTGCCGAGCGGCCGGCTCGGTCAACAGCGCGAGCTGGCCTGGCGCATGCTCAACGACATTCCCGGCGTCAGCTGCGTCAAGCCGGCGGGCGCCATCTACATGTTTCCGCGCATCGACACGCGCAAATATCCGATCCACAACGATGAACAACTGGTGCTCGATCTGGTGCGGCAGGAAAAAATTCTGCTGGTGCAGGGCACCGCGTTCAACTGGCCGGAACCGGATCACCTGCGCGTGGTGTTTCTGCCGCGGGTGGATGATCTGGCGCAGGCGATTCAGCGTTTCGGCAATTTCCTGGAAGGCTATCGCCAATAAATGGCGAATGTCGATTTCGGTCGGGATACGGGCCCGCGATCACTCAAAGCGTGCTTGCGGGCCCTAGACAGACGCGGTCAGGTTGGCGACACTGCACGAACAATAACGAAGGCTCGGCCCGGACGCGGATGCAAGCAGGAGTGTTGTCGATGACCCATCCCATCTCTTCCGATGAAACCCCAACCCTGCAATACATCGAAGACGAATGGAACCGCCATTTCGGCGGCGCCGTGATCGACCCCGAAGGCAACGAAGTTCCCATCACCGCCGACATGATCCAGGCCGCCTGCGCCGCGCTGGAACAACAGGCCATCACCGGCCTGCACGCGAAAACCCCAGAGCACTGAGCCCGGCTCTCGCCGCATCATCCAGCTCATCCCAGGTATCGATGGTGAACACCGCCAGTTCGCGCCGCACCGGATAGAACTTGCGCAGCCGATCGAAGGCCGGCGTGCCCTGCTCCGCCAACGCCGCGCGCAGGCGCCGGTCGTCCTCGCGCACGTCGTAGACGGCGAGCATGGCGCGGCGCAGCCAGTTCGCACCGTGCAATCCGACCGGCAGTTGCAGCACCGGCGCCGGCGCCGCGATGGGCGGCGGCGCCGGTTCCGGCTCGCGCAGAAAAGCGCAGCACGCCTCGACGAGGTTGTGCGTGCCGGCGCGCTTGCCGTCGAGACTGTAACCGGCGATATGCGGCGTGGCGATGTCCACCCGCGCCAGCAGCTCGCGATTGATATCGGGCTCCCCTTCCCACACATCCAGCACCACGCGCAGATCCGTGCGCGCCTCCAATACCCGCAGCAGCGCCCGGTTGTCGACGGCGCCGCCGCGCCCCGCGTTGAGCAGCACCGCGCCCGGACGCAGCCGGCGCAAACGCCGCTCATCGAGCAGATGCAGAGTCGGATAAGGCCCCGTGCGGGTGAGCGGCGTGTGACAGCACACCACATCGGCGGACAATACTTCGTCGAGCGGACGCAGGTGCGGCGCCCCGGGCAGCAACGGATCGTAGGCGATGACATCGATGCCCAGTTGCAGCAGGCGCCGGCGCAGGCGGGAGCCGACATTGCCAAGCCCGATGATGCCGACCCGGCCGCCGTTCAGCAGCCGCTCCAGCACGCCATCGAGCACGCACAAACTACTGAGCACGTATTCCACCACGGAGGTGGCGTTGCTGCCGGGCGCGCTGGCCCAGGCGATGCCGCGCTCGCGCAGATACTCGAGGTCCAGATGATCGGTGCCGATGGTGGCGGTGCCGACGAAACGCACGCGGCTGCCCTCGAGCAGCTCGCGGCCGACCTGCGTCACCGATCGCACCAGCAGTATTTCCGCCGCGCCCAGTTGCTCCGCTGCCAAGGTGCGTCCCGGCACGGTCCGCACCTCACCCAACGGGGCGAACCAGGCGGCCACCTCGGGAATATTTTCGTCGGCGACGATCTGCCGTGTGCTCATCCGCTCACTCCTCTGTCCGGTTTTTTACGCCATTGGCAGCTGGCGCCGACAAAAAGCCGGCGCTCACGCAACACGGCAAGGACGGGCCGCGCGCTTGTGTCCGGTGGATTTGAAGATCGGCCAATGAACTCTCTATACTCAGGGTCAGTCCAAGCGAATACACGCCGATTTACCGTTTCGCCATGACCTGCGATGTGGCGCAACCGGGAGGCGGTTGATCAGCAACTGCGTCGCTCCGCCAAGGTCGCGGACAACGCGTGGGAGGTGTAACCGCCATGCCCCGATTGACTGCTTCCGATCACTCCACCGACAACGTCGTCGACCTCTTCTCCGGCAAGACATTGGATACGCTGCGCGGTGAACGGATCATCCGGTTGTCGCCGGAATTCGACGGCCTGAGCATGTTGTACTCCAACCGTCACACCGATCCCAACAAACTCTATTCGATGCGCATCCTGTGCTGGGGTCTGCGCCTGGACGGCGAAGTCATCGGCATGGTGCCCTGGCTCAACAGCCTGACGCCATGCAATGACCTGGACGATCCGTCGACCGGTTTTTTCGAAGGCTATTACGATCCGGCTTCGGATCATCTGTTCTTCGAACCGCCCGAGCACAAACTGGCGGAACTGCAAAGCGCCGCCGGCTACTTCAACGCCGGCTCGGATACCGGCAATCACATCGCACAGGAAATTCCCGATACGATCGGCACCCATGCCATGCTCACCGGCCACGACGATCACACGCTGGTGCTGACCGAAGTGCTGAGCTGGCGGCTGTTCAACGATGGCACGCTCGAGGCGATGCTGATCGATGAAAACAATGTCGGCGCGACACCGGTGCTGCCGGGCGATCCCTGCCTGTATCCGGCCAGCAACAATCCGCGCTTCCGCTATTTCTTCCAGCACCACATCGCCAACCAGATCAAATCGGAGGACCCGGTGGCCCTGGCCGCCATCGCCATGCTGTTCGATTCGTGATGAGGAAAAACCTCAGCCTTTGCGGATGAGAAACACGAAACGGGATTCTTCGGTGCGTTGCTCCACCAAACTGTGGCCGAGAAAAGTGCAGAATTTGCTGATGTCGCGCTGGGTGGAAGGATCGGTGGCCAGCACCTCCACCAGCTCGCCGCTGCGCATATCGCGAATCTTGTTGTGCAGCAGCATCACCGGCTCGGGGCAGAACAGGCCGCAGGTGTCGAGAATATGGTCCGCCGTTGTTGCCATGTCATCCGCTCGAAACACGCATAAAACAAAGGCTGTATTTTGCGACAACAGGGGAAATTTTGATACCGCGCGGTCACTCCGTGCACCGCCAACACCCGAACGGTGAGGAGCACCCATGGACTTTGCCGATTCGTCCAACCACACCAGTTCCGAGCAGTTTCGCGACCTGTTCAACCGCGGCACGCTGGAGCTGACCTGCAAGATGCTGCGCAAGCGTCGGCCATCATTGGCGATGCGCGTACAGAACGTGCTCGTGCTCGCCTATCCGCGCGATGACTACCACACCGGCCTCAGCGCCCGGGAGCTGCCGATCGACGCCTCCGTGGCGCGCCAGATCGTGCAGGCGTTGTCGTCGCTCAGCGATGAAATGGTGGCGGCGCGACAGAGCAGCCGGGCCGATCTGGTGCTGATCCGCAGCCTGCTGCTGGACTGGCTGATGTTCGTGCGCGAGCAGCAGGGCGAAGGCGCGCCCTGATCACAGGCGCAAGATAACGAAAAACGGCGGGACAAACCCGCCGTTTGTTTCAGTGTACGCCCGCGATCAGGTTCGACGCGTGCCCCGCTGCCGCGTCACGCATGCTGTTCCATCCGGTTCCCCGCGTGTCCAGACGATCGTCAAACCTCTAGAACGCAACCAGGGCGGCCGGCAATTCCCGGCGCGGCAGAATGGTGCAGGATTCGGTCAGCGGATCGAACACGATCGCCGCCTCGCGCCGGCGCAGCAGCTCCCGCACCTGTTCGACCTTGTCCGCAAGGCTCCATTCGACCTCACCGTAATCGGTGCCCTCGCGGGTGATGAACGCTTCGATCAGGCCGGTGAGCGCCTCCACCGACAATGCCTCCGGCGGCACGATCACCATCGGTTCGTTTTCATTCACCATTGGCTCGCGGTCGTTCATGCCGTCATCCCCGCCATACTCGGCCATTACAACAACCCCGCGTGATGGCGCAGATGATCCTCGATGAAACTGGCGATGAAAAAATAGCTGTGATCGTAGCCCGGCTGGTAGCGCAGACGCAGCGCCTGGCCGTGGCGCGCGCAGCTTTCCCGCAATTGCTCCGGCAGCAGCTGCCGCTCCAGGAATTCGTCCGCCTGCCCCTGATCGACCAGAATCTCGAACGGCAATTGCGTCGACGCCAGCAGGGCGCAGGCGTCGTATTGCAGCCACGCGTCGCGATCCTCACCCAGATAGGCGCTGAACGCCTGCTCGCCCCAGGGGCAGCGGCTGGGCGCGTTGATCGGCGCGAACGCCGACACCGAACGATAACGGCCGGGATTTCTCAGCGCGATGACGAGCGCGCCGTGGCCGCCCATCGAGTGGCCGAAAATACCGCTGCGATCGCTATCGAGTGCGGGAAAGTTCGCGCGCAGCAGCGCCGGCAGTTCATCGACGATGTAATCGTACATGCGAAAATGCCGCGACCAGGGTTGCCGCGTGGCGTTGACGTAAAAACCGGCGCCCTGCCCCAGATCCCAGCCGTCGGCATCGGCCACGTCCGGCCCGCGCGGGCTGGTATCCGGCGCGACGATGGCGATGCCGTGCTCGGCGGCGTAACGCTGCGCGCCGGCCTTGGTGACGAAGTTCAAATCGTTGCAGGTCAGACCCGACAGCCAGTACAGCACCGGCACCGGCCGCTGCTCCGCCTGCGGCGGCAGGTACACGGAAAACACCATGTCGCAATCCAACACCTTCGATGTGTGGCGCAGGCGCTGCTGCCAGCCGCCGAAGGCTTTGTTCGAGCCGATGATTTCCAGCAGGTTGGCATCCATCAGAACATCACCACAGAACGGATGCTTTCGCCGCTGTGCATCAGCTCGAAGGCGCGATTGATGTCCTCCAGCGGCATGGTGTGGGTGACGAACTCGTCCACCTTGATATCGCCGCTGAGATAACGCTCCACATAACCCGGCAGCTGGCTGCGGCCCTTGACGCCGCCGAAGGCGCTGCCGCGCCAGACGCGGCCGGTGACCAGCTGGAACGGCCGCGTGCAGATTTCCTGGCCGGCGCCGGCCACGCCGATGATGGTGGATTCGCCCCAGCCCTTGTGGCAGCACTCCAGCGCCGCGCGCATCGTGTGCGTATTGCCGATCGCCTCGAAGCTGTAATCGACGCCGCCGTCGGTGAGTTCGACGATCACCTGCTGGATCGGCAGATCGTAATCCTTCGGATTGACGCAGTCGGTGGCGCCCAGCAGTTTCGCCATCTCGAATTTCTCCGGGTTGATGTCGACGACGATGATGCGCGAGGCGCCGGCCAGCACCGCGCCCTGGATCACGCTCAGGCCGACGCCGCCGAGGCCGAACACCGCCACCGTCGAACCCGGCTCGACCTTCGCCGTGTTGAGCACCGCGCCGATGCCGGTGGTGATGCCGCAGCCGAGCAGGCACACCTTGTCCAGGGGCGCCGCCTTGTTGATCCTGGCGACCGCGATTTCCGGCAGCACCGTGTATTCGCTGAAGGTGGAAGTGCCCATGAAATGCAGGATCGGTTTGCCGTTCAGTGAAAAGCGCGAGGTGCCGTCCGGCATCACGCCGCGCCCCTGGGTGACGCGGATCGCCTGGCACAGATTGGTTTTGCCGGAGCGGCAGAATTTGCAGTGCCCGCATTCGGGCGTGTACAGCGGAATCACGTGATCGCCCACCGCCACCGAGGTGACGCCGGCGCCGACTTCGACCACCACGCCCGCGCCCTCGTGGCCGAGGATGCAGGGGAACAAGCCCTCCGGGTCATCGCCGCTGAGGGTGAAGGCGTCGGTGTGGCAGACACCGCTGGCGGTCAGCTTGACCATCACTTCGCCGGCCTGCGGCGCCTGCACATCCACTTCATCGATCACCAGGGGTTGGCCCGCCGCAACCGCGATCGCCGCACGTGATTTCATAGTATCGTCCTCAGATCAGTATCCGCGCCGGCAGCAGCCGGCCGCGGAGAAAAATATTCGGGTTCGGAATTTGAAAAATAGAAAATAGCGCGGTTTGTCGGCCGCGATCAGATTTCCGACAACTGCCGGCGCACGCTGCGCACCTTGTCGTCGATGGAATCCTCACGGTCGGTGCGGGTGCCGAGTTTCAGCGTGGAAGTGATGCGCGGCGCGCCCATCTCATGCACGCGATAGTGACAGCGTTTGACCGCATCCATCACCGTCTCCCACTCGCCCTCGATATTGGTGCCGAAGGCGTGCAATTCGTGCTTGAGGCCGGCCGCTTCCAGAATGCGCTGGCACTCGGCGATATACGGCGAGAGCGACAATTCCACGCCGAGCGGAACGATACAGAAATCAACCACCACCTTCATGTCATCGCCCTCCATTGATGCGTGGCGCTGCCTTTTCAACGCGCGCGGCCTGCCCGGCCCGCCCGCCATCGAACCGCAAACTACTATAGTGGCCAGCCGTTGACAACGAGCGCGACCGCACGCCGGCATGAAGCATCGCGGCGCGGCCGCGGGCAACGCGCATCCGGCGGGGTGATGGTGTTTTCGGCGCAAAAAATTATCGTCTGCGCGAACCCATCAGCACAGGACATACCCATGACGCGCAAATTCCGCTGGCTGATCGCCGCCCTGGCGACGCTGCCGATCAGTGTTGCCGCCCAGGCGCAGGCTCCAGGCATTCCCGCCCAGAATCAGGATTCGAACGGCATTCATCTCGTCTCCTGGAGCGAAGCCGACCCCGATGGCGCAGGTCCTGAGCCTGCCAATCCGCGCCTGCTCGACGCGGTGGTGACGAGCGACGCGATCTTCGCAAACGGCGACGCCATCCCCATCACTGTGCGCATCCTGCTGCCGCGGGATTATCGCAGCAACCCGACCCGGCGTTATCCGGTGCTGTACCTGCTGCACGGCGGCGCCGGCACCTTCGAGGACTGGTCGAAGGACGACGGCGGCCAGGTGCAGGACATCGTCGACAATGCGCCGGGCAGTCCCTTCGATGTCATCGTGGTGATGCCCGAGGGCGGCCGCGCCGGCTGGTACGCCGACTGGCACGGCGCCACCGACGGCGGTTTCACCCCGCTCTGGGAAACCTTCCATGTGGCCCGGCTGGTGCCGTGGATCGACGCCAATTTCCGCACACTGGGCAATCGCGAAGGACGCGCCATCGCCGGGCTGTCGATGGGCGGGCTCGGCGCGCTCAAATACGCCGGCCACAACCCGTCGGTATTCAGCGCCGCCGGCAGCTTTTCCGGCGCGGTGAACCTGCTGTACGAACCGGCGCAGGACACGATCAGCAACAGCATGTGGTTCTACGGCGCCACCGTTGTCGACACCGGCGTCGCCGATACGGGTTATAGGGTGACCTTCCCCGGCAACGACCCGGAGGCCGAGGAAACGCTGCGCCTGGTGAACCTGTTCGGGGAAATGGTCGACGGCGACTGGCCCGAGGCCAATCCCATGGCGATGGTCGACACGTATCGCGATTACGCCATCAAACTCGGACTTTACGCCGGCCGCAAAGTCCACTGGTGGGACGTGCTCGGCGAGCAGGACATCGCCGACATGAACGACCCGTTCCACGACCGGCTCAAGGCGCATCAGGTCGAGCATCGTTATTGTTCCGGCTACGGCGAACACAAATTCCAGTACTGGCGCGAGGACCTGCGCGACTTCCTCAATTACATCTACGCCGCCACGCCGGCCGACTGCACGCACAATGCCGACTGGGCGCTCCAGCCGTAACGCCGGCGGCGCGTTTAACGCCGCGCGCCAAGCGACTATACTGGCCGGCCCAAACAATGGAGCTGCCCCATGAGCACAGCGATGGTGTTTACCTTCATCGGCGCCGACAAACCGGGCCTGCTGGAAAAACTGGCACAGACCGTCGCCCAGTGCGGCGGCAACTGGCTGGAAAGCCGCATGAGCGCGCTGGCCGGCCAGTTCGCCGGCATCGTGCAGGTGGGCATCGGCCCCGAACAGATGCCTGCGCTGCGCGCGCAGCTGCAGGCATTGACCGGCGCCGGCCTGACCATCGTGGTCGCCGACAACGCCGGCGCGGCGGCGGGCGAAGACGGCCGACCGCTGCGCCTGAGCATCGTCGGCAGCGATCGCCCCGGCATCGTGCGCGAAGTGGCGGGCGCGCTGGCGGCGCGGCAGATCAATGTGCGCGACATGGACACCACCGTCACCAGCGCGCCGATGACGGCCGAACCGCTGTTCGAAGCGTTCGCGGAAATCGAAGTGCCGGAAAGCCTCGATCTGGCCGAATTGAATTCACGCCTGGACGAAATCGCCGATGCGTTGACCATCACCATCGACCTGGAACAATCGCTGCGCTGAGCGGCGTCGTCAAAGCTGAAAAAAACGCGACGCCCGATCAGTAAAAAAGACGACTGGAACAGTGCGGAGTTTTCGGCCGCCCGGAGCGGCGCCGGAAAGTGGAAAAACGATGTGCGCGGAAAAATACCGCGCTTGATGCCCCAGCGAAAAATTCCCGCGTTTGCGATCGCGTTTAAAAACCGATCGCCTCGCGCGACCATTCACAGCGCATCGACATGGCGCCGGAATGGGGTTCGTGGCATTCGGCGTCGGTGTGCCAGAGGAAGGTGTGGGTGCCGTTGAATTCGGTTTCCAGATGCACCGTGGCGCTCACCCAGTACATCTGCCGCAGGATATCTTCGAACAGGTGCAGCCAGCGCTCCCACTCGTATTCGACGCCCTTGTAGGAACTGCCGAAGGGCACCACATCGGTGTGCACATCGTCCACCACCAGCGCCTGCGGCGGCACCGCGAACATTTCGCGGCTCAGCAGCGGCCAGTCCTCGATGCTGGGCAGGGCCAGCAACACGCGCCGGTTGGTTTCGCGGCGGCGACGGCTCTCCTCCATATTGGCGGTGAACACCATGTCCCTGATGCAGCCGTAAACCACGGACTCCTGCGATGCCATCGTGTCTCTCACCCGTTCGTTGTCGTCGATGTGGCCGACATGGTCTCAGCTGCGATTCGCCCAGCCGCCGCGCTGCGCAGACATTAGCAAAGCGGCACGCGCTTAACAAACACACCGATCACGGAACAAGCCGCGCTGCGACCGGCTCATCGCGAGCGTTGATCCGATCACAGCGATGGCGCCGCCACTTCATGGCGAATGCGCCGGAACGATCGGCGTGGTGCTGCGCACATCGGCGTTCTGGCCGCGCTGGCGCAGATAATGATCGAGCAGCACGATGGCCAGCATTGCCTCCGCGATCGGCGTGGCGCGAATGCCGACGCAGGGATCGTGGCGGCCGGTGGTGATGACTTCCACCGGCGCGCCGTCGATGTCGATGCTGCGGCCCGGCACCAGGATGCTGGAGGTCGGCTTCAACGCGATATGGGCGACGATATCCTGGCCGGAGGAAATGCCGCCCAGGATGCCGCCCGAGTTGTTCGAGGTGAAACCCTGCGGCGTGATCTCATCGCGATGTTCGCTGCCGCGCTGATCGATACAACCGAAACCGGCGCCGATCTCCACGCCCTTGACCGCGTTGATGCTCATCAGCGCGTGGGCGATATCCGCGTCCAGGCGATCGAACACCGGCTCGCCCCAGCCGGGCGCGACGCCGGAAGCGACCACGGTGATTTTCGCACCGATCGAATCGCCCTCTTTGCGCAGCCGCTGCATCAGCGCTTCCATGGCTTCGATCCTGTCCGCGTCCGGGCAGAAAAACGGATTGGTTTCGACGATATCCCAGTCCAGCTTTTCGACCGCGATCGGCCCGAGCTGCGACAGATAACCGCGCACCCGCACGCCGCAGTGTTCGCGCAGGTATTTCTTCGCGATGGCGCCGGCGGCGACGCGCATCGCGGTTTCACGGGCGCTGGAGCGGCCGCCGCCGCGGTAATCGCGAATGCCGTATTTCTGCTGATAGGTGTAATCGGCGTGCATGGGCCGGAACCGGTCCATGATCTTGCTGTAATCCTTGGAGCGCTGGTCGGTGTTTTCGATCAGGAGGCCGATCGGCGTGCCGGTGGTTCTGCCCTCGAACACGCCCGACAGGATTTTCACCACATCGTCCTCGCGGCGCTGGGTGGTGTAGCGCGAGGTGCCGGGTTTGCGCCGGTCCAGGTCGATCTGGATATCGGCTTCGCCGAGGGCGAGGCCCGGCGGGCAGCCGTCGATGATGCAGCCGAGCGCGGGCCCGTGGCTTTCGCCGAAGGTGGTGACGGAAAACAGTTTGCCGATGCTATTGCCGGACATGCTCACTCATCTCGGAAAACCGGCGCGGGGGCGCCGTGAAGCCGGCGATTATACGTGAATCGCCGCGCCCCATCCCAGCGGGCCGCGCGCTCAGGCAAAGGCGGCGGCGTGATCCTGCAATTGCTTGCGGGTCAGCAGGAACACGCCGTGGCCGCCGCGCTCGAATTCCAGCCACAAGAACGGCACCGACGGATACGCCTCTTCCAGCGCCACCCAGCTGTTGCCCACCTCGACGATCAGCACGCCGTCGTCGCTGAGGTGCGCGGCAGCCTCGCGCAGGATGCGCCGCGCGATATCCAGCCCGTCCGCGCCCGCCGCCAGCGCCAGCTCCGGTTCGTGCCGGTATTCGGCCGGCAGCTCGGCCATGTCGCGGGCATCGACATAGGGCGGATTGCTGACGATCAGGTCGAAGGTTTCGCCGGCGAGTCCGGCGAACAGGTCGGAGCGGACCGCGCGCACCCGCTCTTCCAGCGCATGGCGCCGGATATTGTCCTGCGCCACCGCCAGCGCGTCGGCGGAAATATCGGACAGCACCACCTCCGCCTCCTCCAGGTACACGGCGCAGGCGATGCCGATGCAGCCGCCGCCGGTGCACAGATCGAGCACGCGCTGGGGATAACGCCCGCCGAGCCAAGGCTCGAAGCAGGCCTCGATCAGTTCGGCGATGGGCGAGCGCGGAATCAACACCCGCTCATCGACCTGGAACGGCAGGCCGGCGAACCAGGTTTCGCCGGTGATATAGGGCAGCGGCACGCGGCTGCGGTAGCGCGCCTCCAGCGCCTGAAGCACGCCCAGGCGTTCGGCCGTGGTGAGCCGCGCGTCCAGCAGTTCGCGCCATTGCTCGTGCGGCAGCTGCAATTGATGCAGCAGCAGCGCCAGCACCTCGTCGAAGGCATTGTCGGTGCCGTGGCCGAAACATACGCCGGCGCGCTGCAACTGGCTCATGCCCCAGCGCAGGTAGTCGCGCACCGTCTGCAATTGCGCGGCGATCTGCTCGCGTGTTTCCATGCTGATCCTCGAATGTGTGGGAATAAGGAATGATCCGGGCGCGGTACGGCCTAACGAATGCAACGAGGGGCGATCGCGGGGCGACAGCTCAACCCGACCGCAGGCCGATGCGGGCCGTGCAGAACCCCCGCGCCCGCGCGCCGCGACGTGCAATAACCCGCACAAATCCTGCGGTATATAAGGAAAACGCCGCATTGTATACCGATGCGGAGATTTGTCACACTTGCTCGGGTCTTGTTAGACTGATGCCCGCTTTTTATTTCTTTGTCTGGTTCATATTCGATTATAAAAGGATCTCCCATGGAAAAAGCCTTCGCCAAGATCATTGAAACTGTGGGAGAAGACCTGACCCGCGACGGCCTGCGCGACACGCCCAAACGCGCCGCCAAAGCGTTTGAATTCCTGACCCACGGCTACCGGCAATCGCTGGACGACATCGTCAACAACGCGCTGTTCGATTCCCAGTGCAGCGAAATGGTGGTGGTCAACAATATCGAGCTGTATTCCCTGTGCGAACACCATCTGCTGCCGTTCATCGGCCGCGTGCATGTCGCCTATATTCCGCAGGGCAAGGTGTTGGGATTGTCGAAGGTCGCGCGCATCGTCGATATGTTCGCGCGCCGGCTCCAGATCCAGGAAACTCTCACCACACAGATCGCGGATACGATCATGCAGGTGACCGGCGCCGCCGGCGTCGGCGTGATCATCGAAGCCAAACACCTGTGCATGATGATGCGCGGCGTGGAAAAACAGAATTCGGTGATGCGCACCTCGGCCATGCTCGGCGTGTTTCGCAGCGATCAGAGCACCCGCAACGAATTCCTCGCCTTGAGCGGCGTCAACAGCCACGGGCGCTGAAATCCGGCGCGCGGTGATCACGATGCCGATGCGGGTCGATCACTGCGCCTGATCCAGATCGCGCCAGAAACGGGCGATCTTCGCCGCGATCAGCGCCGCCTCTTCCTCCATATGGAAATGATGGCTGCCGCTGAGCAATTCCCACCGCAAACCCTCGAATTGCGCGCCGTCGCCCAGGTCGCGGCCGCCGCCGCGTTCGGCCAGCAACAGCAGATGCGGCAGCTGCGCCAATTGCCGGCGCAGGACGCGGTTGTGCGCATCGCTGAGCTTGAAGGCGGAGGCGAAATGCAGGCGCGGGTCGGCGCGCCATGACCAGGCGCCGTCCCGCTGCGCGATGCCGCGCTCCACGATCGGCCGCGCCGCCGTCTCGCTCATGCGCGCCAACTTGCAGCGCATGAGCAGCGCATCGTCGATGCTTTCGTAACGGGCGACGCCGCGTTTCGAATACAGATGCTCGCGCAGGAATTTGCCGAGCTGGACAAAGGTGTCGTCGATCGGCACCGGTCCCGGCGTCACCGCATCGAGCATCACCATGCTGATTACCCGCTCCGGCAGCGCCGCCGCCAGCAGCGCCGACATGATGGCGCCGCGCGAGTGCCCGAGCAGGTGGAAGCGCGACCAGCCCAGCTGATCGGCGGCGCGCACGATGTCCGGCAGATCGTCCCAGATGTTGTAGCTGGCCTGGGGCGGGCGGTGGTCGCTGTGGCCGTGCCCCGGCAAGTCCAGCGCCAGCACATCGGCATCGGCCAGCTGCGGCGCCAGTCTGTCGAAACTTGCGGCGTTGTCGAGCCAGCCGTGCAGCGCCAGCACCGGGCGCGCGCCGTTGCGCCAGCGTTTGCCGGCCAGGCGCGCGCCGGCCAGGTCGAGAAGGATGTCTTCGCTCATCAAAAAAATTCGATTGGATTCGGTTCGGTCAGGTTCGGCCCCATAAGGCGACAGTGTTGTTTCGGATGAGGTCCTGGTTCAGCCGCCGGCATTGCGGTAATCCGGCGCGTGGCGCAGGGAGCGCAGCGTGGCGCAGCCGGGCGCGACCACCGGCGCCTCCAGCTCGGCCAGGGACGCGGTGCCGAGCGGCGGGCCGGCGCGGTAATCGCCGCGGATCAGCAGCCCGGCCAGCGCGCTCACCAGCGGCTGATGGCTGACCAGCAACACCTGCGCCGCGCGCCACTGGGCCAGCTGCCTGAGCGCCTCGCCGGGGTCGACATCCGGCGTCAGCCAGTCGGCGGTGGCGATGGCCAAAGGCGGCAACGCCTCGAGCGCCGCGCGCGCGGTCTGCTGGGCGCGCCGGTATGGGCTGGCGATCACGCACAGCTCCGGCGCCACCACGCCCGCCAGCCATGCGCCGGCGGCGCGGGCCTCCAAGGCGCCGCGTTCGGTCAGCGCGCGATCGGGGTCATGCTGTGTGTGCCGCTCGGCCTCACCGTGACGCAATATCCAGATGAACATGGTTACCCTCCCCGGCCGCGCGCCGCGGCGCCGCTCATTTCAGCGTGAATTCGACATCGCGGTTCTGTTCGGCCCACATCAGCCTGCCGACCACCTCGCCGATGGCGCGGCCGTTGTACAGCACCTCGTACAAACCCGAAACCAGCGGCATGCGCACGCCGATGTATTCGGCGTGGTCGCGCAGCAGTTTCAGCGTGTTGATGCCCTCCGCCACCTGTCCCAGCTCGGCGATGATATCGGCCATCTGGCGCCCCTGCCCGAGCGCGAATCCCACCTGATAATTGCGACTGAGCGGCGACATGCAGGTCACGATCAGATCGCCCACCCCGGCAAGACCGAGAAAGGTGAGCGGATCGGCGCCCTTTTTCACGGCGAAGCGGCTCATCTCGGCCAATGCCCGGGTGATCAGCATGCTGATCGTGTTCTGGCCGATGCCGAGCGACGCCGCCATGCCCGCCATGATGGCGTAGACGTTTTTCAGCGCGCCGCCCAACTCCACGCCGTACATGTCGGCGCTGGCGTAGACGCGGAAATAACCGCAGTGCAACAGCGCCTGCACCGTCGCGGTGAGTTCGGTGTCGGTGCTCGCCACCACCGTGGCGGTGAGCTGGCGCGCGGCGATTTCCTTCGCCAGATTGGGGCCGCTGAGCACGCCCAGGCGCACCTGCGGCAACTCCTCCTGCAGCACCTGGCTCATCAACCGGAACGCATGGCTGTTCTCCTCCGCAGGCGCCTCGATGCCCTTGGTGGTGCTCACCAGAATGACGCCGTCGCGCAGATGCGGTGCCGCTTCCCGCGCCACCGCGCGGCAGGAACCGCTCGGCACCGCCATGAACACGATATCGCAGCCCGATACCGCCTCGCCCAGGTGGGTGTGCGCGCGCAGATTGGGATGCAGGGGAAAATCCGGCAGGTAGCCGCTGTTGCGATGGGCGCGGTTGATCTCGTCGGCGCGTTCGGCATTGCGCAGCCACAACACCACATCGTGCCCGTTTTCGGCGACGATGTTGGCCAGCGCGGTGCCGAAGCTGCCGCCGCCCAACACCGCCACCCGATAGTTTTGCGTCATCTGGATCGCTCTTTCTGAATTCATTCCATGTACCTGTGCCTCTGCGGGCGCAGGTGGGGCACGGCCGTCAAAGAGCGAAGTTTACACCAGTCCCGGAATGTGGAGGTTGCGCCCGCGTCGAAGGTTTCTCCCAGCGGGGCCCGGAACCGCGGGCGGGCCGGACATCGCTCCGGCCCGCCGCGCTTTGGCCGGCGCGTTCAGCTCGGATAATAAATCGCCGTGAACATGAGATCGGTTTCGGTGGCGGCGCCGCTGTCGCTGGTCAGCGCGCTGATCACGAACTTGTCGGCCGCCAGCGACTGCACCGTTGTCAACACCAGCGCGCTCATGCTGGTGACGACCACATGCAATTGTTTGGCGGGATTGCTCAGGTGCAGGTTGTGGTGGATTTCGTAGATTTCGGTCTGGCCGTTTTTGAAAACCGTCCAGCCGGCGGGACCGTCGAACGGTGCCGGTGCCGTGAAACCCGCGCCGGCGGCGACGTGGCCGGAAAAAATCTGTGGTGTGCTCATGCGCTACTCTCCTTAGCAAACGAAGCCGCAACCGCTGGAAACCGCCAAGGCGTCCGACCATTGCGGTATGGATGAACGCCTCGGCAAAACGCCGCGACGAGGGGATGACGTTCAAGATTGAAGCGCCGCGATGCTACCCCGGCTGCGATGAATGGTGCCACCAAACGTGTCACGAAAGCCGAAATGATTGCGGGAGGCCCGGGGCCTCCCGCGATTTTTTCGCAACCGCGCGGCCGCGACTCAGCGGCTGATTTCCAGCAACAGCTTATTCAGCTTGCGCACATAGGCGGCGGGGTCCTTCAATTGTCCGCCTTCGGCCAGCTGTGATTGATCGAACAAAACCTCCAGCAGGTCGGCGAAACGGTCCTCGTCGCTTTCGTCCTCCAGCTTGGTCACCAGCGGATGGCTCGGATTGAGTTCCAGGATCGGTTTGTTGTCGGGCACTTTCTGGCCCGCCGCCTCCAGAATCCGGCGCATCTGCGCGCCCATGTCGTATTCGCCCACCACCAGGCAGGCCGGTGAATCGGTGAGGCGATTGGTCACGCGCACTTTTTCCACCTTGCCCTCCAGCACTTTCAGCGCGCGTTCGAGCAATCCCTGGTGATCCTTCTCCAGTTTTTCCTTCGCTTGCTTCTCCGCCTCATCCTCGAGCTTGCCCAGGTCCAGCTCGCCCTTGCCCACGTCCTGCAACGGCTTGCCGGCGAATTCGGACAGATGCCCCATCAGCCACTCGTCGATGCGGTCGTACAGCACCACCACTTCGATGCCCTTCTTGCGGAAAACTTCCAGGTGCGGGCTGTTGGCCGCGGTGTTGAAATTGTCGGCGGCGATGTAATAGATCTTGTCCTGGCCCTCTTTCATGCGGCCGACGTAGTCGTCGAGGGATTGATCCTGTTTTTCGCTGTTGGTATGCGTCGTGGCAAAACGCAGCAGCTTGGCGATTTTTTCCCGATTGCCATAATCCTCCGCCGCGCCTTCCTTCAGCACCTGGCCGAATTCGTTCCAGAACAGCTGGTAATTTTCCGCATCGTTCCTGGCGAGTTTGTCCAGCATGTCGAGCACGCGTTTGACCAGCGCCGAACGCATCGCCTCCACCTGCGGGCTCTGCTGGAGAATTTCCCGCGACACGTTCAGCGGCAGATCGCCGGAATCGACGATGCCCTTGACGAAGCGCAGGTACAGCGGCAGGAACTGCTCGGCATCATCCATGATGAAGGTGCGTTGCACGTACAGCTTGAGGCCGCGCGGTTTATCGCGGTTCCACAGGTCGAAGGGCGCGCGCTTGGGAATGAACAGCAGGCTGGTGTATTCCTGCTTGCCTTCCACCTTGTTGTGGCTCCAGCTGAGCGGCTCGTCGAAATCGTGGGAGATGTGTTTGTAGAATTCCTTGTATTCGTCGTCGCTGACTTCGCTGCGCGAACGCGTCCACAACGCGGTGGCGGTGTTGATGGTTTCGAATTCCGGCGCGCTCGCCTGCGCTTCGCCGTCTTTTTTGTCCTCTTCCTCGAACACCGGCTTTTGCATCAGCACCGGAATCGCGATGTGGTCGGAATATTTCTTGATGACCGAACGGATGCGCCAGTTGTCGGCGAATTCCAGGTCCTCGGTGCGCAGATGCAACACCACCGTGGTGCCGCGCTCGGCCTTGGTGAACGGTTCGATGCTGAATTCAGCCTCGCCCTTCGATTCCCAATGCACGCCCTGCTCCGCCGGCAGGCCGGCACGGCGGGTGAACACCTCGACGCGCTCGGCGACGATGAACGCGGAATAAAAACCGACGCCGAACTGGCCGATCAGTTGCGCGTCCTTTTTCTGGTCGCCGCTGAGATTGCGCAGGAATTCGGCGGTGCCGGAGCGGGCGATGGTGCCCAGGTGGCTGACCACCTCGTCGCGGGACATGCCGATGCCGTTGTCGCGGATGGTGATGGTCTTGGCATCCTTGTCGAACTCCACCACGATCTTCAGGTCGGGATCGTTTTCATACAGGGCGCTGTCGGCCAGGGCCTCGAAGCGCAGTTTGTCGGCGGCGTCCGAGGCATTGGAGATCAGCTCCCGCAAGAACACCTCCTTGTTGCTGTACAAGGAGTGAATCATCAGTTGCAGCAACTGCTTGGCTTCCGTCTGGAAGCCCAGAGTCTCTTTTTCAACGGCTGTCGTCATGTCCTGTTCCTCAAACCAGATAGCAATTTCCAAGTCGACGCGGCCGGGTCGATAATCGACCGGCGCCTCTCTCCGCGCGGGTCGGCGATCACAACAAACGCAGGGGCGGGCCGCGAGGGCGAACCCGTGCCTAGGTGGGGATGAAGCTGGGGATTTCAAGTCGGATCGCCGGCGAAACCCCATCGGGCTCCGAGCGGCCCTCTCCCGGCATTCCGGCCAATAAGTCACAAAAATTCCAATTCGTGAACTAGACGATACGTAACACAACCCAGCCAGTGCTATTTTGCGCGTTCAATTTTTATACGCCATCGGGAGAAACAGAATGCCCAAGACCTTTACCACCGGGTTGATCGCAGGCGCAGCGTTGCTGCTCGGCGCCGGCGCGACCCACGCGGCACTGCCGAAGGAATGCGATAACTGGCAGGCCCAACACCCGAATTGGCTCTGGTGTGACGACTTCGAATCGGACAGCTCGCTGGAACAGAATTATTTCGACGTGAACCGCGCCGGCGGCCGCTTCGGCGTCAGCAGCAAAACCGCCTATGGCGGCGGCGCCTCGCTCAAGGCCAGTTACGCCAAGGGCGTCGAGGATGCCGGCGGCGTCAAACTGAGCCTGGGCAAAACCCAGGTCTATCCCAAGCGCTACACGGACCGCAACTTCACCGACCTGTACTGGCGTTTCTACATGAAAACCAGCACCAATTGGGTCGGCCAGCCGATGAAGGTCACCCGCGCCACCATTTTCACCAACAGCAACTGGGCGCAGGCGGCGATCGGGCATCTGTGGGAAGACGGCGCCCTGGGCATGGGCATGGACCCGGTATCCGGCGTCAGCGGCAGCACCGTGGTCACCACCAA
>Ga0164243_10003686_pt1 | contig 24450 bp, 14 predicted proteins | sample OricompcompostOP_FD_108781 | JGI IMG/M metagenome (GOLD analysis project Ga0164243, IMG submission 108781) | Organic Plus compost microbial communities from Emeryville, California, USA - Original compost - Organic plus compost (OP) | ecosystem: Engineered > Solid waste > Mixed feedstock >...
CCGTGTAAAATTCAAAAGAAGTTTGGCCCGACTCATCTGCTATGACATTCGGGGCCCAATGGATGGTGGTACGGAGATCCCGCATGCCTGCGAGAGAATCTGCCGGAGCACTGTAATCGGGAATGTAAAATTCGCGTACTTCATAATATCCCTGTGGGCTATATGTGACGATACCCGGCGTGTATAAGTCGCGGTTGTATCCACCCCCATCACCACGTTTGGTGGTAATAATGATGACGCCGCCACCGCCTCTCATCCCATAAACCGCCGTGTTGCCGATACCCCGAAGCACTTCGATGGTTTCCACATCCATGGGATTGATCGTCGCCAATGCATCTCCTTCTAAATACATACCGTCCACTACAATCTGCATGGGCTGATCCGGTGAACGGGTAGAATAGGGAATGCGGTTGCGGAAAATCACGCCAACCAGCCTTCCCTGTAAACAGATATCTAACGATGAGCACCCCATGGTAAGCTCATCCGCGGTAAGGACCTGATCGGCATTACCGGGCCCGTTGAGGTTGCTGGAATGCTTGACTTTGTTCTTTTCGGCTTCACGGGTTACCTTGACTTCTTCCAATAAGATGCTCTTTTCCTTGAGCCCGTATCTTTCCATTTCCTGAAACTGCTCTTGGGTGTTTTTCAGGTAAGCACCGATAGACTGGTTTACGTCAACGGTAGCGTCGGGCGTATTGGGATTACGTGTTACCTGCTGCCGCGGTGACTCATCGAGGTGAATATCCACGTTTTTACGTCCCTGTTCGTCACGGGCTTGCACGACAAATTTGGTGTCGTCAAAAAACAACAGGCGATCAAACGCAAATCTGCCCTGTTCATCGGTTACGGTATCCACAATTGCGCCGACATTGTTTGTGGACAGAACGGTGACGGTTGCATTGGGTACCGGGGTTTTTCCATTCCGCTTGGTTACCACACCGCTGATACGCAGGTCCTGTTCCGGTTGGTAGGTGATGACCGGATTTTTACCTGCTGTCAGATTTTCCCAATTGATGCGGCTCCATCCCTGGGTAAGCATAACATTGTCTAACAGCCTGCGTTTGGTCACATCCGGGCCTTTGGTAATATCTGCACCCTGAAAGTAATATTCGGGAGTTTCAATATACCCCCTGACATCCGAACTCAATAAAAGTGATGCATAGATATTCCCTTCGCGTGTTGTGGAATCCATCGGCACTTTGGCTAAATCAACCACGGCAGCAGAAAGTACAGCCACGCGGCTGGAGTCTGCCTCATGCCCGGCAGTGATGTGCACCGCCACTTTCTGCCTCGACCCATAGACTTTTTGATCGGTAGTCACAGACAGTGGCAATATGGACGCTTCATCCATATTAAATATTGCCCGTTGGGCCAAAGGCTTCATCTCGGGCGCAAGCAATGTCAATTGAACGACTCCCGCAGGTAAATATTCCCGGGGGACGGAAAATACCAATTCGTTTTTTGTAAGCTTCCCTTTGGATGCGTAGAAAACGGCCCCATTCTGCTGGAGCAGTAGGGTGAGTTGCTGGCCCTTCACCAAGTTATCCGATGCAAATGCCTGTATAAAAATCTGTTTTTCCAGTTCGTTGTTCACTGCCAATGCATACCCTGAGGCCTGTACGGGGGATAGCTGCTGCTCCGTTTCGCTTCCATCGGCAAAGGTTACCTTAGCCGTATAGGTACTACCTGCCTGGGGTATAAAACTGAAATTGCCCATTCCGGCATGTGCTGTCTCAAATTCGGCGATGCGCACACCGTTTTCGTCTTCCAAGTAACCCACTGCTCCGATACCTAGGCCTTCCGGCTGCAACGCTTTAAAGGCCACTTTGGCTAGGTTACCGGCCACAAGATGACCGCTTTCTGGAAAAAACTGAATACTAGGGGTATGGGAGGTAGTTTTCAGGGGAATAATCTTTTTAACCGTTTGGTTTTGAGACCGCGATAGGGTAAGTTCTATTTTGCCTGTCTTCAGATTAAAGGGTTGTTTATTGACAAAATTGAACGCGATCCGCCCTTGTTCATCGGTTTTTTCACGTCCTCTTCCGATATTCCGCTCCTCCAGAATAACTTCGTAATTAACATTCATATCCGCCATCGGCCCGCCCATGGGATCGGTAAAGGCGATCTCTGCAGTAACCGTGTGCACGGGTGAATTCTCATACGAAAAGGAACTGTGGGTAACGATGGAATCGGTCCGCGCATTTCCGATGGGTAATACCCGGTCAAAGAAACCCTCGTTGTCAAAATTACGCATCCAGTTGGTGTAAGCTCGTATGCGGTAATTGCCCTCACCCAGGGAATCGGCCAATTGAAAATCGCCCATCGTTACGCCTGAAATCAATGGTATCCGGATTGACTGAACCATTTTTTCATCCGGACTGATTAGGTCTACATAGAGTATTTTACTAAGGCCTGAGAGAAAATTATAGGCTCCGATGGTTACGTATCCCTTAAACCAGATATCATCTCCCACGGTATAATAGGGTTTGTCCAGATGCAGATAAACCCTTTCCTGGGGGTAATTTTCCGCATATTTACCGAGTTTCTCCAGGACTCCTCCGATGGCATCTTCCTGCGCATAGATTGCTTTTAAAGAAAACAAAAACAGGGTAAATATGGTTAGCCAACGGTACATATATGATTGCTAAGTTCGGGTTATATTCGAACACTCATAGTGGTAAATATAGGCAAAAAAAATATCTTTGCAAGATGAACATCCTAATTATCGGTTCAGGCGGACGGGAGAGTGCTTTTGCCTGGAAAATCGCCCAAAGTAAACAAACTGCCCAGTTATACATTGCTCCGGGCAATGCAGGCACAGGTCGATATGGCCAAAATGTGCCGCTCAAGGTCACCGACTTTGAAGGGATAGCCGATTTTGTACTCAGCAAGCAAATAAACATGGTCTTGGTGGGCCCCGAAGAACCGCTGGTAAAAGGAATACATGATTACTTTTTGGAGCGGGCCGATCTGCAGCATATTCCCGTAATTGGTCCTCAACTGGAGGGGGCACAACTGGAAGGCAGCAAAGATTTTGCGAAACAGTTTATGGTACGCCATGGCATTCCTACTGCGGCCTCCCAATCTTTTGACCGGTCTACACTGGCAGAGGGCCTTGCGTACCTGGAAACCCAAAAGCTGCCCATTGTTCTTAAGGCAGATGGATTGGCAGCGGGTAAAGGTGTATTGATCTGCGCTACGTTAGATGAGGCGAAAGCGGAACTGAAGGCCATGCTGGAAGACGCGAAATTTGGTGAAGCGAGCAGCAAAGTTGTGATAGAGGAATACCTTACCGGGATAGAGCTGTCTGTCTTTGTCTTGACCGATGGCGATAGCTACAAAGTGCTCCCATCTGCGAAAGACTATAAGCGCGTAGGTGAAGGGGATACGGGGCTTAATACGGGGGGGATGGGGTCTGTATCTCCCGTGCCATTTGCAGATAATCTGTTTATGGACAAAGTGGAACAACGCATCATCGTTCCGACGATTGAAGGGCTGAAAAAGGATGGAATTCCCTACAAGGGCTTTATCTTTATCGGATTGATGAACGTGGATGGAAATCCTTACGTGATTGAATACAACGTGCGCATGGGCGATCCCGAAACGGAGAGCGTGCTGCCCCGCATCGAAAGCGATTTGGTGGATTTACTCCAGGGTGTGGCAGAAGGCAACTTGTTTGAGCGCTCCTTTATGCTCTCTCCGAAGACTGCGGCTACCGTTGTACTTGTTGCGGGTGGTTATCCGGGTACATACGAATCAGGTAAAGCCATCAACAACATCGAAAATGTAAAGGATTCCATTGTATTTCATGCAGGTACGCGGGAAGAAAACGGAATCGTGCAGACCGCCGGGGGGCGTGTATTGGCTGTCACGGCATTGGAAGACACATTATTTGGGGCCTTGCAACAGGCTACCGCTGATGCAGGCCGGATTTATTTTGAAGGAAAATATTTCCGTAAAGACATCGGTTTTGATCTGATATAATTGCGGGAGCCCAGGTTTCCGGGTGTTTTATATGGGCTATAATTCGTTTGTATATAAAACCAAATTTAGCTAAGTTTGCAGTCCGTAAAAAACGGCCCATTCGTCTATCGGTTAGGACGCCAGATTTTCATTCTGGAAAGAGGGGTTCGATTCCCCTATGGGCTACTAAACAGGACAAATGAAATTTATTTTCGTTTGTCCTGTTCTTATTTTGGGGTAATCCATTGTTTATCTGAAAGATATGGTTAGCGATGACGTTCATTCGGGCGGTTCGATAAGTTTTTCCGTCAAACACCAATTTTTCGGGGAATATCGAACCAATAACGGCTCGCTTGGTGCCGATTCCTCCCTCCCTGTACAGTTTCGGAATATTCACGATATTTTGTAACGCCCTGTCCAATGACCTATCGATATTGATCTTCTTGGCATTCAAACCGTCCTTGCTCAACTGTTCTTCCAGCCGTTCGATTTTCTCCCTGCATTCTTTTTTGATGTCGAGGTATTCCTCGTCATCAATGGTTTCAGATAAAAGCTTGTTGCGGGCAACGGATAGCTTGGCGTTCAGGCGGTCAATTTCCTCCGAAATCTTCTTTTTCTCATTCATCGGATTTTGTACAAACTTTCTGTAGTTATCCAAAAGCAGCTTTTTCAGGATGTTCTTGATGCCATCGTTTAACTCAAATTGCAACAGTCCGTTCTCAAAAATAGCATTGGCATTTCCAGCTTGTTCTCTAAAGCCACAGGAAGCGATGCAATGGTAATAGTAATAACGGTTCGTTCTTCCTTTGGATGCACTGCCTGTGAGATTACGACCACACTTCGGGCAGGTTAGAAAACCTCTTAGCGGGAGATTCTTGTCCGACAGGATTTTCGTGTTCGGGCGTTCCGCCCTTTTGTTTCCGTCCAATATCCGTTGTACTTTATGGAAAAGCTCCTCGCTTATGAGCGGTTCATGCTGACCCTGCACCAGATGAGCTTCTTCGTCCTGAAATTTAGCAATGAATATTTTTCCGTAATACAGCGGATTGCGTATAGCGACGTGAAAAGAACTTCGGCTTAATTTGGTTGGGCTTTGTACGTTCATTTTCTGCCGTACTTGGTCGGCAGCGAATACACCCTTGGCGATTTCATTGAATGCCCATCGCATGGCAGATGCTTGGGGTTCTTTCAGGGCAACATATTTCCGTCCGTCTTCTTTACTCCTGTTGATGTATCCAAATGGTGCTTTCCCCATCAACCTTCCTTCTTTCCTTGCCCTACGCATACCATAGAACGTATTCAACGCCCTGCGGTCGTTCTCCACTTCGGGTGCAGCAAGGTAGATAGCCAGCATCATCTTGTTTTCGGGAATGGCAAGGTCTAATGGCTGTTCAACGGCTTGTGGTTCCACGCCCAATTTGTTGAGTGTGCTGATCATCTGATAGGCATCACCCGCATTACGGCTGAACCTGTCCCATTTGGTAAACAGGATAAGGTTGGTCTTTGAACTTTTCTTTTTGAGGTTGTTCAGCAGTTTAATCCATTCCGGACGGTTAAAGGTCTTGGCGGAATGGTCTTCGTAGATAACCTGTCCGACAGCAATTTTATTGGTTGCACAGAAACGTTTCAAGCGTTCCTCTTGGTCACGCTGTGAATATCCTTTGTCTGCCTGTTCGTCTGTGGAAACCCGTATGTATAAATCTGCTCGTTTCACTCGTAAATAATTTGTCTTTTAATTGTCTCGTGGAACCTCCTTTTTCGTCATCTTTTTGTTAGGAACTATCGTGGAGGTTTCATTGCTAATCGCTTTAATTCCAAAAATGTCCGTTGGGGATTAGCTAATTTACGAAAATCACTCGACATCAAAGCATTCCCGGATGACGATCATGGTGAGGTTGTAGAGAAAGTCCATGATGAGTTCCGCTTCTTCCCTATCCACGTCAATACCTTCCTTGCGAAGAAGAGCCATCGCTTCTTCGATCGGTATTTTCGTTATGCCTTTCTCCTCCTGCATCGTCAAACGGTGTTTCCGACTAATTTAATCGGGCAAACAGTTCGGACTGTGGGTGTTGCATCCAGAGGTCGTATTTGGCGTAGAGTGACGAAGTGTTTGAGAAAAAAGTCTCCAAAAAAGAATAAAAAGGCAGCAAAGCTAAGGCGGACACCCACCGCAGCGCCCAACCAAAAGACTACGGCATAATGGCTCCGCCACCCTTCGGGACTTATTCCGTTTCCTTTTGGTTTTTTCTGTCTGTCCGCCTTGCCCGAATGGCTTTCTTTTTTCTCTTTTTTTTTTTTGGAAAATAATTTAAGAGCGGGAAATAATCCGTTCGAGTAATGACCTAATCTGCTTACGCGCATCCAAGGGGACGAACTCGCCAGATTGCCAGCCGTCAGCCTTGTGGTCTTGCACGCTTGCCATCCGGCATTCAGGATTGCAGGAACGGTGGCATTTTACCGGTTTAAAGCCGTAAAAGTGCCTTTACGCTTTCCTTGATTTCCGCCTGTTGCTATAAATATCATTGGCGCTTTGTGGCAGCATTTGGCATCCCGTGGCTTATCTTTTCTCAGTCCGGATTCCCGAAATTGATGCCGGAAATGAACATTTTCCCTGCTAACACTAATCCATCTCGAAGAGTGGATTCTTGTGTTCACCGGAACACGGCAAGTTGTGTTTTGAGGCACCCGAAATTAAAATAGTGCCTCAAAACTACTTGCCCTTGCGCAGGGAGCTAAACCATTTCTCCGAAGTCGAATGGTTGAAATCTTTAAAAGGAAATTTTATGGAAAGAGAACGAACAAAAACAGGAAGAAAGTCGGAAGAAAGCCGAAATCGGATAAAGCAAAATATAAATATGCTTTCCGGTTGACGGAGGTAGAAAATGCAAAATTCTTAGCCTTATTTGATCAGTCAGGCATGTCAAATAAAGCCGAATTTGTAAGAAAAGCCATTTTTGAGAATGACTTAAAGGTGGTCTATTACGATACGGGCGTGTTGAATTTCTATACGAGATTGACGAACTTTTAATCCCTGTTTAGGTCTGTCGGCACTAATTACAACCAGGTGGTGAAGATTTTATACTGCCATTTGCCGGAAAGGAAAGCTGCTGCTTACCTCTATCGATTGTAAAAACGGACGGCAGAATTGGCGAAGTTGTTCAAGTTGATAACGGCAAAGATACAGGAGCTGGAAGGTAAACATATTACGGAAGGGGTGATTTCGGCGGAAAAGAACGAGGTTAATTCCAAAAAGAAGAGCTAAAAACAGGGTTTTTATACACCAAAAAACAGTATATTGCAGAACTGTTTTTTTAACGAAAATTCAACTTGCTATTTATAACGCATAAGCATGAATAGGATAAAGGAAATATTGGAGCAGAAAGGTATCAAACAAACTTGGCTGGCAGAACAGCTTGGCAAGAGTTACAACGTTGTCAACGGTTATGTGCAAAATCGGCAACAGCCGCGCTTAGAGGTGCTGTATGATATCGCAAGAATATTGGATGTTTCGGTAAAGGAATTACTAATTGAACTTGACGAGGAAAACAACTAACTAATTAATGAGTACAAAATTTTTTACAAATACGGAAGAGAATACGGTTTTTCATAAGTTCAAAGGCATTTTCGAAAACATGAAAGGCGTATATGCCTTTCATGCCGTAGTCGGATATTTCCGCTCTTCCGGATATTTCGCATTGCAGCCTTATTTGAAAGACATCAAGGATATAAAAATTTTGGTCGGTATCAATGTGGACCAAATGTTCGCCGAAGCACAGAGAAAAGGGTTGTTGTATTTTGGTGATGAACGAAAAACGAAGGAGGAATTTCTAAACTGGTTTATCCAAGATTTAAAGGAGGCAAAATACACTCAGGAAGTAGAACAAGGTATTTTGCAGTTCATTCAAGATATTGTTGATGGCAGGATTGAAGTTAGAGCCCACAACTCAAAAGCTATTCATGCCAAGTTCTATTTATTCCTCCCTGAAAAACATACCGAACATTCTGATGGTTGGGTGATTATGGGGTCGTCAAACCTAACAGAAGCAGGATTGGGGATAAAAAAATCACCAAACTATGAGCTAAACATAGCGCTGAAGGACTATGACGATGTGGAATTCACGAAAGTTGAATTTCAGAAGCTTTGGGAACAATCAACAACCATATTACCGGCAGATATTCAAGAGTTTAAGAAGAAAACCCACATCGGGCAGTCGTTCACGCCTTTTGATATCTATCTCAAACTGCTTATCGAATATTTCGGCAACAATATTGATTACGATCCGGATACGGTTGGCGATTTACCCAAAAAGTTTAAAAAACTCAGTTATCAGGTAGATGCGGTGAACCAAGGTTTTCAGATGCTAATGGAGCATAACGGTTTTTTCCTGTCAGACGTTGTTGGTCTTGGTAAAACCATTATAGCCTCTATGATTGCTAAAAGGTTTCTCATTGCCAATGGTTCCCTCAATACGAAGATATTGGTTGTATATCCACCGGCATTGGAAAAAAACTGGAAATCTACCTTCCGAATGTTTGGGATTGACCGGCATACCAAATTCGTTACTAACGGACGTCTTGAAAAAATCGTCAAGGGTGAGGATGTGAATTACTGGGCAAAAGAAGACTACGATCTAATTTTGGTAGATGAAGCTCACAAATATAGAAACCATACTTCACAGGCCTTCGGATTCTTACAACGCATTTGCAAGGCTCCGCGAGGTGGAGACGGGTTAGTCTCCGGAAAAAATAAAAAGGTAATCTTGATTTCAGCTACGCCGCTGAATAATAGACCGCAAGATCTCTATTATCAACTGTTGCTGTTTCAAGATGCGAGGAGAAGCACACTTCCGGTGACGAACCTTCAGTCTTTCTTTGGGCCAATCATTCGGGAATATAGGGATGTAATGCGAGAAGAAGAACCGAATGTGGAGAAAATCCGTGAGCTATATAATATTATTCGTGAAAAGGTCATTTCACAGATTACCGTACGGCGTACCAGACGGGATTTAACGAATTATCCTAAATATTTGGATGATTTAAAAGAACAAGGAATTGTATTTCCCGAAATAGCTCCTTTGCGTACAGTGGGCTATAGTTTGAATGCCAAATTGAGTAAGCTTTTCTATAAGACTATTTTCTATTTGACGGACGATGACAAGGTTAATTACTATCGTTATCAGGCCATTCGATTTCTTCGGGAAGATTTGCGAGAGACATATTATGACCAGGCCGTACTAATTTCGAAATCCTTGGCAGGGATCATGAAAACCCTAATGGTCAAAAGGGTAGAAAGTAGTTTTCATGCGTTTCAAATCACGCTTAACAACCTTTTATTGTCCACGCAAAGGATGATTAAGATGTTTGAAGACAATAAAATTTTGATTGCTCCTGACCTCAATATTAATGAGTTGATAGAGAAGGGTTTCTCTGTGGAGGAAATAGAAGGGCTTGTTATTCAACTAAGTACAGAGAACCCGAAAAACAATATTTTTAAAGCCGAAGATTTCAATCCGGAATTAGTACATGGGTTAAAAAAGGATGCAGAATTATTGCAGGAGCTAAGTGATGAATGGGCTAAAGTGGATGAAGACCCAAAAATTGAGGAGCTGTTTCACGCACTTGAAAATGAATTGCTCGCGAAAGACAAGAATCCTACCGGGCAGCTGATTTTGTTCACAGAAAGTAATGATACGGCGGATTATCTGGCCGAAAAGATCGTAGAAAGAGTTGGTTCTGGAGTGTTAAAAGTTTCATCGTCAAATAGGACTAAAATATTCGATACCATTCAGGAGAATTTTGATGCCAACTATTTAGGAAAACGAAAAGATGATTACCAAATTTTGATCACCACGGATGTTTTAGCGGAAGGGATCAATTTGCATCGAGCCAATGTCTTGGTTAATTACGATACACCATGGAATGCCACCAGATTGATGCAGCGTATCGGGAGAATTAACCGAATTGGTAGCGTAGCCGGAGTGGTGTATAATTACATTTTTTACCCCTCACAACAAGGTGATGAGGAGATTAAACTGTATAAAAATGCCTTGTTGAAACTGCAAGGCTTTCACTCGGCTTTTGGTGAGGATGCCCAAGTTTTTACGCAGGAGGAATTGGTGGAACAATTTGAACTTTTTAAAGAAGGAATGTCTGATGAAGAAGATAAACGCCTTTTGTATTTACGGTTTATCAGGGAGTTTAAGGAAGCTAATTCGCAAGAGTTTAAACGCATTAAGAATTTTCCGTTAAAAGCGCGGACAGCACGAAAAAATACAGTAACATCGGATAGCAAGGATGCAACACTTATTTTTCTGAAGTCGCCCTATAAGATGGAGTTTTATAAGGTTACCAAGGAAAATCAGGTATTACCCTTAACGTTTTTGGAGGCAGCCGCACAGTTTGAGGCTAAGGTAAATGAACAGGGTTACGAGGTGCCGGTAAGTCATTATACCAATGTTCAGGCTGGCTTAGATGAGTTTGACAAAGACTTTTTAGGAGCTACAGTAGAGACTGTTACTACAACGGAAAAAGCAGATGCCATTTCTGCGCAGGCAAAAAAGTTTTTGAGGGATTTTAAATCTATTACCAGAAAAGCAGATACAAAAAAAGCCTGTGAAGTGTTGATTGATTTGATTGATAAAGGAACCTTTACGCCCTTGCCCAATGAAATTAGAAAGCTAAAGCGAAAATTGGACAAAAAAGAAATTTCCTACGGGCAGGCAGACAATCTGATTATTGCGCTTGCAAAAAAGTATGATGTATTTGGCGATGAGGGCGAAGATCAGTCGGCAGCGAATAACATCGATTTGAACGTCACTCCGGAAATTGTCATCACCGAAACGTTTATTGATTGAACCGAATTACAAATGAGTGGAGCATAGAAAATGGAAAAATCATTGAACCAAAATATTATCCGTGAGCTAAAAGAAGCCATACTAAAAAGTCGTTACCAAGCCGCACGGTTGGTCAACAAGGAGTTGGTGTCTTTGTATTTTGAGATTGGGAAGAAAATAAGTGTTACCGCTAAAAAAGAGGCTTGGGGAAGTAAAGTGTTGGAGCAAATCTCTACCGAACTGCAAAATGAATTGCCCGGTCTGCGTGGATTTTCAAGCGGTAACTTAAAGAAAATGCGGGTGTTTGCCGAGTTTTGGATGAAGCATCTAAATAATGGTTCGGCAATGCCGATCCAATTAGATGATCCTGAAAAAGAAATCGGTTCGGCATTGCCGAACCAATTACCGGACAACTTTGCCAATGTATTTTTCTCAATCGGCTTTACCCATCATTTCAGTATTGCTTCTAAATGTGAGACACTTGATGAGGCTTGGTTTTATCTACAAAAAACATCTACTGAACTTTGGGACTATCGACATCTTGAAAAACAGCTAAAAGCCAACCTTTTCATGCAACAAGGTACATTGCCCAATAATTTCGACACGACCTTACCTCAAAGCCACAAGGAGAAGGCATTGCAAGCATTCAAAGACGAATACCTGCTCGACTTTATCAACATAGAAGACCCGGATGAAGAAGATGAGCGGGTAATTGAAAACGAAATTGTCCGCAACATCAAAAAATTCATTATGTCCATTGGTGGTGATTTTGCCTTTATGGGCAACCAATATCGCTTGATTGTCGAAGAGCAGGAGTTTTTTATCGATTTGCTGTTTTACAACCGGAAGCTACAATGTTTAGTCGCATTTGAATTGAAAAAGGGTAAGTTCAAACCGGAATATCTTGGCAAAATGAATTTTTACCTTTCAGCCTTGGACGATACGCTGAAACAGGAGCATGAAAACCCATCGGTGGGCATTATTTTATGCAAAGAGAAGAACAACAAGATTGTGGAATATAGTTTTAGGGATTTTAATAAGGCGATGGGCGTGGCCACCTATAAGACAAGTACCGAACTGCCTGAACAATTTAAAGAAGCCCTGCCCGATTCTGAAACGCTTAAAAAATTACTGGACTAATGGATAAAACCACACTTTATAAACTATTCAACAAAGCCTTTGATGAAAACTTTTGGCTCGAAGTGCTAAAAACTGTTTTTGGTGCCAAACTCGGACTTTTGGCAAAACCCAAGCCTATTCTTCTGCCCAATAACGACAAAACAACTGCTGCTTTTGAGTTGGGAAGCTTTACCACTTTGGACGACCGCATCATAGGCCTTTACAAAATTGACGTAAAGCCTGAAGTGTGGCTGGAACGAAATAAAGTTGGTTTGCGCGAACTGCTCCGTAACGTTTATAAATACGATGTGGATGGCGCCATCATTGTTTTTGTACAGCAGGACAAATGGCGACTTTCCTTTGTATCCGAAATCAAGGTGCTGAACGAAGAGGGTGAAATTGTAGAACAATCCACCGAACCCAAACGCTATACCTATCTCCTCGGCGAAGGCGAAAAAGTACGCACTCCGGCAGACCGATTGAGCAAACTCGCCGGGAAATCCCTTGCCCTGCAAGACATCCTCAATGCCTTTAGTGTGGAGGCGCTGAACGAGGAATTTTATAAAATCGTGCAGGCCTATTTCTACGAATTGGTGGGCGGCAAAGTGGGCAAAGGCAAAAAACTCAAAGATTACGGAGAGGGTATTTTGCAACTCCCAAGCGTTCCTAAAGAAAACAGACAAATCTATCAGGAATTTGCCGTGCGGTTGATTGGTAGAACAGTGTTTTGCTGGTTTCTCAAAATGAAAAAATCAGAGCATCAAGAGGCCTTATTGCCCGAAAACCTGCTTTCTTCCAAAGCCGCAAAAGATACCTCCGGCTACTACCACAGCATTTTGGAAAGGTTGTTTTTCCAAACCCTGAACACGCCTATGGACGAGCGGGTGGACAACCTGCCCGAAGGAGCGGAAACCATCCCTTTCCTCAACGGCGGCTTGTTTGAGCCGGGCGTTTACGATTATTACAATCCCCATAGCGTGACCGGAATGAACCAAAACCTCAATACGCTTAAAATTGACGACCAATGGTTTGTGAAATTTTTCGAGGAATTGGAAAAGTACAACTTCACCATTGACGAAAACTCCGTAACCGACGTGGAAGTGAGCGTGGACCCCGAAATGCTTGGGCGTATTTTTGAAAACCTGCTCGCCGAGATTGACCCCGACAGTGGCGAAACCGCACGAAAAGCGACCGGTAGTTTTTATACACCTCGTGAGATTGTGGACTATATGGCTACTGAAAGCTTGGTGCAATACATCCACAACAAAACCGCGTTGGAACAAGACCGCCTCCGCCCCATTTTTAAAATGATGGATCAACAGGACTTGGATTTTACCCAGCCCGAAACCGAAGCTGTTCTGGATGCCTTGGATAAAGTAAAAATCCTTGACCCCGCCTGTGGTTCGGGTGCTTTTCCTATGGGGGTTTTGCAAAAGATTGTGCAAGCCTTACAAAAGCTGGACCCGGATGCCGACTGGTGGAAAAAACGACAAGTGGCAAGGGTGTCCAACGCCATTGTACGCAAGCAACTCAAAGAAAAATTGGAATCCTCGGGAGTAGAGTATGCCCGCAAAATTGGCGTGATACAAAACTCCCTTTACGGCGTAGATATACAGCCCGTAGCTGCCGAAATATCCAAACTGCGCTGTTTCCTCTCCCTTGTGGTGGATGAAAACATAGACGAAAGCAAACCCAACCGGGGCATAGAACCTTTACCTAATCTGGAATTTAAGTTTGTCACGGCCGATACCTTGATAAAACTGCCTGAAGACAACGGACAGCGGGGTTTGTTTGACAACTACGAGGAAATGCAGGAACTGGAAGAACTACGTAACGACTATATACAAAGCTATGGCAAGAAGAAGGAACAACTCAAAAAACGTTTCCTTACTGTACAGCAAAAGATGTTTAAAGACCAGCTCAGCCTCTTTGCCGACCAAAAGAGCCGTGCCTACCAACTCAGCACCTGGAACCCTTTTGGTCACGACAAATCAGATTGGTTTGACTCCAAATGGATGTTTGGTATCGAAAAATTTGATGTGGTGATTGGGAATCCGCCGTATGTAAGTCATGATAAAATCTTTAATACCAAATATATCAAGAAGAACTACAACGTGTTTGAATCATTTGCAGACATGTATTGCTATTTCATTGAAGCAGGTGTCAATAACCTTTCAGATGAAGGGGTTTTAAGCTATATAACGTCTAACTCATTCTTGAGAACAAACTACGGTAGGCCACTTAGAAATTTCATAAAAACAAAAACTGATATCGTTGAACTTATTGACGTCGAGGACTCTCAACTTTTTGGCAATGCCGTTGTTAATACTGCAATTATAAATTTAACAAAGAACCGATTGGACAGAGAGGCTAAGGTTGTAAATGCAACGTATGACTTGAAAACTAATTTTAATTCTTTTGTGACAAATAATTATTTCTGCTACCGCCAAGCGGACTTTAAGATAAATTCTTCATGGTCTCTACTTAAACCTGACATACTGAAGCTAATTGATAAGATCTACGATGAATGTGTTACTTTAGAGGGATTAGGGACCAAAATTCGTCTTGGTATAGCTACTGGGGCAAATGAAGCATTCATTATCGATGAGAACATCGAAAAAGAATTGGTTATGAAGGATCCTAAAAGCACTGATTTAATCAAGCCTATTTTAAGAGGACGTGATATAGACAGATATGGATATTCTATTCCAAGGGTCAAGGTGTTACTAACGAAAAATGGTGTTGATGTAAAGAAATACCCTGCTATTTATGATCACCTTGATTCATTTGGCGAAAAATTTAAAAATCGAGGTGCGAAAGGTCAACATTGGACTAATTTAAGAGCTTGTGCTTTTTTTGAAGATTTTAAAGAGGAAAAAATTGTTTGGATAGAACTTACAGATAAAGGCAGATTTGCAATTTCTAGAGATGAAATCTATTTACTCAATAGCGCATATTTTCTCATTCCACCAAAAGGCTTCTATTCCGAATATCTAGTTGCGATTCTAAATTCGAAACCAATTCATTTTATTTTGCATTCTATAGCAGAGTCAAGTGGTACTGGGACAGCAAGATGGATAAATAATAATGTGAAGGAATTTCCAATCCCTTTAAATGGTAATCAAGCCGCTTTCATTAATATTGTTAAGTATGTTGAGACTTTATATCGATCAAAACATTCCATTGATAATTACGCCCCCAACACCCACATCGCTCAGCTCTTTGAAGAAGTGATAGATGCGATGGTGATGGAGCTGTACTTTAAGGAGGACTTTGAAAAAGAGGGTGTAGAGTTCATCAAATACGCCGAGCGAGATTTTGAGAGTATTGATGGCAAGCCGGAAAAGGAACAAATTGAAATCATCCACAGTGCTTATCAGAAGTTAAGAGAGAAAGACAATGAAATCCGCAACAACCTCAAGCTTATGGACATTAAACTGGCTGATATTGTGATGCCTATTAAAACAGCCAGATAATGAACAAAATCAAGCAAATCAAACTCAAAAATTTTAAGTTTTTCTACGGAGAGGTAAGTATTGATTTAGAGCGGCAAAACGCGTTAGTCTTTGGCGAAAACGGTAGCGGGAAAAGCAGTTTGTACTGGGCGTTATATACCTTTTTGCAAAGTGTGTTTAAACTGGATATAAACAAAGTCCAAAAATATTTTAACGCTAAACACGATGAAAATATCCGAAACCGTTTTGCCCCGGATGCGGAAGAAAGTTTTATAAAAATCGTGTTTGAGGACGACCACGAATCCATCAGTGAGAGAACCATCTCAAACACAGTGGTCAATACACGCCCAACCAGAGCGGATACACTGGTTTCTCAGGCCACACAGGGAAGTGAACTGATCAATTACAAATTGTTGTCCAAGGTTCACGATTTCAAAAATCCGTTCAAGATTGATTTGTTTCCCTTAATGGACAAAGACACCCTGATGTTTATCAATTTCAGGGAAATATTGGTACGTCACGATGGAGCCAATGCCACGGCCAATGCACAAGATTGGTGGGAATACATCAAGCCCGGGATGCAACCTCGGGGCAAGATGCACGAAGAGCCATACAAGACCTTCGCCACTGCCGTGGAGAAATTCAATACGGAACTCCAATTTTACTTCGATTCCATTGTGGAATCGGTGAATGAGTACCTTGAAAAGTTCAAGCAGCCCTTTACCGTTAGTTTTGAACAGGTAGATTGCACTTATGATGCCTTTGTGGAAGGCAGCACCACCAAGCGGAACCACAAAACCATTCCTCCCAAAATCTATGTTCACGTTCATTTCAATCACAATGGTTTGGCAGAAGAGAAGCGGTTGGTTACAAGACCACACACCTTTCTGAATGAAGCGAAGCTCACGGCCATTGCTTTGTCCATTCGCTTTGCCATGCTCGACCAAAAACTAAGCGGAGCAGCCGCAGCTGATACTCCTAAGTTTTTGATTTTGGACGATGTACTGATAAGTCTGGATATGAGCAACCGGGAAATTGTTTTGGACATCATCCTGAAAGAATTTACCGATTATCAACTCATCATTCTTACCCACGACCGGAATTTTTTCGAATTGCTGCGCCATCGTATCAAACGTTTCAATCAGGACAACTGGAAATACATCGAAATGTATGAATGTGAGAAAGCGGGCATTCCACAGCCCTTAATCAAATCTTCGGATACCTATCTTGAAAAAGCAGAGCGATACTTTCACGAAAAAGAATATGAAATAGCTGGAAATTTTCTCCGCAAGGAGGCAGAGGCGTTTTGCAAAGATTTTCTACCAAAGAAATACCATTACACCATAGAATACAACTTTCACGACTTGAATGGTTTGATTTTACAATGTAAAGCGTTTGCCGAAAGTGCCGGGTTGGACAAAACACTTTTTGAGGCCTTGGACAGTCACCGGAAATTCGTACTGAACCCCACCAGCCACGACAGTTACGATGTGCCAAAATTCAACAGCGAGGTCGGAAGTTGTCTGAACACACTGAAAGAATTGCGGAAAATAAAAAATGAACCCTTTTTAAAGCGAGGGGAGCAAGTTGAGTTTGAACTAACCACCGCCGACGGGCAAAATACCTATAAGTTTGAAATCAAATTGGAGGACGATTTCAGGTTATTGAAAGAACCCGGAAAGGATTGTGTCATCTCAAAAGGTATGGTGAATTATTGGGCGACGGAAAATGGAGTGAAAGGGGAATTGCAACATAAGCAAGACACCTTAAAGAAAATGTATGATGGTTGTTATTCCAAATCAGACCAAACAAAAAATGCTGACTTTTGGGAAGGAGTGATCATCTCGGCTAAAGGTAATCCTATAAGCACCGAGAAGATAAGCGAATAAGAAAATTGTAGATTGAATTGCGTCAATTGCGTCAGGATTGAACCAAAAAGGCGTCAATGGAGTCAAAACAAATACTTCGGGCTCAAGTATTTCCTACAAGACAGTCGGGCAATAGTGGGGCAAAAGTCGGGCAATTTACGATGACACCGACTCCAAATCCAACCCCACCAACCGCTCCAAATCCTCCATAAAATGTTTCGAGATTTGTTCGGCTTCGGCTACTTAAGGAGATTCCATATAATGGATATCTCCTTTTTTTTATGCCAATAAAAATCTGTGACCCAAGCTGTTACCATCTAGTCATTTGGAGTTCGATTTTTTCAGTCACAATTCTTAGGCGGTCGTGTAAGATTGCCTAAAAAACCTGCTTCACGGTATGTTTATGGCATTTTTTCCGAAGTTCGATTTCTCCTTAAGGGTTAACATCGTGATTTCTTAGCATTTTAGGTAATCAATAAACAAGTTAAGCCCATGTTTTGGAATCCATTAAGTGACAGTATATGTGATTTATATCCAACGAATATATCAGTATTATGTGGAACCCAACTTTATGCTGTCGACTCCGGTATGTAATATACTTTTTTTAACCACAGGCTCGCCCTCACCAACAATACCAGTACAGGCACTTCTACAAGTGGGCCGATAACGCCCACAAATGCCTGTGGTGAATGGATGCCGAATACAGCAATGGACACGGCTATTGCCAACTCAAAATTATTCCCTGTTGCTGTAAAGGCGATGGATGCGTTCTTGTCGTAAGGAACATTCAAAGATCTGTTGACAAAGAAGCTCACGAACAACATCAGCACAAAATAAATGATTAACGGTACAGCTATTTTTACCACATCCATTGGCAATTCCAATATCTTATCGCCTTTCAAGCTGAACATTAATACAATAGTAAACAGTAACGCATACAATGTAATAGGTGATATTTTGGGTACAAATTTTCGGTTATACCATGCTATGCCTTTTGATTTTACAAGTGCATAACGGCTTATAAAACCTGCGAAAAAAGGAATACCCAAATATATCAGCACACTCTCAGTTACATCTTTCATGGATACGCTTACATTGAAATTAGCTAAGTCTAACTTGCCCGGCAATACGTTGATGAACAGCCAAACAAAGAAGCTGTACGTTATTATCTGAAAGATACTGTTCAGTGTGACCAATAATGCCGTATATTCCCTGTTCCCTTTGGCTAAGTCACTCCATACGATGACCATTGCGATACATCTTGCCAAGCCGATCAGTATCAGACCTGTCATATAATCGGGTTCATCCCTCAGGAACAGAACGGCCAATCCGAACATCAGTATGGTACCGATGACCCAATTCAGCAATAAGGATATGCCGATTACTTTAGTATCTTTAAGCGCTTTGGGCAACAACGAATAATCCACTTTAGCCAACGGAGGGTACATCATCAATATAAGTCCTATTGCCAAAGGGATATTGGTCGTACCTACGGATAGGGCATCGGTAGCATTGGAAATGTTCGGAAAGAAATATCCCAAGCCGACACCTGTCGCCATCGCAAGGAATATCCATAAGGTAAGGTAACGGTCAAGGAATTTTAGTTTGGGTTGCATCGGCTAACTCTTAATCATTGAAAAAACATAGCACATTTCTGTTGCTATCTGCAAACTCCTTTCCGTATATACCTGTGCCTGTTCGGGCGTGCCGTCCGAAATCTTGGGGTCTTCAAATGTGATGGGTATTCTCTTTTCCGCACCTGCAATGAACGGGCATCCGCCGCCTGCCTGCGAACAGGTCATAATGGCGACAAATGCCGATGCAGGGTTGAAAGGGCTATCATATTTTTTGGAAAACCCGATGATTGGCAAGGCATTATCCTTGTATTTTATGGCATATACAGGATTATCGGTTTCCGCAATCTTGAAAATAGTAAAACCTTGATTGGTCAATGTTTCTGCCACTTTCGGGAATAATGCTGTTTCCTCCGTACCGCCGGAATAACAATGTACATTCGGGATATTGAAATAAGCACTTACGACCTGCGCCCATACCTGAGCGAAGTGGCTTCTGCGTGAATTGTGGGTACAGATGAAATTGAGGTTTATGTCCGCCCCGCTATTTGCTTTCCGCTGTACATAATCTATCAGCGGTTGCAGTATCGTTTTGCGTTCCTCGCTTACGGTTCGGACGTCAATAATCCCCTTTATGGTTTCGGCTAAATTCTTATACATTACGATTGGTGTTTGGTGTTTAGTGTTTAGCAACATCCCGAATGAGGTGTACAGCAAGTGCTGTTCAGTTCCGATAATTTTACTTTTTGTTTTTCCGCAGGAATACCGCAGGCATCACTTGCCAAGCAAGCCGTCTGTTTGTTCTTTAGGATGAAATGCTTACCGTCAAAGTCCAAGTCAAATTTGCCAATCGTTTCACTTTGGTATTCCACCTCGATTTCGGCATCTTCAATGCCCAATTTTTCTTCTGATAGCTTGATAATGTTCAATAGCTTGGTCGGCTTTAACCTGTGGTTGTAGTCGCCCGCGTCCCACAATTGGAAGTTTACCGCTTTCTCTGTACGGACTACACCACCGCAGTCAATAAAATGTTTGGTAATCTGTCCTATTTCCGTAACGTGGAAATGTTCGGGAACAAATGTTCCGTTGGCTAATTGAAATTCAACATTGTCCAATGTTGGCAGGATTTCTTTGATTTTTGATAACTTCATAACAATAAGATTTGAAAAATTATATTAAACCATATATCGTAATATTACGATAATAAGGGTCAAAAAAATATTATGGATAACAGCTGTTTACTTTTACCTCCTGATTGAAGAACACATTAAATTCCGTTTGAATTTGCTTCCACAGTTTTTCGTCAATACAATAACATACAGATTTGCCCTCGATTGTTCCCTGTATGATACCTATGTTCTTTAGCTCTTTCAGGTGCTGTGAAATTGTAGCCTGTGCCAAGCCCAATTCACCGACCAGATCATTACAGATACAGGCTTTCTGATCGATGATATATTGGAGAATGGCGACCCGTGCAGGATGTCCTAAAACTTTGAACAAAGAAGCCAATCTGTTCTGTTCGTCCGTAAATATTTCTGATTTCGTAAGCCCCATTATCCTATTCTTTACATCGCAATATTACGATAATAATTTTAAATATCAAAATATATTGTCCTTTACGTTATCCATTATCTAAAAATTGGTAGAATCGCGGAAATAGAGAAACCTGCTTCGGATAACGAAACAGGCAATTGCCTAAAAACACATAATTATTCGAGGACATCTTGCGCATTTAAAATTGCTTCGTAATCTTCGATGAGGTTAGATTTTCCACAATTCGAGCCCGCCTTAAAGGGAATTGCGTTTTGCGGTCATATTTTTAAGCGCTTTCTTTTACTTCGTTCGATAGCTATTCTTTTGTTTTTATATTGATGGGAGATAGATTCTCTAATATTTAAATCTGTATTTAGTAATGCCAATTTTGATAAGTGATCAAAGAAGTTTTCCCTTATCTATACCATGGGGATTACTGTTGTTTAGAATCCTTTCATCAAAATTTTGGTTTCTTTTGTGTTTTGTATCTGTTGTCTGTTATCTTGTCAGCGAGAGAGTCTTCGTGAAGAATCCTTCCTAGAACCTCTAAAAACTGTGCAAGTGCTTCAAAGAATTTCCCCGGTAGGCTACTTTAGGAGATTCCATATAATGGATATCTTTTTTTAAGTCAATAGAAAGCTTGTGACACAAATCGTTACAATTTACCCACTTATAGTTCGATTTTTGTGAAAAATCTTTAGGTTACCGTGTAAGACTGCCTAAAAATCTGCTTCATGGTATTTTTCCCAAGTTCGATTTCTCGCTAAGGATTTGGTATTTTAGTTTTCTGCAAGTTTGTATTAACCTTTTACTGTAAGATATAACGGTTCTAATATTAAGACGCAACCCGTAGTTCACGCCCCATTGCACAAAATTAGGAACGATGCATATTCCCTGTATCAAATAAGCACCCTATTAAGAATCCCAATACTGGTTGGTTTAATTTCTATTTTCAGGATAGAATACCTGAGGTAGCCGTTTGGAGACTAATAAAAGATCTGACTAAGCACGGAATGGAAGATGATAGGCACAAGTTGTTGACCAAGGTTCCGATATTTTAACAAAATGATGTTTGTCATTTTTGTGACAGATTCTTTCCGTATATTTGACACGGTTTGATTAGGACAGGAAGTAAAAAGATTTGATGCGTTTTTGTGCCTATATACTATTGGTCGCTTTGACACTGCAATCATTCTATCGCAGTATCATGGCCGTTGACTATCAGGTACGTTTGCCCGAGTACCTTGCAAAATGCATAAACAAAGACCGACCCCAACTCCATTGTAACGGCCAATGCGTGTTGATGAAGAAAATAGCGGAGAAAGAGAAAGAGGAAACAGAAAAGAATTTGGTGGTATACGAATACAGTTCCCTTTATGTACATAATGGGTATACTGTCTTTGCCACTTACCAGCCGGATGAAGAAACCAGCCAAAGCCATTTCTCTCCCTACCGGATTGATTACGGGTTTGACTACAATACCCCGGTATTCCGCCCCCCGATTGGCTAACCCATTCCAGCAGCGCGTAGTTTAGCGTCACCTTGAAAGATTTTTAAGGAATTTAATCTGTCGCCTTGGTAACGATACAAGGCCGAATTGATTAAGCTTGCCGCGCTCATTCCATTTCAATAAGTTTTCAAGAGACATGGGGTTAATCATCATTCAAGTGAAGAAAATAACATTTTTTCTTACCGCAATGTGCTTTGCGGTGGCGTCCTGTACAAAAGACAAGACGGATTACGAAGCGGAAATAGACACGTTGGTTCCCGAATACCATGAGTTCAAAGAAGCTGTTGCCGTCCATAGTGACGGTTATGACATCAGCATTGAAGCGCTGAATGGAACTTTCTTTAAAGGCTACAACGAAATCCGCTTGAAGATTACGGATAGCCGGACCAACGGAAAAGCAAATACCTCTGCAGTAACATTTCTGCCCATAAGGAATAATGCGGACGGGAGCAATGTTTCCTGCCCCCATCGGTACGATTTAGTTGATAAGCCGGATGACGGCTATTTTTCGGGATATTCGGTGTTTACGGATGAAAGCGGTTCCGATGGAAGTTGGGAGCTTTATATCAGCTTCACCATTGCCGGTCAAACCCATACGGTAAAACAACCTATCTCCGTTCAGGAACAGACCAACAAAAACCTGAACATAACCACGTTCACAGGAAAGGATGACCAGCAGTATTTCATTGCCTTGGTATCGCCACAAAAGCCGAAAGTCGGCGAGAACGGACTGGTCGCCGGGATTTACAGGTACAACAGACCGACCTATCCCCCGTCCGGCAATTTTCCGGATGCATCGCAGTTTTCATACACGGAGGTAAGTGATTATACCCTGCAATTGGATCCACGAATGCCCGAGCCATCCATGGGAAACCATTCTTCGCCCAATAATAAGGATTTAATACAGCAGAGTGATGGTCTATACCATGGTGTAGTCAACTACACCATGACGGGAAACTGGACATTGAATTTCATTCTGTTGAACCAACAAGGACAGATCCTGAAAGGTACGATAGTACCGACTGATTTCACGCCGGGTGTGGAGGGCGTGAAAAGCGAACTGCACATTGACATTTTATTCTAAGATGATGAAGAACACAAGCATTTCCTTTTTGGTTCTTTTTCTTGGTGTAAACGCCAATGCCCAACATTCGCATGTGCAAAACGATACCACCAAAACCCTTGAAGAGGTAACCATAACAGCTATTGCCAAACGGAAAATCGAAACCGAAATGAAGATGGCGGTTTCGGTGGATGAGTTTCTGGCCTCGTCAGACAATATCAGTTTCATTAAACGGGGTGCATACGCATGGGAGCCATTGCTCAATAACATGAGCACGGAGCGCTCCACCATCACCATTGACGGCATGCATGTTTTCGGGGCGTGTACGGATAAGATGGATCCCGTCACTTCTTATGTGGAAAGCAACAACCTTTCCACCATCGATATCACATCGGGGCAAGCCGGCAGTATGCACGGGGCAACCGTGGCAGGAAGCATCGACCTGAAAAGGAAAAGTACATCGTTCGGCCTCGAAAAGAAATGGGGAGGGGCCTACCAAACAGGGGTTGAATCCAGTAACAAACAGTTTTTCAATCTTGGAAACCTGTTCTATTCCAGCGATAGGTTTGTGGCGGACGGAAGCATTGCTTTCCGGAAAGCGGGTAATTATTACGATGGGAACAGCAACGTGGTAAACCATTCGCAATACCAAAAATTCAATACGGCTGTGGGGCTGGCGTACAAAACAGGTGAGCTTTCATCGGTAAGGGTGGATGCCATCTATGACAAAGCAAAAGACGTGGGTTTCCCTGCACTTCCCATGGATTTATGGCTTTCCCGTGCGATTATTACATCGGCTTCCTACAAACAGCTGTTTGAAGACGGGCTGCTGAGGGTCTGGGATACCAAGCTTTATTTCAATGCAGTAGAACATTACATGGATGATACCAAGCGTCCCGAAAACCTCGTCCACATGGACATGCCGGGCTGGAGTACCACCTACGGGCTGGCTTCCCGGGCCAACCTGAAACATGGCGACTACAGTTACGAAATCCAGTTGAACGTGTATGATAATCTATCCATTGCGGAAATGACGATGTACCCGCAAGACCGGAGCAAGAAAACCATGTTTGCGTATAGCTGGCCTTGGGTCACGACCCGCTTTGTAGGGTTTTCGATGAACAATTCATGGGATATCTCGGAAATGAGCCGATTGAATTTCGGAGGTTCTTTGGGATGGAACTACAACCATTCCAAATATGTAGAGTTTAACTGGATTTTCCTCCCCGGCACACCGCAGGAAAAAAATAGGATATTGCCCGGCTTGCATGCCAGTTATCAACTGAATATAAATCAATTTAATTTCTCCGTTGGAACTGGTTACGGACATCGGGCGCCATCCGTTTCGGAGGGCTACGGGTATTACATCTATAATAGTTTTGACCGCTATGATTACATCGGAAACCCCAATTTGAAAAACGAGATTTCCTATGAGGCTAATGCGAGCGCAGGGTATAAAAATGAGCGGATGGACATAGAAGCCAACGTAAACTATTTTCATATCAAGAATTATATCATTGGTCGGATTTTGA
>Ga0164243_10003687_pt1 | contig 24440 bp, 15 predicted proteins | sample OricompcompostOP_FD_108781 | JGI IMG/M metagenome (GOLD analysis project Ga0164243, IMG submission 108781) | Organic Plus compost microbial communities from Emeryville, California, USA - Original compost - Organic plus compost (OP) | ecosystem: Engineered > Solid waste > Mixed feedstock >...
CGGCGCGCTGCTGCCGATCGTGAATCCATTTTCGGCCGTCGGGCTCGTCGTCAGCATCACGGCGGGCCTGACCGATGCGGAGCGCACCGATCAGGTGCGGCGCGCCTGCATTTACATGTTCTTCATCCTGTTCACGTTCCTCGTCGCCGGCGGCGTGATCATGACGTTCTTCGGCATTTCCATTCCGGGGCTGCGCATCGCCGGCGGCATGATCGTGAGCTATCTCGGCTTTCGGATGCTGTTTCCGGAAACGCCGGCGATCTCGGCGCAGGAGCAGGTCGAGGCCATGCACAAGCCGGATGTTTCGTTCACGCCGCTCGCGATGCCGAGCCTGAGCGGCCCCGGCTCGATCGCCGTCGTGCTCGGCGTGTCATCGACGATTCAGGCGCGCGGCAATCTCGTGTTCGGCTATGCGTTCGTCGCGATCGGCATCGCGGTGACCGCGATCATCTCTTACGTGGTCCTCAAGGCGGCGACCCGGCTCGATCGGCTGCTCGGCGCAACCGGCATGAATGCGATGTCGCGCATCATGGGGTTTCTGCTCATCTGCATCGGCGTGCAGTTCATCATCAACGGCGTGACGGACATCGCCGGCACCCTGGGCGCTGCGCGCGAGGTCACTTGAGCCTGGGCGTCTGAACATCGACGACCTTGCCGGCATCGAAGGCAATCGATCCGGTCAGAAAACCGGTCGTGCCGATCTCGAGTGTGTACAACAGGGCACGGCGGCCCTGCGCATCCGGCCGCACGGCGGTGGGCTTGCCGAGAATTTCGACGACTTGCAGCTCGCTCATGCCGGCGCGGACGCGATCCCAGGCGGCCGTATTCAGCCATTTCTCATTGCTCTCGCTCGCGGGCGACTCGCGGTCCGGACGCGGCGTCGACGTCAGCGCGGCGCTGCTGCCGGATTGCTGCTGCAGCTCGCTCAGCTGACGTTGCAGCATCTGCACCTGGCGCTCGAGATTGCGCATGTCCTGTTCGAGCTTCATGACGCGGTAGTCTTCCGCGGCGCTCGCCGCATTGGCGATGAGCAATGCGCAGGTCACGAAGGCGCTTTTCATAGGTGATTTCCCCAACGCTCGTTGGCGGCGGCACATTGCCGCAACGTCAGCTCCGCTCATCGCGTCGTCCTTGAGTTAGTGCACAGGGCGGCAGTATCGTTCCGGACTTCCCTCGTGTGCTGGAGAACGCTCGATGCTTAAGCAAGTGAGTGCCGTCTTGGTGGCTGCGGCGATCGCCGTGAGCGCCGGTTGCTCGGGGGACAACGAAGCCCGCGCGGCCCGCTTCGCACCGCCGCCGCCGCCCAAGCCTGCGATCGGAACCTGGGGCTTCGATGCGAGCGGGATGGATACGAGCGTCAAGCCCGGGGACGACTTCTACAAATACGCGAACGGCCATTGGCTCGCGACGAACAAGATTCCGCCGGATCAGACGAGCTGGGGTACGTTCACGAAGCTCGACGTCGACACCGAAGTGCAGGTGCACGCCATCCTCGAGGAGCTGAAGCCGGGCGCGCCGGCCGGCAGCCCCGAGCAGAAAGTGCACGATTTCTATCGCTCGTATCTCGACGTCGATGCAATCGAAAAGGCGGGCCTCGCGCCTGCCCAGGCAGGCCTTGACGCCATCGCGAACGCCAAGACGCACGGCGACATCGCGCATCTGATGGGGCGCCCCGATCTGGGGCTCGACACGCCGGTGAACATCGGCGTCACGATCGATGACAAGAACCCGAACCGCTACATCGTCGCCGTGAGCCAGGCCGGCCTCAGCCTGCCGGATCGCGATTACTACCTGAAGAAAGACGCCCAGTTTGCCGAGCTGCGCAAGAAGTTCCTCGCGCACATCGAGAAGATGCTGACGCTCGCCGGCGACGCCGATGCGGGCAAGAAGGCGCAGACGATCCTCGATGTCGAGACGCAGATCGCGCAACGGCACTGGCCCGTCGAGAAGCGCCGCGAGCGCGAGCTCACGTACAACCTGCGCACGCGCGATCAGCTGCGCGCGCTCGCGAGTAACTATCCCTGGCAGGAGCTGTTGTCTGCCGGCGGCTTGCAGGATCAAACGGAGTTCGTCGTCGCCGAGCTCGATGCGGTGCAATCGCTCGCGGCTTGGTTCACGTCGGTGCCGGTCGACCGCTGGCGCACGTACCTGCGCTATCACTATCTCGTTTCGCATGCCGGCGTCTTGCCGAAGGCGCTCGATGACGAGCGCTTCGATTTCTACGGCCGCACGCTGAACGGCCAGCCGGAGCAGCGCGAGCGCTGGAAGCGCGCGGTCGCGGCGATCGATGGCGCGATCGGCGAAGTCGTCGGTCAGCTGTATGTGAAGAAGCACTTCCCGCCGGAAGCGAAAGAAAAGATGGTCGAGCTCGTCGAAAACCTGCGCAAGGCGTATGCGCAGCGCATTCGCAGTCTGACCTGGATGTCCGAGGACACGAAGAAGGCGGCGCTCGAGAAGCTCGGCACGTTCAATCCCAAGATCGGCTATCCGAACAAGTGGAAGGATTATTCGGGCCTGGAGGTGAAAGCGGGCGACGCGTTCGGCAACGTGGTCCGCTCGCGCGTGTGGAGCTGGAACTACGACGTGAATCGGCTCGGCAAGCCGACCGATCGCGACGAATGGTTCCTGACGCCGCAGACCGTGAACGCGTACTACAACCCGACGTTCAACGAGATCGTGTTCCCGGCCGCGATCCTGCAGCCGCCGTATTTCGATCCGAACGCGGATCTGGCGGTGAACTATGGCGGCATCGGCGGCGTGATCGGTCACGAGATGGGCCACGGCTTCGACGATCAGGGCGCGAAGTCGGATGCGCAGGGCGTGTTGCGCACATGGTGGAAGCCGGAGGACGAAAAGGCATTCAAATCGCTCGTCGATCGGCTCGTGGAGCAATACAACCAATACGAGCCGCTGCCTGGCCTCAAGATCAACGGCCGGCTCACCGCGGGTGAGAACATGGGCGATCTCGGCGGGCTCACGGTTGCGCATGCGGCGTATCAGCTCGCGCTCAAGGGCGAGACGCCGCCGGTCGTGGACGGCTACACGGGCGATCAGCGCTTCTTCCTGTCTTGGGCGCAGGTGTGGCGCGAGCTGGAGCGCGATGAGTCGCTGCGCAATCTCGTCATGAGCAATCCGCACAGTCCGGCCATGTATCGAGTGCAGGGCGTCGTACGCAACATGGACGAGTGGTATGCGGCGTTCGATGTGAAGCCCGAAGACAAGCTGTATCTGCCGCCGGAACAGCGCGTGAAGATCTGGTGATCAGTCGTCCCGACGCAAGTCGGGACCGCCATCGGCACCCTGCCAAATGAGGTCCCGGCTTGCGCCGGGACGACGGCGGGAGCGACGTCAGCCGAATATCGCCACCAACTGCCGCGTCAACGCAACCGGCGTGCCGTCCGGATCGTGCAGCACGCCGGTTTGATTCACGTATCCGCTCGTCGCCGCATCGATGTCGGTATCGATCCGCCACCATGCCTGCGGCGGAAAATCGAACCGATGCTCGAAGAACTCGATCGTCCAAACGAGTGAGCTCGCGGGCGCGCGTTCCTTGAACATCGACATCGCAGGCGTCGGAATGCAATCGATCAGGCCGACGACGTGCGATTCCGTGAGCGGCGCCGTATCGCGATGGCGGATGAATGCCTTCGACGGCGTACGCGCGGAGCTCGAGAAGGGCTTCGCGCCTTCCGCCCAACGCACGGCGAAGTGCTGCACGAAGTTCGGTGCGAGGCCGGGTTGAAAGCGCACTTCATTGATTGCGTCGACCCCGCGTGCTGGCGTGCCCGCCGTTGGCCGCACTTCAACGGCCGAGCTGCGCGGTCCGCCATACACGCCCACCAACGATGCCGCGACCTGACCGGCGTCGATGATGTCGCAGCGTGCGAGCGTCACCGCCTTGCCGACTCGCAGCACTTCCGCTTTCAAGCGCCACGTCGTCGATCCTGCGGGCCCGACGAAGGTCGTTTGCAGTGATCGCAACAGTCGATCCGCGGGCACGAGCTTGCGCATCACTTCATTGCCGACGGCCGCGACGAGTCCGCCGTACGTCGCGCGTCCCTGCGACCAGTCATCCGTCACTGTCAACTCACCGCTCGTGCGGATCGCGCCGGCATCTTCGCGCGCCCGCGCTTGGTCTGGTTCGGCGTCGAATCGAATCGCAGCAAGAATTTCCGAGAACAGCATCGAACACCCGTGTGTGGCGACCGCGCATTCTCGCTTAGCGCCTCGGCTCGCGTCACGAGTCACAAGAGCTTTGCGCCGTTCGGAACGGGGCGTTCGGGCATCGCGAGCACCACATATCCGTTTGCATCGTGAAATCCGGTGACGAGCACCTCCGAGCGCACCGGCCCGATTTGCTTCGGCGGAAAGTTCACGACGCCGATCACCTGGCGTCCGAGCAGCTGTTCCTTCGTGTAGTGCTGCGTGATCTGCGCGCTCGATTGTTTGATGCCGATCTCGGGCCCGAAATCCACTCGCAGGCGCCATGCGGGCTTACGCGCTTCGGGAAATTCCTGCACGTCGACGACCGTGCCGACGCGCAGCTCGACCTGTTCGAAATCGGACCATTGAATCGTCTTCATATCGTTTCCAGAGAGAGATGTTGAGCCGGATGATCGAGCGCATCGATGTTCGCCGCGCCCGGCGCCACCATGGGTAGCACATGATGCTCCGCCTCGATCGGCACGCGAATGAGCGCGGGGCCGTCGCTGCAGATCGCGCGCCGCAACGCTTCTTCCGGGCGCGAGGCGCGCTCGAGATCGACGGCCGGAATCCCGAACGCATGCGCGATGCCCACGAAATTGCTCGGCTGCGCGAACAGCGAGGCGACGAAACGCTCGCGATAGAACAATTCCTGTTGCTGGCGCACGAGCCCGAGCGACCCGTTGTCGAGCAGAACGATTTTCACATTGAGATCGAGCTCTGCGAGCGTCGCGAGCTCCTGGATGTTCATGAGCAGGCTGCCGTCGCCGGTGAAGCACAAGGTCGTGGCGGACGGTGCGGTGAGCGATGCGCCGATCGCGGCCGGGAGCCCGAATCCCATCGTGCCCAGGCCTCCGGACGTGAGCCAGCGATCCGGCCGCTGAAACGGGAACGCCTGCGCCACCCACATCTGATGCTGGCCGACATCGGTCGTGACGATCGCGTCTTCCGGCGCCAGCACGCCCACCGCGTGCACGATGCCATAGGGCGAGCACGTACGTGAGCGGTGCGGCATGTGCAATGGAAATTCCGCGCGCAGAGCTTCGATCCGCGCGAGCCACTGCGGGCGGCGCATCTGCGGTACTCGCTTCAGCAGCTCGTCGAGCGCCGTGCGTGCATCGGCGCGGATCGCAAGCTGCGGCCGTTTGATCTTGCCGAGCTCGCGTGCGTCGATGTCGACGTGCGCAATCTGCGCGTGCGGTGCGAAGCGATCCGGCCGTCCAGTCGCGCGGTCATCGAAGCGTGCGCCGATCGCGACGAGCAGATCGCATTCGTCGATCGCTCGATTCGTATGACGCGCGCCGTGCATGCCGAGCATGCCCAAGTTGAGCGTATGGCCGCTCGGCAGCGTTCCCAATGCCATCAGCGTCGTCGTGACCGGAAGGTGCGCGCGCTCGGCAAGCTCGCGCACGAGTGCATGCGAGCGCGACTTCGTCACGCCTCCGCCGATGTACAGAAGCGGCCGCTGCGCCGTCTGGATCAGGCTCGCGAGCGCATCGAACTCTTCTGCGCATGTGTCGCTCGGGAGTTGCGCATCACGCGTCTGCGGCGTGACGGGCGCGGGATGGTTGAGCAGCGGGCGCGCGATGCGCTGCAGTTGAACATCTTTGGGAACATCGATGAGCACGGGTCCCGGCCGGCCCGACTCTGCGATCTCGAATGCTTCGGGAATGATCGTGACCAGCTCGGCCGCATCGCGCGCGAAGTAGCAGGCCTTCGTGATCGGGCGGACCATGTCGAGCGTCGGCACTTCTTGAAATGCGTCCGTGCCGATGAGGTGTTGCGGCACCTGGCCTGCGATGCACACGAGCGGAATCGAGTCGAGCTTCGCGTCCGCGATTGCGGTGATGACGTTCGTGACGCCGGGCCCTGATGTCGCGAAGCAGACGCCCGCGCGTCCCGTCATGCGCGCGAAGCCGTGGGCGATGAAGCCGGCCGCTTGCTCGTGTCGAGCCAATACGTGCTGGAGGACTCGCGATTCACCAAGCGCTTCGTACAGAGGCAGCAGCGCGCCTCCGGGAATTCCCGCGACGAGGCGCACGCCTTGTCGCTCCAACGATTCGATGATGAGCTCGGCTCCAGAACACTGCGGTTGCATAAGGCTTCCTGTTGAAGCCTGTCGAGTGTGCCGGACAAAGAAAAACCCCCTGCCGGCTTCACGCCGACAGGGGGTTTGTTGAATCCAAAAGTCCCCTACGGCGTGCCGGTAACGGCGACGACCAGTACGACGACGGGGACGACGACTTCGTGCATGGGCCGACTATAGCGGAGCGTCGTTGCGTATGGGAAGCGGGGGCGGGTGATCGCTGCGGCGGAGTGTGCCGGCCGTCTGGGTTTGGCGAGCAGTCCGGCGACGGGCGCTCCGTCATCCCGGCGGAAGCCGGGATCGCAATTGGCACGGTCCCTTCTGATCGGTGAGAGTTGGCGAAGCGTGACCGCGCCCTTCGCGGGTGAGGAGGAGGCAGCGCGCGTTAGCGCGCCTCTCTTGCGCGCGCTCGCGCGTATTCCCTCACCCTGTCCCTCTCCCTTCGGGAGAAGGAACGCGTCTTTGCGCAGTCGATCGAAGGCCCGTCACGACGCCGCGTCGACGGGCGCCGGCCCCACGTACTGCGCCGCCGGCCGAATGATCCGATTGTCGACCCGCTGCTCGACGATATGCGCCGTCCATCCGAACGCCCGCGACGCCGCGAACAACGCAGTGAAGTACTCCTTCGGAATCCCGAGCCCGAGATAGATGATGCCCTTGTAGAACTCCATGTTCGCCCGCAGCGAGCGCCGCTTCGCCGCCGTCTGCGCGATGAACGACTCCTCGACCGCGCACAGGATGTCCAACAGCCGACGAATCTCGGGCGTCAAATCAAGCCGCCCCGACAATCCCTTGATGATCCGCGCGCGCGGATCGACGACGCGATATTCGCGATGGCCCATGCCCATGACGAGCCGGCCGGTCGCGAGACAGTTCGCAACGAAGCGCTCGGAATTCTTCGGATCGCCCACTTCCTGCGCCATCTCGAGCGCGAGCTGATCCGCCGCCCCATGCTTCGCGCCGAACAGCGCGCCCATCGCGGCGGCGAGCGCCGATGCGGGCGGCGCATCGGTCGACGTCACGACACGCGCCGTGAACGTACTCGCATTGAAGCTGTGGTCCAGCTGCAGAATCTGCGTCGCTTCGAACACGTCGACCGCGGCGGGGCTCGCATCCGCGCCTTCGAACATTTGTAAGAAGCGCTCGCCGTAACGTCGTGAGCTCGGATACAGCGGATCGGGATGATCCTGGAGCGCCGCGCGAATCGTCGCGATGACGGCGGGAATGCGCGCCGCGATCAGAAGCCCTTCTTCCTCTGCCGGGCTGCGTCCCAAACGAGTGGAGGGCGGATCGAGCGCGAGTAGCGGCGCGACCGACTGGAGAGTCGCCATCGGGTGTGCGCCATGACGTGCGAGCTGGCGCAATGTTGCAACGAACTCGGGCGGCAACCGGCCCGCTTCCCACAAATATTCTTCGACGGCGGCAAGACGCGCGCTGTCCGGCAGCTCGCCGAACAACGCAAGGTGCATCACTTCCGCGAAGCGCTTCTGCGCCAATGCCTCGATCGGCTGCCCGCGGTAATACAGTCGCCCGGCTTCGCCATCGACGTGCGAGACGGCCGTCGTATTGACGACGACGCCTTCGAGCCCCTTGTTGATCGATGTTGACTCAGCCACGGCACTCCTCCGTCAATCTGCTTGAACTTTGGAGCCAACGTAGCGCGCACGATGCATACCGGCCATGGGCTCGAATCGATAGCGCTATTAATCGGTCCGATAGGAAGAGCAGCGCGAGAGCGGAGGGTCAGAAAATTTGCGCACCATGCGAGCCACCGCTCTGACGATCCGCTATCCCCTGTCCGCTTCCTTCTTCTCTCTTACGCGCCGCGGCGCGACAATCGCGTCATGCAAATCGAGCGCAATGAAATCCGCTGCTTTCATGCCGTCGTCGAAGCGGGCGGCTTCAGCCGCGCCGCCGAACGGCTGGATCTGTCACAGTCGGCCGTGAGTCAGGCGATCGCCAATCTCGAGCATCGACTCGGCGCGACGCTGCTGCGACGTGGAAATCCGCCGCAGTTGACAGAAGCTGGCATCCGTTTGCTGCGGTTCGCGGAGACGATCATGAACGAGGAGCGCGAGACGCTCGCGGACATCGCTCAGATCAAGTCCGGGGCGTTGTCGACGTTGTCACTCGCGCTGTCGCCCGCCGCGAATGCCCGTTTCGGCGTCAGTCTGCTGCGGGAGTTCTCTGAGCGAAATCCGCTGACGCGGCTCAAGGTCGTCGTCGCACCGAGCCGCGAAATCGTCTATGGCGTCTCCGAAGGACGGTGGGAGGTCGGCTTCGGTCCCCTGCAACACACGATGCCCGACTACTTCGCGGTGCACCCCTGCTTTTCCGAAACACGCCGGCTGATGATCGCTCGCGATCACCCGAGCCGCGAAGCCTTGAGGCGCGATCCGCAGGCGACGCTGCGCAAGCTGCCGCTCGTCACCTCCTATCTCGACGAAAATCCACGGCGGCCCGGGGGCGATCGGCTGCGCAATGCGTTCGCTTCGGTGTGGGAGGTCAGCCATATGGAGCTGCGCCTCGCGCTCGTCGCCGAAGGCAAAGGCGTGACGTACGTCTCCGATCTCGTCACGAACCTGCCGCCCGAGCTCGTGCCGCTCGAAGGCTTGCCTTTTTCCAGCATCGAACGCCAGGTCGGTGTGTACTATCTGAAGCATCAGCCGCTGTCGCAGGCAGGCGCACGCTTGCTGGCGTTGTGTCGCGAGCGCTGGCAGGCGTGAGCATCGCGGCATGGCAACTGCCCGCAGCCTTCGCAAGTAAGGTTCAGAGGCGGAGCTAACGGTGACGAGCTGAGGGGGATCGATGGGGCTGCTTTCGAGCTGGTGGCGCGCACGGCGCGATGCAGGAAGCTCCCGCGAACGACGCGCTTCACGGCATGCTGAACAGCTGGAAGCCGAGCTGAGCACGCTGCTGGCCAATACCTCGATCGGCGTCGCCCTCGTTGACGAGTCAAAGCGCATCCTGCGCGCCAATGCCGCGATGGAAAGGTTTCTCGGCTATGGGCCGGGCGAGCTCGTGGGCGTCAGCTTGCGCGAGGTTTCCCATCCGGACGACTACGCGGCGGACGCAAGCTCGTTCGAGCAGGTCGGGGCCGGCTCGCTCACTGCCTATCAGATGGAAAAGCGCTATCTGCGCCGCGACGGCACGATCGTCGTCGGCCGGCTGATCGCAGCGCTCCTGCGCGAGCTCGACGACGGCTCGCGATGCCTGCTCGGGATGGTTGAAGACATCACCGAGCAGCGGCGCGTCAAGGAGCAGCTCGATGCGAGCCTCGCGCAGCTCGCGGCCGCGAATTACCGGTTGAAGCTGTATCTCGAGCGCGCGCCCTTGGCGAGCATCGTCTGGGGGCCGGATCAGATCGTGCGCGAATGGAATCCCGCCGCGGAGCGCATGTTCGGCTACACGGCCGCCGAAGCGATCGGCCGGAACGTGTACGACCTCACATCGACGCCCGAAAGCCTCGCCGTCGCGGCGCGCGTGCGCGAGCAATTTCTCGCCGGCAAGCCCTATCCGGAAAAGCACGTCGTCAAGAATCGCCGCAAGGACGGCACCGAGATCTATTGCGAATGGCATTTCACGATCGTCACGCAGTTCTCCGATGCGCTGAACGGCGTGATCGCGTTCGGCACCGACGTCACGGCGCGCATTCGCGACGAGCAAGAGCGGCGCCATCTCGAGTCGAGCCTGCGACAGGCGCAGAAAATGCAGTCGCTCGGCACGCTCGCGGGCGGGATTGCGCACGACTTCAATAACATCCTGCTCGCGATCTCGGGCAATACGAAGCTCGCGATGGAGGAGCTGCCGCCGGATCACAACGCGATGCGCTCGCTCGAGGAGATCGGGCGCGCGAGCGCGCGAGCCTCGAGCATCGTGAATCAGATCCTGATGTTCGGCCGGCGTGAAGAGCACTACGAGCGCGTGCCCGTGAATCTGAGCGGAATGATCGACGAGGCGCTCACGCTCCTGCGAGCGACGCTGCCGGCGCGCATCGCGCTGCGGACGGCGATCGAGCCGGAACTGCCGGCCGTGAATGCCGATCCGGGACAGCTGCATCAGATCGTGCTCAACCTCGCGACGAATGCCGCGCACGCGATCGGCGATGACGCGGGCGCCGTGCACATCGGGTTGCTGCAGGTGGACATCGACGAATCGCTGATGCGCAAGCTCTCGCTGCCTAGAAGCGGCAAGTACGTGCGCATGACGGTTCGCGACACCGGCGCCGGCATGACACCGGAGGTGCTCGAACGCATTTTCGAGCCGTTCTTCACGACGAAGCCGCGCGGCCAGGGCACCGGGCTCGGGCTCTCCGTCGTGCACGGGATCGTGCGCTCGCATGAAGGCGCGATCGAGGTCGCGAGCAGGCCGGGCAGCGGCAGCTCGTTCCATGTGTATCTGCCGGTCGCGAGCGGCGATGCCAAAGCGCCAGCGCCAGGTACGCAGGAGCCGCAGCGCGGCGCCGGTCAGCACATCCTGTATCTCGATGACGAAGAATCGCTCGTGTTCCTCATCACGCGCGTGCTCGAGCGGCTCGGCTACCGAGTCACAGGGTTCACCGATGCGGAAGCGGCGCTCGCGGCGTTTCGCGCTGCGCCGGCGTCGTTCGATGCCGTCGTCACGGACTTATCGATGCCGGGTTTATCGGGCAACGATGTGGCGAAACAGATTCTCGCCGTCCGGCCGGACATTCCGATCGTGATGACCTCGGGCTATGTGCGGGCCGAGGATCGTGCGCTCGCGCTCGCAACCGGTGTGCGCGAGCTCGTGATGAAGCCGAACACGGTGGATGCGCTAGGGCAGGTGCTGCATCGGCTGTTGAGGGAGGCGGCGGGGAATTGGGAGGAGGCCCCCTCCCCTGGCCCTCCCCCGCTGCGCGGAGGAGGGGGAGTTGGATGAGGGCGTCTTGATCAGGAGGCTTGCGCGAGCGCGTCGAAGATGACGTAGCGATTCTTGCCGCCGGTCTTCGCGCTGTAGAGCGCGCGATCGGCGCTGCGATACATGCGCTCGAAATCGACCTCCGTGCCCTTCGCGACGCAAATGCCGATCGATACGCCGAAGCCGAGCGCTTCCGGCGCCTCGCGCGCATACACGCGATGCAGGATGCGCCGCGCGATTTCGGTCGACGCGTCGAGGTCGCAGCCGGCCGCGAAGATCAGGAATTCATCGCCGCCGAGCCGCGCGCAGATGTCTGCATCACGCACGCTGGCGCGCATCGCTTCCGCCACTTTCCTCAGGAAGTCATCGCCCGCCGCATGCCCGTGACCGTCGTTGATGCTCTTCAAATCGTCGACGTCGACGAGAATCGCGGCGTAGCTGCTCGTACGCAGCGACACCGCCGCATGGATCGCCTGCATGGCGCCGCGGCGATTCAGCAGGCCTGTCAGCTCATCGTGAATCGAGAGCTGGTAGTGCTCCTGGATCCGATGATCCAGATAGTAGTGATAGCGCGCGACGAGATAACCGATCGCCACCGCGACGAGCAGCGCGGCGAGCAGCGTGCCGATCGAGATCGCGCGAAAGCGCGCCTCGCGCTGCAAGTAAAAATCGAGATCGAAATCGACGCCGACGAAGCCGCTGTAACGGCCTTCACTGTCGTAGATCGGCGTGTGCCCGGACAAGAAGTAGCCATACTCATCGTGGAGGAACGTGGGGTACACGTAGGTCTGGCCCGAAGCGATTCGCTGCAGCCAATCGGGATCGGGCTCCTTGTCGATCGTCTCGAACGGTTCCATGTACGAGGACGCGCGCAGCTTGCGCTGCGTCACGAGCGTGTCCGATGCGGCGGTATCGAGCACGAAGAACGTTTTCCCGTCCTTCTCCATCATCGTGTACACGTACGCCACATCGGGCGCCGCCGAATGAAATCGCACCAGCGGCGCGAGCGCCTTCTTATAGAGCTCCGGCGAGTAGTTCGCGGGATCGAGCAGTTGACGATGCAAATCACCGTCGACCGTGCTCGCCGCAAGGCGCGCGATCTGTCCCACGTTAGAACGCAACACATCGAGCCGTGCTTGCTTCGACAACCACTGCGGCACGGCGACGATCGTGCCGAGCACGGCAGCCGAGGCGAGCGCCGCAATCCAGAAAACGCGCGGAGTGAATTGACGGAGAGAATGCGGCATGGATTGCGTCATCGGGGCGCGCATTGTTGCACAGGACCGCGTGGCGAAACGAACTGCGGAACAAAGCTCATGTGTGAAGACGGTAACAAGTCTTTGCCAGGAATTTGTTGCTTCAATGCCGAATGTCTTTTGCCTTGGGCGCAGCGCGTCCTCTACTCTACGCGTCCAATTCGAACTGGCGCGCAGGGTCGCGCGTGAGCGCGATCCTCGCCTGGATCAAGTTGCCACCACATGGGGAGAAGTCGATGAATATGTTACGCAGATTGATGTTGGTGTCGGTTGCCGCGCTCGGCACGCTGTCGCTGCCGGCGCTCGCCGCGGACGCGAACGTCACGGGCACCTGGAACATGACGGTCGAGACGCAAGCAGGTCCGGGCAACCCGACGTTCACGCTGACTCAAAAAGGCAGCGACGTGACCGGCAATTACAAAGGCACGCTCGGCGAAGCGCCCGTGAAGGGCACCGTGAAAGGCAATGCGGTCGAGCTCAAGTACACGATCAACGCGCAGGGCATGGAGCTCACGGTGACCTACAGCGGCACCGTCGAAGGCAATACGATGAAGGGCAAGGTGTCGCTCGGTGAGCTGGGCGAGGGTACGTTCACCGGCAAGAAGGCTTGAACAGCCAAGGGCGCGATTGGAATGAATCGCGCCCTTTTTTCATGATGGGTTCGTGACGCGGCGGCTCCTCCTGTGAGCCGCTCGAATCAAAAAAAGCGTCGGATCCTTTAATCCAATCCTTTCCAACGATGCAGCTGCGCGAGCTCGAGCGCACTGCGCCGGCGCGTGCGCCAATGACGCTCGCGCTGCTCGCGTTCGCGGCGCAGCTCCGGCCAGCGCTCGAGATACGCGGCGAGCACTTTGCGATCGACGCCGTAACGCTGAAACGCTTCGGCATGCGCGGCGCGCAATGCAATCGCGCCGTTGTAACCGCCGAATCCCTGGGTCGCACAGATGACGCCGCCGTCGGTATTGCCGGCGCTCGCATTCCGATCGAGCAGGAACGTGTCGGTCACGGGGCCGAGGTCCGGATCGATGTGCTTGAGCGTCGGAACGCCGACCGCCGGCTTTCCCAGCAGGTATTGAATCGCCTGGGCGACGGCCTTGAGGCCGGTTTCGCCCATGGTGTGGCCGTCGCCGAGCGCCTTCGGCGTGCCGACGACCATGCGCGGCAAGGGGCCGCTGAAACCCTGGCGCTGCGCGGCCGCGTTGCGGGCGTTCGCGGCGGTCGTAAGATCGGTCTTCGAATTCGTGCGCGTGCCCGTCGCATGCGCGACGAGATACTGGAAATCGGCGACGCCATAACCATGGCCGCGATACGCGAGCTCGAGCGCATGAATGATCGCGTTCTCGCCGCCGAAGCCCACGCCTGCGAAATGCGCCTTGCCGCCGGCTTCGCCGCTCTGGCCCCAGCCGGCGACGATCGAGGTGATATCGAGAAAATTGCGCAAGGCGAAATCGAGCGTCGTGACCAGCACGCCCGAGCCTGCTTCGCCGACGACCGTGCCATTTGCATCGACATCGAATGGCGCAAGGCATTCACTGACGGAGCGCTGCTCCTGCGGCGGGCGTCCCGCATTGATTGCCTCGAGCTTCGCGCGTGTCATCAAGGCGCCCGAGCCGAAGGCATCGAGCAGCCCCCATTGCGGCCGAGTGGCGGCGTCGGCGGCGGTCCAGAGCGCGAGCTGCGGGCGTTGATAGCCCGGATAATCGAGCAGGAGTTGCGGGGCGATCTCGCAAAAGGCGATCGAGCTCGACGCGCAGGCCCCGACGGTGTTGAGCGGGGTTTGCGGCACGCGCATGAACCCATCGGCGCCCTTCAGCGAATCGAGCAGGGCCGGATTCTTCAGTGACTTGCTCAAGCTGTAGGCGGGCGCGAGCATCGTCGCGATGAGCGCCGGGCCATGCGAGGCGAGCGAATTCGCAAGCCGCATGGCGAACTTGTCACGCAGCTTGTCGTTGTCGACAGGCACGTTGCCGGCGCCGCGCCACTCGTGCAGGGCATCGAGGCCCGCAAACGCGGTCGCGGCGGCGATACGAAAATCAAAAGGGTTCGGCAACAGCTCCGAAAGCGCGACCGGCAGCGCCGCCAAGGCGCCCACGCCGCCATAGATGAAAAGCTGTGCCTGCAGCGACGGCCCGAGCCGCGGATCATCGTCGAACAGGCCGTACATGTCCTTGAGCGCGGACTCGCGGATATCTCGATACGACAGGCCGGCAAGACGCCTGAGGCCGCCGCTCGCGAAGTCGTGCGGCAAGCTCGCCGCGATCTCGGTCACGACCGAGCCTGCGAGCTGCGTCAGCTCATCGATGTAACGAATTCCCACATTCACGCGCAGCTGCGCGCCGTAGCGCTGTTCGATCTCCTCGAGCGAGGCGGGCTCGCCGTTCGGGAAGCGGAAACGCACGGAGCCGCCGGATTGCGGCTCGATCTCGACCAGACCCGCATCGAACGCGGCAAATCCGATGAATTCTGGCGTGCCGGCCACTCTGGCCAGATAGGTTTCGGTCGTGCCGACGGCGGAAACCGAGCAGGGAGTACCTACAGTAACGAGAACTTTGTCAGCCGTGAGCACGTGCGACCTTGCAGAGGCGGAAAGGTAAGGGTGCGAAGGATACACCCCGCGCCCGCCCGGGCGCCCCCGGCAAACCGCCTAGCGCAAGCGCTCGATGACCTGATCCACCTCCTCGGCGCTGCCGAGCACGACAGGCACGCGTTGGTGAATATCGGTCGGCTGGATGTCGAGGATGCGGTGATCGGGCGCCGACATCGCCTTGCCGCCGGCCTGCTCGATGAGCATCGCCATCGGGTTCGCCTCGTACATCAGCCGCAGCTTGCCGTTCGGCGCCTTTTTCGTCGGCGGATACATGAACACGCCGCCTTGGAGCAGGATGCGATGCACGTCCGCGACCATCGCGCCGACGTAGCGGCTCGAATAGCCGCGCTCCTGCGCCCAGGACAGGTAGTTCTGATATCCCTGCGGAAAGCTCAGGCGATTGCCCTCGTTCACCGAATAGCACTTGTTCGCCTGCGGAATGCGCACGCCCTGGGCGACGCGAATGAATGCGCCGTACGCGGGATCGAGCACGAACATGTCGACCCCGAGCCCGATCGTCAGCACGAACACGGTCGATGAGCCGTAGAGCACGTAGCCGGCCGCGACCTGCTGCGCGCCCGGCTGCAGCAGTGAGTCGCTGGCCTTCGGCGAGCGACGATCCTTGCGCAGAATGCTGAAGATCGTGCCGACCGCGCCGCAGACGTCGAGATTCGAGGAGCCGTCGAGCGGATCGAACAGCACGCAGTATTTGCGCTCGGCCGAGTCGTCGGTGCGCAGGATCACCGGCTCCTCGTTCTCCTCCGAGGCGACGATCGCGACGCCCTCGCGGCCGCCGAGCGTACGCAGCAGGATTTCATTCGCGATCACGTCGAGCTTCTGCTGCTGCTCGCCTTGCACGTTTTGATTGCCGACCGTGCCGAGCACGTCGTCGAGCCGCGCGCGGCGCACGTGCGCGGCGATCATCTTCGCGGAGATCGACAGCGCGGACAGAATCCAGGAGAACTGACCGCTCGCCTCCGGGTATTGGCGCTGCTGCTGCAGGATGTGCGCCTGCAGGGTCACGATGTCTTTCGGTGCAGTGAAGGGTTGCTCGAGGACGGCGGCGGGTTCGGTCATGCGCAGATGATTCCTGGATGGAAATAGATTAAGAGGCCACCACCCCTAGCCCTCCCCGGCGATGCGGGGGAGGGGAAGTGGGGTGAGGCCCTTCTTTGATCGGGCGGAGCCGCCGGCGCGGAAGGCGCCGGTCGTCAGCGTTTCATATTCGCGATCCATGATAACGGTTCGATTTCTACCGCGCTCTTTGGCGGCGTATAGCGCTTCGTCCGCCAATTGAATCAAGCCTTCGGGATGACGCCCGATGTGCGGCACCACGCATGCGGCGCCGATGCTGAACGTCACTCTGCCCGTCGATGACGATTCGTGCGGAATTGCAGCGTGCTCGAGCGCAGCATGCAACTGAATGCATACCTCCTCAACCTGTTCCCTGCGCGCGTCATAAAGCAGCACGACCATCTCTTCGCCGCCGTAGCGCGCCGCGAGGTCGAGCGGCCGGCGCGCGACTTGCGGCAACAGGCTCGCGACCTTCACGAGGCAGGCATCGCCGCCCTGATGTCCGTGCGTATCGTTGAATTTCTTGAAGTGGTCGAGATCGATGAGCAGCAGGCCGACCGGCACGGCCTCGCGCACCGCCTGCTGCCACACTCGCGCCATGTGCTCGTCGAACATGCGGCGGTTGTGAATGCCGGTGAGACTGTCGCGATGCGCCGACTCGTTCAATGCCTGGGTCGCGAGATAGCCGTGGCGCACGGCCCGCTGAAGCGCGAAATGCACGGCCGCGCCGAGCGCGCTCGCGAACGCGACGATCGCGACGTCGAGCCAGCGCTGCGGCGTGTTGATCCCGGCGACGAGGCCCGCGAGCAGGAACGCGAGCACGGCGAGCATCGAGCTGCGCACGGCTTGGGAATGCATCATGCCGAACAGGAAATAAGGCGCGATGGCGACGAGCGGCATCCAGGCGCTCAAGGAATAGCCCTGCGGATGCATCAAAATATCGAGCGTCGCGAAACACACGGCCTGCGTCGGCGCGATGATCTGCGCGCTGATGTCATGGATGCGCTTGTAGAGCGGCGGTATGGAGACGATCGCGAGTGCGAGCGCGCTGCTTCCGACGAGCACGAGCGCGAGCGTCGACAAGAGCGTGTCGTGATCGGTGCCGAAAAAGTGCTGGCGGATCTCAGGGAAGGGCCCGAGCGCGAACGCGACGAGCAGGATGTTGCCCATCGCCAGCCACAGCGTACTGCGCATGCGCCAGCGCACGCGGCTCGCATACCATTCGCGAAACTCGGTTTCGAGCGGGTCGGTGGATCTCATGAGCGGTCGAGACATTACCGACGCCGACCGGATTCCGCGGCGACCACCATCACAGGACGATGAGATCCACTTCAAACATCCGCAAAGAAATGATGCATAGCATCAGCGCCGATTATGTGAAGCCTTTGCGAATCGCACAGGTTCTGACGCGGATGGGCGGGGACGACCTGGGGCGCCTGTCGCTCGAGTTCTCCGGCGCGAAGCCGCGATTCGCCGGCAATCGTTTGGGCAGACCGTCCCGACGGGCGCACGATAAGCACGACCCTCTCCATGAGCCCGCGTACGACACCTTCTGAAAGCCGATGCAGCCTTCTATTCATATGAGCGCCCCTGTCCTTCGAGCCGCCGTTCCGCTCGTTGCCCTCCTGGCCCTGAGCGGCTGCGGTGAGTACGAAAAGCATGTCGGACCGATGACGAGCGAGACGCGCGAGGTCGGTGATTTCGAATCGATCGCACTGCGGGGCAGCGCCCAATTGCAGATCACGGTCGGGCAACCGGCGTCGCTCACGATCGAGGGCAATGAGGAAGCGGTGCAGAGCCTGGAAACGGAGGTCGACGGCGACACGCTGCGCATCCGCACGAAGCGCAAGGAATGGATGCTGCCCGGCGGCAGCTCACAGCTCGTGCTCAAGGTGACGGTGCCGAAGCTCGAGGAGCTGAAGCTCGAAGGCGGCAATGACGTGAAATTGTCCGGATTCAACGGCGGCGCGACCACGATCGCGATCGAAGGCGCCGCGAACGTGAAGGCGAACGGCCGGCTCGATGAGCTGACGGTGCAGATGGAGGGCGCCGGCCACGCGGATCTGCGGGAGCTGGTCGCGACCGACGCGACGGTCACGGTCGACGGCGTCGGCAGCGTCTATGTGAACTCGACCGAATCGCTCGATGCGACGATGAACGGCGTCGGCGCCATTCTGTATTCCGGCACGCCACGCCATGTGAACACCTCGATGCGGGGCGTCGGCACCATCAGCAAGGATCGCGAGCGCGAGGACGATGGCAAGGGCAACGACGAGCGCGAGGTCGAGCGCGACGAGCGCAAGCCGATCGATCCGGATTCGCTGCAGCCTGAGTACGAAAGAAAAGATGTGAAGGCCGCGACCGGCGAGGTGATCTGAAGCCGGATCAGGACAGATCCGCCAGCTGCGCCGGGACTTGCCGCCGCAACAGCGCGTTCTGCGCTTCCCACTGCTCCTTCGCTTCGAGCTCGACCAGGAACTTCACTTCGCCGCCGACGAACAGCGCGATCGGCGTACCGTCTCGATACAGCACGCGATTGCCCGTCAACGACGGCAAGCGCGCGCCGGGCGTGAGGATGCCGATGAGATTCAGCGGATCCGCCGCCGACAGCGAAACCCATTGATGTGCCGCCTCCGAACGCCGCGCATCACGCAGCGCGCCGACCGCTTCCGGCAGCGCATACTGTTCGCCCGAGAAGCCGGCGACGAATCGCCCGCCGCGAATCTCCCCACGCGCTTCCAGGCGCCGCAGGCACAACAGCAAATCGCGCCAGGGCGGCAGCCACTTCGATTCGCGCTCGAGCACTTTCCAGAACACGACACCCCAGCGCCGCAGCAGCGTGCGGCAGATGTGCTCGATCGCCTCGGAGGACTGACCGCGAGCGAGCGGGTGCGATCGCTCCTGCTCCGCGTCCGCTGCGTGGCTCTTGCGCACCAGTGTCCAACGACCGGCGTCCTGCATCCCGAAGATCGCGATCCGACGGCGACGGCGAGCATCGCGCGCCGGCCGGCGTCGATCCGTCGGGACGAGCAATGCGCGCAAGCCGCCGAAGCTGTCGGAGTTCACGAGCCCAACGGCGACGAGCTCCGCGAGCGCTTCTTCGACCTGGTTCGGCAGGAGTCCCGCGCCGTCCACGATGTCATCGAAGAACGATGCGCCGTGCTCTCGAATGAACTGCAAGGCTTGCTGCGCCTTCGAGGTGAGATCGGCCGACGACGCCGGCGCGCCAAAGCTCGTCCACAGCTTGAGATTGCGACGCGACAGCAGCGAAATCGGCGTCGAGCGGACTGGGGCCGCGCCGCGCTCGGCGTCCGCGCTGCGCGGGGCCATGCGCATCCATGTGATGCGGCCGGCCAGGCATTGTTCATCGAGCCAGGCCGGATCGTATTCGGCGATCCGCGCCGGCAGTACTTCCGTCTCCCACGCACTCGCGGGGACATCGAAGCCTTCGAGCTGACCGAGCACGGCGGCAATCGCATCCGAGCTCTGCATGCGGCCGCCGGTGCTCACATGCTGCCAATCGAACAGGAAGCGCAGAAAGTCGCTCGACTGCACCGGCTCGATCTCCGCGCGCAGGCGCTTGACCGTGTAGCGATGAATGCGCGCGAGCAGGCGGCGATCGCACCATTCGACTTGCGATGGATTGCCCTCGAAGCTTCCCCGCATCGCCGTGCCTTCGGCCTCGAGCGCCAGCAGTGCGGCGTCGATCGCGGTGAGCGGCACGCTCGATGATTCGGCGATGCTCGCCGCCGTCGTGGGGCCGGAGCCTTCGAGGCGGCCGCGAACGAGCGCGATGGCGGCGTCTTCCTGCGTCCATTCTTTCGCGTACGTGGAGGGAACGCTGACATCGGCGGCGAACGACGCGTTCGGCAGCAAGGCTCGAAACAGCGGCAGCCGTTCCGCGGCCACGAACAGGCGCGCTGGCGGACCCGCGCCACCGCTTTCGATGCAGGCAACGCGTGCTTGCTTGCGCAGATCGCGAATCAACGCGTTCCAGGCAGGATTCTGCTCGACCTCGCGTTCGGTCAGATACGTGAGCCACAACAGCGCATCGTGCAGCTCATCCGCGCTGCTCGCATCGGGCCAGGCTTCCTCGCGCACGCGTGCGATCGCATCGGCGTCGAGCTTGCCGAGATCGGACGCGGATTGCGGATCGAGCCAGCGCCGGCTCATCACCGCCTGCGTGCGGCGCTCTTCGAGCGGCGCATCGTCGAGATAGGCATAGGGCCGTGCGGACAGCACTTCCAGGGCGAGCGGCGAAGGCTCCGTGAGATCGCGCGCCTCGACCTGAATCGCGCCGCTCACAAGCCCGTGCAGCAGCTTCTCGAAGCCCTCGATGTCCATCGCCTCTTCGAGGCAGTCGTGCACGGTCTGACGCACGAGCGGGTGATCGGGCACGACGATGTCGCCGACGATGTTCTCACCGCAGGCGACCTGGTCTGGAAACACGGACGCGAGCAGATCCTCGGCGTTCATGCGCGCGAGCGGCGGCGGGACCTTCTTGCCGCCGCGAAACCGCGGCAGCGCGAGCGCGATCGATGCCGTCCAGCGCCAGCGCGTCGTGAACATCGGCGCGGCGAGCAGCGCTTGAATGAGAATGTCGCGCGCGCTGTTCGGATGCAGGTAGTGCGCGACGTCTTTCAGCTCGAAACTATGCGCGGTCGTGAGCGAGAGGATGATCGTGTCTTCCGTCGCGGCGGCCTGGAGCTCGAAATTGAACGTGCGACAGAAGCGCTTGCGCAGCGCGAGGCCCCACGCGCGATTGATGCGGCTGCCGAATGGCGAATGAATGACGAGCTGCATGCCGCCTGCTTCATCGAAGAAGCGCTCGAACACGATCCTTTGCTGCGTGGGCAAGCAACCGAGCGCGCCTTGCGCCGACGCGAGATAGTCCGCGAGCTGAGCGGCCGGAGCGGCGCCGATCCCGACCTCGTCTTGCAGATATTCCAGCGCTGCGGTGTCGCCTGAGGCGTTGCGCGTCTGCAGCTCATCACGCAAGCGCGAGACGGCAGACGATAGCTCGTCCGTACGTCCGGGCGCTTCGCCCAACCAGAATGGAATCGACGGCGCTTCGCCGCGCGCATCTTCCACGCGCACGACGCTGCGCTCGACGCGAATGATGCGATAGGAGGCGTTGCCGAGCTGGAACACGTCGCCCGCGAGACTCTCGACGGCGAAATCCTCGTTCACCGTGCCGACCAGCGAACCCTCGGGCTCGAGCTTCACCTGGTAATCGGCTGTGTCGGGAATCGCGCCGCCGCTCGTGAGCGCGGTCAGCCGCGCACCCTTGCGGCCGCGAATCATCTGGTTCACTGCATCGTGATAGAGCAGCGCGCCGTGGCGGCCGCGACGCGTCGTGAAGCCTTCGGCGAGCATCGCGACCACTTCGTCGAAAGTTTCGCGCGTGAGCGAACGGAACGGATAGGCGCCGCGCATCAGCTCGAACAACGAGCGTTCGCTGTGTTCTTGCGCGGCCGCCTCCGCGACGATCTGCTGCGAGAGCACGTCGATCGGCGTCTGCGGAATCTTGACGCGATCGAGCTCGCCGCGGCGCACGCTGTCGAGCAGCGCGGTGCATTCCGCCAGATCATCGCGCGACAGCGGGAAGAGCCGGCCCTTCGGCGTCGCACCGACGGCATGCCCCGAGCGTCCCACGCGCTGCAGGAATGCATTGATCGAGCGCGGCGAGCTCAACTGGCAGACGAGATCGACATCGCCGATGTCGATACCGAGCTCGAGCGAGGCAGTGGCGACCAGCGCCTTGAGATCGCCGCGTTTCAGGCGCTGCTCGGCATCGAAACGCAGCTCCTTCGCGAGACTGCCGTGATGCGCGGCCACCGACGACCGCTTTGAGGCGCGCTCCCGGCGCGACAGCGCTGGCGTGGAGGCAGCGTGCTGCTCGCCAGACTCAGACGCATCGAGCCGCTCGGATAAGTGCCGGCACACGCGTTCGGCAAGCCGCCGCGTATTGACGAACACGAGCGTCGTGCGGTGCTCGCGAATGAGCTGCGCGAGCCGATCGTAAATCTGCGTCCACACTTCGGTGGACATCACGGCTTCGAGCGGCGAGTCCGGCACTTCGATCGCAAGATCGCGCCGGCGAACGTGGCCGCTGTCGACGATGCGGCAGTCCGCGTTGCCGTGCTCGTCGATGTATTTCGCCCCGACCAGGAAGCGCGCGACTTCCTCGATCGGCTGTTGCGTGGCGGACAGCCCGATGCGCGTGAGCCGCCGGCCGGTCAGTGCTTCCAGGCGCTCGAGCGACAGCGCCAGATGCGAGCCGCGCTTGCTGCCCGCGATCGCGTGGATTTCATCGACGATCACGGTGCGCGTCGTGCCGAGCATTTCGCGACCGGATTGCGAGCCGAGCAGAATGTAGAGCGACTCTGGCGTCGTCACGACGATGTGCGGCGGGCGGCGGCGCATCTGCGAGCGCTCGACCTGCGATGTGTCGCCGGTGCGAACCCAGGTGCGAATGTCGACGTCGCGAATCGTCTGTACGCGCAGCTGCTCGCGAATGCCCGCGAGCGGCGCTTCGAGGTTGCGATGGATGTCGTTCGACAGCGCTTTGAGCGGCGAGACATAGACGATGCGCGTCTCGTCGGGCAGACCCCATTGCTCGCCTTCGCGCACGAGCTCGTCGATGGCGGCGAGGAACGCCGCGAGCGTCTTGCCCGATCCCGTCGGCGCCGCGATCAGCACGTGTTTGCCCGACTGGATGGCCGGCCACGCATCGACCTGCGCCGGCGTCGGCGCAGCGAACGTGTCGGTAAACCACCGAGCGACGGCGGGGTGGAACAGGCTCTGGATATTCATACAGGCGGGCGATCAGGATACCGGCGACCGGCAGTGATGCAAGTCGCGAGCGTCAGAGTAGTCCCGATTCATGACGGGGAATGGCGAGATTTCAACCGCGTCCCCTCTCCCTTCGGGAGAGGTTAGTCGATCAGGTGAAGTTGCCGTGCCCGGACCAGCGCCTCCGTCCGCGATTGGACGGCGAGCTTCCCGAACACATTTTTCAAATGCCACTTCGTCGTCGACAGTGCGATATGCAGGCGCGCACTGATCTCTTCATTGCGAAGCCCGGCGGCGACGAGCGACAGCACCCGCAACTCCTGCTCCGTGAGCGGCTCGGTCGGCGCATCGAGCCCGCGGGTGTTCCCTTCCTCCGTGCCGAGAACGCTGGCCCACCGTTCCACGTATCCGCGCGGCAGCGGCTGGACGAGCCGGTGCTCCGCCATCGCGTGACGCAGCACCGCGGCAAGCTCTGGTGCCTCGTCGTACACGCCGCGCGTGAATCCGATCGCGCGCGTGCGCGACAGCGCCCGATCGAGCGCCGCACAGGCCAGCATTCGATCGCCCGCACGCCATTCGCAGCTCGCGAGGAACGTTTCCAAACCGACGACGCGCACGATGCATCCCGCTTGCGCCGCGCTCTTGATGAGGGATTGCACCACCACACGGCAGCGATCGATCTTTCGGTCATGCGCAAGCAGCATCGCATGCACCTGGCCGAGCCGTTCCCATCCCGCTTCGTATCGGCGCGGCCGGTCCCAGCTGTCATGCGCGGCGAGATCGTCGATCGATGCGTCGGCGGCAATCCGCTGCGCGTGCTCCACTTCGCCCATGAGCAGCGCGACCCGCACGCGCTCATAGACCGCCAATGCAACGAGCCGCGCGTGCCGTCCGTCTTCCATGGCGCTATGAAGATAATCGAGCAGCCGCAATGCATCCTGCGTATTGCCCGCGGCGACTTCGATTCTCGCGAGCACGACGTGCACGCTCGCGAGCGTTTCCGGCGTCGAGGCGATCGAGAGCAGCGGCAGCAGCTCCTCGCACAGCGCGCGCGCCTCGACGAGTCGATTCTGTTCGTAACGCAGCTGCGCGAGCGCCGCGGCCGCATTGACCCACGCCGGATTGCGCGCGCCGTGCTCGAGCGACGCATATAGCCGCTCGCAGGTCTGGGCCGAGCCGACGAGATCGCCGCTCAATCTTTGTGCCAGCACGACGAGCACGCCGGCGTGGCTCGCGCCGTAGGAATCCCCATGCTCTGCGAGCAATTCCTGCGCGCGCAGCGCGCGCCGCTTCGCCGCGTCGAAGCGATTCTTCAGCAGCAGCGCATAGGCTTGCAGCGCGATCAGCGCGCCCGTGAGATAGCCGTCGCAAGGCCCGTCGCCGACCTCCGCGAGCAACGCATCATCGCCCGCGTGCTCGGAGAACACGGCCAACATGAGCCGCAATGTTCGCAGCCGCGCGCGTGCCGGCGTCGCCTCCTGCGGCAATGATCGCTCGGCTTCATGCAGCCAGGCCGTCGCCTCCGTGAAGCGCCGCCGGAAGATCATGCTCGCGATATAGC